>Ga0207646_10001438_pt1 | contig 29540 bp, 31 predicted proteins | sample KBSK5502metaG_FD_184343 | JGI IMG/M metagenome (GOLD analysis project Ga0207646, IMG submission 184343) | Corn, switchgrass and miscanthus rhizosphere microbial communities from Kellogg Biological Station, Michigan, USA - KBS K5-50-2 metaG... | ecosystem: Host-associated > Plants > Roots >... | reverse complement strand
CGTGCCCAATACAGAGCCTTCCTCCTTCCTGCTCAACCTCAGCTCACGAAGGATAACTCAGTTCTTCTTGTCTCTGGATAGAAGGATTGGCCGGTTAAACGCTCACAACCACGGTCAGTGCGAACTTTTTCCTCGTACTCTTCAGTCTTCAGTCACAGTACCCGAAATTGGATCGTTACGACGCGCGACATCCAAGTTTGCCGTCAAACGGCTTCGACAAATGCCGTGTCGCAGGGACACGTCGATAACTAAACTGTCAGTCAAGGGAACATCGTTGCAGGGTACGGTCAGGAGATAATACCATCGCAACCGAGGCTCTGGTGGCGCTCTTGTGTAGAGAGCAAGACGACCGGCCGTGTTTCATCCCCCCTTTTCCAAGCAACCTCGAGTGATGCCCCGGCCATCAGGCCAGCCGCATAGTCAAGCGGAGGCATTTCGGGGGTGCAATGCTGTGGAATTGCTTCCACATCCACTGTCAGTTGGTCGGGGAAGTTGCGATACGTAGTGCTCTCCTTCTTTTTCCTGAATTCTGTTCCATTGGGCGTCTTATACTGCCGCAATCCATTGAAGAAGTTGCCCGAGATAAAAAATACTCGAAAAGTCACGCATGTGTGGTGATACCGGACAAAACCAAAACCAGCCTCGATCGGGTGACGCACCGCAACAAACCGATCTCGATCCCTTGTTCCCGAAAAAGTATCGAAGCCCCGCTTTGGCGACCAAGCGAATTCAGGGGAACTGTTATTGGACCCAAGCGTGACCCAAATTGGTGCTGCTAATTGGGACGCAGCCCAGAAACCCTATGTCCCACGCAGGGAGGCACAGTCGTTGGTCATAGAACAGCACGCAAGACTGTTGGCCGGTAAACGGCCGATCAGTCGTCCGCAACCACTTCCGACTGGTCAATCGTTAGGTGGTTGTCGAACAGCAGGAATAGGTTCGGACAGAGCGCCTTCTGGATCCTTCAGTTCGATCATGGCTACTCAGTCCTCAAAGCCTGCGCCGGATTGGTCGAGGCTGCTCGTCGCGCTGGGATCAACCCCGCGACACATGCCGCAATCGTCAATGGAACAATAGCGTCTGCTAGTACCCCCGCATCCATACCAGTTACCTCATAGAGTTGGGTCTTTACAAATCGCATGCAAAGCAATGCCACAGGAATGCCGATCGCGAGCCCGAGCAGGGTGTGGCCGATCACTCCGCGCATCACCATCGCCACCACTCCGATGCGCTCTGCTCCCAATGCCATGCGAATCCCGATCTCACTCGTCCGCCGCACGACGGCATAAGCGGTGACACCATACAGCCCCACTGTCGCAAGCAGCGGCTGATGAGCGAAGCGGGTGACGCCAAGCAATATTAGCAACACGAGCGGCGAAAGCTTGGCCACTGTCAACACGTTGCTGAAATTAGCGCCGCTGCGGACTCCCAGACAGTTCGCTGCTGCTGGAATGACGAGCAATATCCCCATCATCGAAGCTCGCTCCCACGCATTCAGGTGCCACGGCAGAAAAGTTGTTGCGTAATTCACGAACAGAGCAGCAAGAGCCGCCACCCCAAGCATGTCACCCAGCAGGTGAAACCATCCAATTTGAATACCTAGGAATGGACCAAAGGCAGTGCGAACGTAAAGGTAAGGCCCTCCAGGCTCAGAGAACTGCGAGGCAACTTCGGCGAAGCACACCATGATAACGCCCGTGCCTAGCGCTGCGAATATCATCGCAATCGGGCTGGCTCGCCCTAGCAGACGCGTGAGCTCGCCAGGCACGCCAAAGATGCCACCACCGATAATGCAGTTGATGACCAGGGCGGTCATCGTCCAGCGTCCGATAGACCGAACAAAAGCCATCGTCCGCTCCACTACTGCGGCGAAGTCTATCACGGAATTGAAGGGTCATAAAACGACTCTATTGGCTAATGAAATTTGCGGAGGCTTACCTTCTCAATTGTTCACTGTCACGGCCCGTGTGGTTGCCGATCGGGGAGGTGGGAAGGCTCCGTGTCCGACAATTGAAGGCTGCCAACGGTGTCCGTAAGGTTTAAGTTCAGACTAGCGTTCTGTGTCCGTCAGAACGAATAAGGTCGTTCATCGCTCGTGCCCGTTGAACGGTACGAGGACGCTTGTCTAAGTTCCTCTTTCACAGGCTTGAGCAAACGCAGTGCAACGAGCGCCCACATCGCTGCGAGTGCAGGAGAGGCCACGGTGAACGCACCGACAGCGAGACCCCCAACTCCAACTAATCTCCCGATCACACGCCAGGCGCATTCATCCCGCACAATCCGCTCCCGTTGCTTTGCATCCGCATCTCTCCATCTCTGCTCACGGTCTCGGTACGCACCGATTGCCCGCGTAACGGAATCAGGCGCACACTGTGCCTGCTCTTGGGTTCGTCGAAATGACCGTCGTAGACGGTTTGCCATGGAGGGTTAGGAGCAGTGAGTCCCAATCAACGTCTGACCAACGAAGTGCGAGAGCTTCGCCAATACGAGCACCAGTGTCAGCCAGAGTCAGTAGTAGGCATTGGAGTCGGCGCTGAGTAAAGGTCTTCGGCTTCCACGAAAGGAATCGCTGAATGTCTTGTGCAGAGAATGTGGGAAGAGCTCGATTGGGTTCTTTGAGGCGGGAGATTTTCGGGTGAGGGCAGGTAGGACTGCATTTGCTTCCCGCATTGCTGTTCCAGTGCAAATAGGAATTGATGGCGCGAATGTGAGAGTTGCAGCTGGATGGCTTCAATCCCGCTGTCCTCATTCGCAGAACGGTGTCCTTCAGCTCTTCATCACTGGGTGATTCGGTGTTGAGCTGTTGAGCCAACGAAGGCTCTGTTGATACCACTCGATTGTTCGTGGTGAGACTCCGAGCAGGTACTGTTTCTCTTTTGCAAACCGCTCGAACTTCGTCATTGTGCTTCCTCCAAGGCAGGTATGCATTGAAGGAAGTTGTCGGGGCGTTGCGGCAGCCGTCCATGGCTCCCGAAGGGAACATGGACGAGCGTAAGCGAATGGGAGCGTACGCTTTACGCTTGCCTCACCAAAAGTTTTGGTCGGGGCGATAGGATTTGAACCTACGACCCCCTGCGCCCAAGGCAGGTGCGCTACCAGGCTGCGCTACGCCCCGACATGATTAGCAAGATTAATTCTAAAGCACTTTCCAACTTTGTTACTACTCCAACTCTTGGTTCTCGGCCTCGACCGTGTTTGGGCGTGCGATAGACTGAGCCTTAACCTAAACTCTTCCTTATTCCTTTGGAGGCTTGGTTGGCCGATTTTCCCAAACTCACTGCCGCACTCAAGAAACGCGCTGCGCAAATCAAATTGCTCCTCATGGACGTGGACGGGACACTGACGGACGGCGGCGTTACTCTGCTCTCGCAAAACGACAGCACCGCCTTCGAAATCAAAACGTTTGACGCACACGATGGCCAGGGCCTTACCCTCGCGCACACGGCTGGCCTGCGTACGGGCTGCATTACCGGTCGCGAAAGCGCTGCCCTCCTCAGGCGGGCCCATGAGATGAACATGGAATTTATCTACATGAGGCAACCGTCGAAGATACATGCCTACGAAGAAATCCTTCGAAAAGCGGGAGTCACCGATTCTGCTGTCGCGTTTATCGGCGATGATCTTCCAGATATTCCATTAATGCGCCGTGTCGGCCTCGCCGTTGCCGTAGGCGATGCTGTCCCCGAAGTTAAAGAAGCCGCGCACTACATTACCCAGCACCTCGCCGGGCATGGCGCAGTCCGTGAAGCCGTCGAGCTCGTTCTGAAGTCCAAAGGCATCTGGGCAGAGATGGTCGATAAAGCGCGAGCTTGAACGCCGAAGAACAACACCCGCCCAGCGCTGCAACCATGCCACCACCAATACGGGGCTCTAAAAGCTGTAAACTCCGAACTGGACCACCATCCGCAAGCCGCCCGGCAGTTCCCAGACCGGGCCTATCTCAGTCCCGTCAGCTTTGGCACCCCTGCTATTCTTCGTGGGTGATTTTCAGTGTAAAGTCAGAATAGCCCACTACCGTTTGGTGAGTGTGTTTGACATTTCACGGAGAGCACAGACGACGCGGTTCGTTGCCGGACTCGTTGTCGGTATTATTACCTTCCCTCTGGCATTTTATTTCTACTTCGCGACCGGCGGCGCGCCGGTGGCTACCGCTGAAGCCGCGATGCCCTTCGAGAAAACGCTGGCCCACAAGGCCCTGAACGCACGGATCCGAAAAGAGATGCCGATGAACGCGCCCATCCAAGGCGACGAGCCGAATCTGACCGCCGGGGCAAGGATCTAGCGCGAGCATTGCGCGGTATGCCACGGAATGCCCAGGCAGCACCAAACTGCGATTGCCACCGGTTTTTATCCGCGTCCTCCGAGGCTGCTCGAGGGTAAGGGCGTGACCGACGACGAGCCGGGGGGAGAGTTACTGGTCGCGCACGGGATTCGCCTGACCGGCATGCCGGGCTTCGGCAAGTCGCTCTCCGAAATGGAGATGTGGCAAGTAAGTTTCCTGGTGGCCCAGGCTGACAAACCTCCAAAAGCCGTCAGCGATGACCTCTCCAATCCAACAGTGGCCGATGATTGGGGAAAAAGCAAGTTGGCTAAATAGGGCTCACATTTGGGTCAGCATTCCCAATTCCAGCCAAATGGACCTAAGTAAGGCATCTGCGACAGACCGTTGTTTCACACCTGGCGCACACCTGCTGAATCTCCAAGGACACCGGAAGCATCTTTATCCAAGACGCGAGGAGCGCGATGGATGTTTGACAGTATTCTCTGCGAAGTAACAGAATACGATCCCGAGGTTCTTGAGCCACTGATTGGGCTCGCGGTCGAAATTGCTCGGGAGGGTCGAGAAGGAAGACGCATCGGCACGCTGTTCACCCTGGGAGATGAGAATGCCGTTCTGGCCAGATCCAGACCGCTGATTTTGGATCCCTTGTTGGGACACCCTGAGTCTTCGCGCCACGTTACCAATCTCAATCTCCGTGGAACTATTAAGGAATTGGCGCAACTGGATGGTGGTTTCGTGGTGAGTCACGACGGAATTGTCCTTTCCGCGTGTCGCTACTTTGACGCCGTGGCCGAACAAGTGGACGTGCCTCTTGGACTGGGCAGCCGTCACATTGCCGCCGCAAACATGAGTGCTGTGACCAATGCTGTAGGCATTGTGGTTTCTGAGAGTTCGGTGGTGCGACTGTTCTGCCACGGACAACTGGTTGGAGAAATCATTCCCGAGCTTTGGATGACGGATCATGCCGCCCACCTCCGTGGCACGGTGAAGAGGGAGCAAGTCGGCGAATTGACGGTCCTGACGCCACATCCGCGACAGGCCCCTATGGCGAAGTAAAGGCCAGCGCCCCCTGATACACGGAACTCCACACGCCGGAGGACTGGGCTCGCTAGTTACGCACACGAGCGGCGCAGGCGCGCTATAATTTTTATCCGAATATGCAGAACCCGCGTTACGCGCTGGTCGCCTACGTGAAAAGCCCGGTGGGAGAGTTCATTGAGAACCTCCGGCGGGAGCTGCATCCCGACCTACCCCATCTCTCCGCTCATCTCACGATCCTGCCTCCTCGACCGCTGCAAGGGACGGAAAGCGCGGCGCTGCAGATGCTTGAGCGTATCTGCGGACAAGCCGAACCCTTCGAAGTGACTCTGGGTAACGTGGAAACATTTATCCCCGCCACCCCCACGGTCTACATCCGCGTGACTCAGGGGGCATCGCGCCTGCACGAACTGCACGATCAGTTGAATACGCAATCGTTGATGTTCACTGAGGAGTGGTCTTACATGCCACATGTCACGATTGTGAAAATGGCTGGTGGGCAGGCGGCGGAAGATGCCCTTGAGATTGCCCGCTCGCGCTGGCAGGCCTATACAGGAAGCCAGCGCTTTATGCTGGAACGACTGACATTTGTCCGCGAGGACGATCTGAACTGCTGGCTAGACTTGGCCCCAGTCTTGCTGGGGCGTAGTTTGGTGTCCCGATAAGGCCTTGCAGAATCATCGGTTTGTAACGGCGGTGATTTTGCTCCGTCGGCTTCGCCGGTTGCGGAGCCCGAAGCAAGAGTGCATGGCCATCAGCACGCGCACCTTGGCCTTCAGTACACATCCCTCCCGTACATTGCGAGCCCCAATCCTCGGTTGTAAATAAAGAGTGAGCAGAAATCCCGTATCCGTCAGGTTCGCTTTCCTGCGCGGGGTTTCGGGCGACCGGGGGAACGCATGCAGACTGGGGTCTACGGTTCGGGCTACCTAGGAACGGTAATTTCAGCCTGCCTCGCGGATTTTGGTACTCCTGTCTCCTGCTGTCATCCCGACCGGACGCGCATGGTCGAGATGGCCCAAGGCAATATTCCATTCTTCGAGAAAAACTTAAAGGAAATCATTCGACGCAACGTACGAGCCGGGCGCCTGATTTACTCCACTGACATCGAGTCGTTCGCGCGCAAGACGCAAGTCATTTTCCTGGCAGAAGACAATGCGGAGAATCTTTCGGATGTTGTCATGCGCATCGCGAAGCTCGCTGCCAAGCCCCCGATCTTGACCATTGTGACGCCCGTGGCGGTCGGCACGGCTGCGGCGCTGGAAGCCAGTCTGAAAGCCGCTAGGCTAAAGGGCACGATTGTTTCCCAACCCATGTTCTTCACGGACGGTTGTGCAGTGGAGGACTTTAACTGGCCTGACCGGTTGATTCTGGGATCGAGTTCTAACGAAGCTGTGCAGGTGTTGAAGCAGATATTCCACCCGCTGGTGATGCGCGGCGTGCCCGTCATCGTGACCAACCAGTCGACCGCGGAGTTAGTTCGAGAAGCCGCAACCGCATTCGTGGCGACCAAGATTTCTTTCATTAACGAGGTAGCTGCGTTGTGTGAGAAGGTGAACGCCGACGCAGTTAATCTTGCGCTCGCGCTGGGACTGGACAAGAAGATTGCTCCGCGCTGTCTTCAGCCCGGAGCCGGGATGGGTGGCGTTTTCGCTGAGTCAGATATGGATTCGCTGGCAGAGCTGGCGCAATCCAAGGGCGTCCCGTTGAAGGTGCTTGGGGCCGCGCGTGAAGTGAATCACACCCTGGCCGACCGCCTGGTGGAAAAAATCGCGACCGTCTTGAATTCCGTGGAGAACAAAGATGTCGGTATCTTAGGCCTAGCTTTTAAGCCCAACACGAACTCGGTGGCGGGATCGTCATCGATCCGGCTAGCCGAGTCGCTGGTGTCGAAAGGGGCGCGTGTGCGGGCTTACGATCCCGTGGCGATGCCCGACGCGAAGATACGTCTGAACGGCTCGATACGCTACTGCGAGTCCGCGTATGCGGTTGCCGAGGGCGGAGACGCATTGGTGGTTGGCACAGGCTGGCCAGAGTTTCGCGCCCTGGACTTCGACCGCATCAAGCACCTACTCAAGATGCCCATCATCGTTGACACCAAGAACCTGCTCGACTCGGGGCGTCTGCGGGCTTTGGGATTTGAGTATGTGGGCGTGGGGCGAGGGTAGAGGAGCGCTCCGCGTTTAACGCTGAGCATTCAGCATTCAGCCCTGATTTTGAGCCGGTGCTTCTTCTTATGGACGGGTATTTCCTTAACTCTTTAGTTGCTATAATCACCTGAGGCGGTGGGAATAGCTCAACTGGCAGAGCACCGGACTGTGGCTCCGACGGTTGCGGGTTCGATTCCCGTTTCCCACCCCAACTTGAAGACCCAGCACGAGACGCCGAACTGTGGCAGGGTGCATGTACGCCTCCCGGGTATCCTGCAAGGAAGGCACCCATCGCGCCGATGGGACGCCCCAGAGCCTCATCTGTCCTAAGGATTGAGAATGACCTTGAGCATTGCCAGTGACCAACCTTCTACCCGCGCCCTTTCTTTTTCAGGAAAGTTCCCTCCTGGAGTTCCGTGAATGCCTGCTGTAGTTGCTCTTGGGTGTTCATCACGATCGGGCCGTACCATGCGACTGGCTCCTCAAGCGGCTTTCCCGAAACCAGCAGGAAGCGGATGCCATCGTCTCCGGCTTGAACCGTGACTTCGTCGCCTTGATCGAAAAGGACGAGCGAGCGGTTATCTGCGTCTACGGGCGGCGTGGTGTCCGCCCACTTCACCGCTTCCGTCGGCACTGCGAGCGGACCCGAGGCGTTGCAGAACTTTCCGCTTCCCGCAAAAACATAGGCGAATGCATGTCGAGTCGTTTCCACCGGAAGTGTCTTTCGCCTGCCCGGAGAGACTGAAACATCGAGATAAATCGGCTCGGCGGCGATTCCATCTACCGGGCCAGTCTTTCCCCAGAAACTTCCGCAGACGACTCGCACGTGAGTGCCATCATCGTCCGTGATCTGCGGGATATCCAATGCCTTCACTTCCTGGTAACGCGGTGCGGTCATTTTGAGTGCTGACGGAAGATTCGCCCACAATTGAAATCCATGCATGCGCCCAGCCGGATCGCCTTTCGGCATCTCCTGGTGGATAATTCCACTGCCTGCTGTCATCCACTGCACGTCGCCGGCTGCGATGGCGCCGCTGTTCCCCATGCTGTCGCCGTGCTCCACGGTTCCCGCCAAAACGTAGGTGATGGTCTCGATGCCGCGGTGAGGATGCCAGGGAAAGCCCGCCAGATAATCCTCGGGAACATCATTGCGGAAGTCGTCAAGTAAAAGGAAGGGATCAAAGTCCTTTGTGTTTCCGAAGCCGAAGGCGCGACGCAGATGCACGCCGGCACCTTCGAGGGTTGGCTTCGATTGAACGAGCCGCCTAACGGGTCGAATCGACATAATGGTCTCCAATTTCGGAAGTCTCTAAGTGAATGCGATGCTGGCAACGCCCAGGCAGTTACAGCTGCGCGATGCTTTAGGTATCCCCATAGACCGGCATCGCTGCACCATGAATGAGCTTGGCATCTTCGCTGCACAAGAATAGGACTACGCGCGCGATGTCCTGAGGCTTGGGCCATTGAGCAAAGTCAACGTTTGGCATTGCTCTCCGGTTTACTTCAGTGTCGATGATGCTGGGAAGGATCGAGTTCGCGCGCACGCCGGTACCCTTCAAGTCCGCGGCTAGCGAATCGATCATGGCCACGGCTGCAGCCTTTGAAGCGGCGTAGGCAGCCGCGCCCGCGGCATGATCGACGGCAGCTTTTGAGGCGATGTTCACGATCGCTCCACCTCTTTGTTTGAGCATGAACGGTACCACCGCGCGTGCGATCAGGTAGCCCGACCGCAAATTCAGCGCCAGCATCTGATCGAAGACCTTCGGCTCGAGTTCCCATAACTTCACTCCGCCGACATAGCCGCCCACGGTATTAACGACTACGTCCAGACGCTGCTGTTCGGCGAGAATTCTCTCGACGAGCTGCTTCACCGCAGCTTCATCGGTGACATCCACCTTGTGTCCTTGGAGTGAAGAAGTGTTGGCCCCGGCGGCGTTCTTTAGGGCGTCAAATTCTTTCTGCTTGCGGTAGGTAACGGCGACCTTAGCGCCTTCTTCCAGGAAAGCGAGGCTTACCGCGTGTCCCAATCCGCCTGTGCCTCCGGCGACTAACACCGATTTGTCTGAGAATCTCGCGTTCATGTGCGTGCCTCGGATTATTGTTGCTTGGCTCGCCATCGAACCTCGGGCGCTGGTCACCGTCTAGAGATCTGCCAGGGTCCGATGAGCCAAGTGGATCGCAATTGCGCCTTCGCACGGGCAGTTTCTGGCACAATTTCGAGTGAGGCGCCCAGCTTTGGGCTATTTGCTCTTTGCAAGAGTGGGCACCTCAAAACCATCCGACACCCAATGTTGTTTAGGCCGCCACTTGCTCGCTGCGCTTAAAGAACCCAAGCAGCTCCGAGTTGACCTGGTCCTTGAGCGTCGAGCACAAGCCGTGTGGCGCGCCCGGATAGATTTTCAATGTTGCTCCTTTGACTATCTTTGATGAGAGAAGCGCTGAGGGTCCGATCGGCACGATCTGGTCATCGTCGCCGTGGAGGATTAGCGTCGGCACGTCGAACTTCTTGAGATCTTCGGTGAAGTCCGTCTCAGAGAATGCCTTGATGCAATCGTAGACGGCTTTGTGTCCAGCCAGCATTCCCTGAAGCCAGAACGAATCCCGCAGGCCTTGCGAGACCTTGGCGCCCGGCCTGTTGACTCCGTAGAACGGAGCGCTGAGGTCTTTGAAAAACTGCGCGCGATCGGTGAGGACGGCGGTACGAATCTGGTCGAATGCATCCATCGGTAAGCCGCCGGGATTGGCCGGCGTCTTCAGCATCAGCGGCGGCACCGCGCCGATGAGCACGGCCTTGGCGACACGCTTTGTGCCGTGGCGACCGATATAGCGGGCGACTTCTCCGCCGCCCGTCGAGTGCCCTACATGGATCGCGTCTTTGAAGTCGAGCTTTTCGACCAGTTGCGCGAGGTCGTCCGCATAGGTATCCATTTCATTGCCATCCCATGGCTGATCCGATCGGCCGTGGCCCCGACGGTCATGGGCGATGCAACGATATCCGCGGGAAGCCAGAAACAACATCTGGTCTTCGAATGCGTCCGCGGTGAGTGGCCAGCCATGGCTGAATAGGACTGGCTGTCCCTTGCCCCAGTCTTTGTAATAAATCCGTGTACCGTCTTTTGTCGTGATCGTGGGCATAAAATTATCTCCTTCAGGTTAGGCTGAGGAGGTGAAGCCGCGGCAGAGCGACTGGCGGTGATATCCGCGGCGCGCGCGTCGCTGCCTGGAGTGAACAAGAAACAGCCTCGATTAAGCCGCGCTGACCGGTGCGATCCGGAACCTCTTCGCTGCAATAATTGTAAGCGCGACGAAGAGCGCGAGAACTACAATTTGTGCGACCAGGAATGGCGGCTCTTTCTGCGTCGGAGCCATTGCCCTCAGGGCCGGCACCTTCTCGAATAACTGAACCACTAGGACGAACACGTTGAGATAGAGTGCAACCACAGCGCAGACCACGTAGACCCCCCGCCAGGCGGCGGCCAAGTGAAAGACATAGCGCGCAATGATCGCAACCGCCAACACCAACAGCGATAGGATGCCGACCTTATGCGACGGCAAAAGGTGATCGAACGGGAAGCCGAACCCGGTCACGCTCGTGGCCATGGTGCTCGCCAAAAAGATCGCCGTCGCGCCATCGAGCCGTTTCCCAATCAGCAGCCCGTACATCACGAGGAGTCCCGAGCCGATGCCGATTAAACTGATCACTACATGAACAAGAGTGAATGTCGATAACGTCATCCCGAGAATCATGAGGGGCCTTTCCTTCCTGAGCCAAGATTCTACTCCCGTCTGGTTCGATCCATTTTTTGTTTAGGTAGCTCCGGCGGCAAGGGCGGCAAGGGGGCTCGCGCGCGGGCCTTCAGACTAAGGTAGAATTTTCCGGCGGTCTCCAGATGAAGCGGTTCTTCCATCCATTTCGAAGTTCTTCGAGGCAGCTCGGCCCGCTAGAGCAGTGCTTGCTCGAAGCCTTGTGGTCGCGCGGCAGCTCTACAGTTCGCGAGCTGTTGGAGAGCGGATACGGAGATCTTGCCTATACCACGGTGATGACCACGCTGGATCGGTTATTCAAGAAGAACCTGCTGACGCGACAGGCGGAGGGCAGGGCCTTCCGCTATTCGCCGCGGCTGACTCGCGAAGCGCTGCATCGGGAAGCAGTAGGCGATGCCTTCCGTCAATTGTTGGATGCGAGCCCGGCGCCCGAATTGCCACTCTCTTATTTTGTGGAAATCCTGACTGAGCGGGATGCGCAACTGCTCGATGATCTAAAGCACGCAGTCGAGAGCAAACGCCGCGAGTTGCGCGGTAAGGAGAAGGCGTAGATGTTTGCGGCGCGCGGAATCGCGGTCTCGTTCTCGATGTTCTTCCTGCTCTACAGCGGGCTGTCGGTTGTTGTAGCTACCCTGTGGGCCAGAGTCTGGCTTCACAGTGAACGATATCCCGCATGGCATTGTGCCGACCTACTGTTCGCCATACGGATGTTGCCCTTGGCGATCTCGCTTACAGTGACATTCACGTTCACGGTGCCGTCGTTTATGCTTCTCGAGCCCCATGCTATTCGTGAGCCCGTCGGCGCGATCCCGCTGGTTTTGGGCTTATGCGGACTGATTCTGGTCCTGATGGGAATTCTTGACGCGACCGCCGCTGTGTTGGCGGCTTCGAGGACGATCGCGACATGGGCTGGGGATGGGCTCCTTGTGAAGGGGGAAAGCTCAGTGCCGGTACTACGCATCTCCCGTGTCGCTCCCGCTCTGACGGCCGCGGGCATCTTTCGACCGCTGGTCCTGATGTCTGATGCGGTACAGGCTGTTCTGAACACGAGTGAATTGCGGAGCGCCCTGCGACATGAATTGGCGCACGTGCGACGGCGCGACAATCTGAAGAAACTGCTGCTGCGCTTTGTCGCGTTTCCTGGCATGGCTGCCCTGGAAGTCGCATGGTTGCAGGCTACGGAAATAGCGGCGGATGACGCTGCGGTTTCGACCGCAAGCGAAGCTTTGGATCTGGCTGCCGCCCTTATCAAGTTGTCGCGTCTGGCGCCGTTTCCGTCGGCTCCGGACAATGCCACAACTTTAATACATGCGCCCCTGGCATCGGTGAATGCAAGAATCGAACGCCTGATCGCCTGGAACGGGCAGCAGCAGAAACCTGCACTGGCGTTATCGCCGCTGTACGCCGTGTGCGTTACGCTCACGACAGTGGCGACGGTTGCGGTCACCTACAACCAAGCGCTGGAGCGCATTCACATCGCTACCGAGTGGCTCGTGCGATAAGGCGACAAAGCCCCCGCCAACTCGGCCGAGGCTCTGCACGGATGAGCAAATACCCTCTGAGAATCCGCGGGAATCTGTGCCTCTCTCGCCTTCTTTGGTTCTCCTGCTTTGGCCAGTTGCTTCCCTCAAGACCCACGCTACCCAGGAATTTTTCCGGCGACTGCGCTGACCCGTGTTGCATGTCAAATTCAGGCGCGAGTTTATGACGATCCGCGCTTGCAATAAGGTCGGATGCTGCGCTTGCGCGAGTCGGTGCCCTACCAGAGCGCTCTCACTCGCCGCGCACCGATACCAATCGCCATGTTCTGAACCTCTACTGGAATCATGCATGAGGAGTTGGCTCATAGTTCGCATGATTGCGGGATCTGCCTTGCCGATTGCTCCCCCGGTGACTGCCCAAAAGTCAGGAGGGTCTCCGCAAACAACCATGGTGGCGATGGATTACGGTTCGATGTTGATGCTGAACGAGTGTGGACCGATACAGGGCTTGATTTTCAGAGGGGGATCGGGTTCGTTTACGGGGGTGTTCGCCTGTGGAGGCCTGATTGTGAGTTCGCAGTCCGATGTCTTCGCTTGGTTCTCCAGTAACTATTACCGAGCGGATCGTTTACTTTGCAAGTGACTTTTCAGAAAGTCACCCGCACACCTAACACTGGCGCAAATCCGGGCGACTTATTCGATTCGCAACACCGTCTCGTAGTGCGCGGACCGCGCATCAAACCGCGCCAACAGTTTCCCCGCCTCGGGTGAGATCACTGCCACTTCGTGGTCCTCGCCTGCGAACTCCTTCACCGCCTCCATCGAATCGAACATGGTCAGCGTGACGAACTCCACTTCATCTTTCCCATCACGCCGAAGTAACAACCCTCCCTTGAATCCCGCGACCCGATGAATCCCCGGCAGAATCTCGCTGCCTAACAGCTCTGCATACGCATCAGCGTTGTCGCGCGTCGTCCATCCATGCCACAGCCGGCTGATCATGTTCGTCTCTCACCACCGTGTTCGGCTAACGCGTCTACTAACGGCGTCTTCTCCCCACAACGCACGACATTGCAATCATTCGATCGCACGGCTTCAATCGCCTGCACAGACTGGCGCTGCGGCAGTGCGCTCGCCGCGCCGGATCAAAACAATCGCTCCCAAAATTGCGACCGACGCCAATACCAAACGCAGCGTCAAAGGTTCCGAAGCGAGAAGCCACCCCAGCAGCACTGCCACCACAGGATTCGCATACGTATGCGTAGCCACCAACGCCGGTGGACACTGCTGCAGCAGCCAGGTGTAGGAAGTGAATGCCACCAACGATCCGAACGTGATCAGATACGCCAATCCCAGGAGTGACCGCAGAGAAATGCTCGCCCAGTGTGTCGCCTGAAATTCGCCCGTCAATCCGGCGGCGATCAGGAGCATAGCCGCACCGCATAGCGTCGGCAGTGCCGTTCGTCCCAGTGCGTCAGAAGGCAATTTCACCTTGGGGGAAATCACGACACCCGCGGCCCACGAAAATGATCCCAGTAATACGGCCAGCAGTCCCAGCAGGCTCGACCCCTTCGTCACTTCGGTGCCGGTGAGAATGGCTACACCGCCCACGCCTACAATCAATCCCAGCATGCTGAAGAAGGTGATTTTCTGCCGCCCCATCATCCACGCCAGCGCCACGATGAACATTGGTTCAGTAGCAATGAGCAAGGCCGCCAAACCTGAACTCACATACTGCTCGGCCCAATGCAGCGTGCCGTGTCCCACCAGGAAGAAGAGTCCACCCACCAAGAATCCCGAGATCCAATGCTGACGGGTCGGACGCAAGCCGCGCATCCACGCCCAGGCAAACATGATGGTGCCTGCAATCGAATGCCGAACGGCCGCGGTCACCAGCGGAGGAATCGTCTCGACCGCGTAGCGAATCGCGAGGTAAGTCGATCCCCAGATGACATAGATGGCTACGAATGCGAGCGCCAACTTGATGGCATATGTCCGGTCGTGCGTTGTTGACTGTGCGAGGGCTGGAGGTACGCTCACGGGTCTGCCACCTATGTTTATCATCCGGCCGCTGCGGAGGAGGCCCGTGATTTGCGCTGCCTGTTCAGTTGTCATGTCTATAACCTCTAAAAATTATTTAGTAGGTTAGTCATGACGTTAAACGTGCTAGAATAACTTGTCAAGCTATTTTTACTGGTTAGTTTGGGCCAGGTGGTATCGTCGTGTTCTTATGGCGGGACGTCCGGGAAAAAAGCTGCACCCCACGATCGTCAGGCGAAGGCCGCCTGTCTTCGAACTGACTGCCGGAATTCTCTGTCTGGATTTCGTTAACACCCTGGACAACCGTCCGAGCGGAAAGCCTAAAGAGTTGCTCGCGGGCTACGGCGACCTGGTTCGCCTCGCGGAAGACTCTGGGGTTCTTACGCCGGCGCACGCCGATCGATTGTTTGCCTGGGGCGAAGCCGATCCTGAGGAAGCGCAGCGCGTTCTGCAAGCCGCGATCGAATTGCGCGAGGCCATGTACGCCGTTTTTTCCGCCGTGATTGCGGAACGCGCGGTTCCCGCTTCGCCGCTGGCGATGCTGAATAGATCTATTCAGCTCGCTGCGCAACATGTCAGTCTGACGCCTGCCAACGGCGGTTTTGCCTGGCGCTATGATAGCGATGGCGATTCTCCTGGCGGATTCGAAACTATGTTGTGGCCCATTGTGCGTTCCGCCGCTGAGTTGCTCGCCTCTGACAATTTGCCCTTTGTGCGCGCCTGTTCCTCCAAGACCTGCCAGTGGTTTTTTCTAGATACCAGCAAGAACCACCGTCGCCGCTGGTGCAGCATGAAGCTGTGCGGCAATCGCGCGAAGGTGCGGAAGTTTTACGCCCGGCAGCGCGAAGGGTAACTTTGTTGTTAGCGGTCTTTTGAGAGTGAAGCACGATTACGGCGCAACCATGAATCATCCCTGATCATCGATAATCATTTTGCGGAAAAAAATAAATGATCAGAACACGTACGAAGTCAAGGTTGGGTTATCTGGCGGAAATTACCGAGAAGAGTCCGAAATTTGCGTGCCTCCAGCCCTGGGGGTAGCGACCGCCATTAATTTCCAGCCGACCGGGGGCGGCAAAGCTGCAATCACCGGAGATTTCGTGCTCCTTGGCAAAGAAGCGAATCCGGTTATGCGGGCACTGCGCGATAACGGGATTCAGGTAACAGCGCTTCACAGCCGCATGCTGACGGAGGAGCCGCGGCTGTTCTTCATGCATTTCTGGGCGAACGACGATGCCGCCAAGCTGGCCAGAGGACCAAAGGCGGCGCTCGACCAGACGAACTCGAAAAAGTAAACGCGGCCAGGGCTCAGTTTCATTACAAAAATGCTTCCTTCCGCAGAGAAACGATGCACGACGAAAAGGGGGACATTTCTAATGTCGTAACGATGGGGACATTTCTAATGTCGTAACGATGGGGACATTTCTAATGTCGGTTGACACCCGCCTGGACCCGCCTGGCAAGTTCCTTGACAGTCCGCTTTGGGGGAGCGACACTCCCATTATTGCGCTTTTGACATCCGGAATCGCTACTGCAAACATGAACACCGCGACCCATTCCACCCAGGAACCTGCAACCCGCGCCGACATGCTCTATCCCGAGGAAGACGGCGGTAATTCGCTCGCTGCGATGGCCCAGCGGGACCTCCACGCCGCCCTGCAACTTCTGGCCGAGCGCGCTCGATACATCACCGGAGCGAGCGGGGCGGCCATCGCCCTGCGTCGCGGCGGGCACGATGACATGCTTTGCCACGCCAGTGCCGGCTCAAACGCCCCGGAGCTGGGCGCGCTTCTTTCCGCCGAGTCTGGTCTTTCCGGCGAGAGTGTGCGCACGCGGCAGCCCTTGCGCTGCGACGATGCTGAGAGCGATCCCCGCGTGAACCGTCAGAGCTGCCGCGAATTGGGAATCGCCTCCGTGGTGGTCATGCCGATCGTGAGCGAAGAGCAAGTGCTTGGGGTGTTCGAACTTTTTTCGGGCCGTCCGAAGGCCTTCGATGAGCGCGACCTTTCCGCTCTGCAGCGTTTGGGAGAGATGGTTGAGACTGCGGTCCAGCACGCCCGGGCAGCTAGTTTGCGCCTGGGTGCGGAGGTCCCTCCCGATGAGGCAGCCCTATCTACGGTGACTCCGCCGCCGACCCTCGAGCCGCAGATCGCGCCGCCTCAATCTCCGGTCGAATTGCAGACAGAAATCAAAACAGAATGCGCCGCGCAGATTTCTTCCTCATCGGTCGCAGTTTCGACAGCCGATTCGAACACTTCCCCGGAGTCCGCAAGTGTGATCGCGGCACCGGCTAATGTTGCGGAGGCTGAGTTCCCGGCTCGTGATGTTCCAAACCCTGACGATGCGAACTCCGAGGCTCCGCCGGTTGTGGTTCCCAACGATTCTCCGCCGAAAAGAGCAATTTTGTGGTCAGCCCCGGCGACCGCGAACACCGGCAGCCCGCCACCTCAAACGTCCGATTCTATCGCTGTGCCACCTGCCCTCAGGAATGTGCGCAGGTGCCAGGCTTGCGGTTTTCCGGTTTCCGAGGGACGAGTGTTATGTGTGGACTGCGAAGAAAAAAGATGGCGCGGTGAGCCGGTTCGGCGTCCGGCGAAGGCGCACGAGCCTCCGACCCCTGCTCTGGCCATCGCTTCGGGGCTGTCTTCTGTGGCTACCGCCGTGTCGAATGTGTCCGCAGCCGCCGCTGGCGACGTATCGCGAGGAGGTGAAACTGACGACAAACCGCGGTCTTCCGATTCTTCAACTCCACCTGCGAGCCGCGAGCCCATGCCGGTCAAGATCCGCGAGACCGCCTTGAGCGTAGTGCCCGACCCGCCGGCCGCCATTGAAAACGTTACCATTGAAACGAGCTCACCTGGGCTCTTCCTCAGCGCTGGCATGGAGTCCCAATCATGGTGGGCGGCGAACCAATACGTTCTCGCAGCGGTGTCCATCGTTGGCATCGTGATCGCCGTGATTGCGTGGATGCGCTAGCAGCTCTTAGGGCCTGCGGGAAGGGCATCTGCGGCAGAGTTTCTTGATTCTTCGGACAGTACTAACGACCACAGTCTAACGACCAGAATCTCTTGACAACCCAGTCAAGTCTGCTAGAGTGCGGATAAGCGTCTCACTTTGACCAACATACGCTCAGGTGCCCCGTATATGAAAAATGTTTACGAAGTGCTACGGCAGAAAGAAATGGAACTGACCCGCCTGGAGAAGGAAGTGGAGGCTCTCCGACTGGTCGCCCCGTTGCTCTCCGAAGAGAAAGAAAATCTGTCCGAGGTCGCGAAACCCGCGCTGGCGGCTGCAAGTGGTCCGCAGCAGCCCATACGGATTCCGTCGCCTCCGGTCAGCGTGGCTGCACAACCGGCGCGCGCCGCGGCGGGCTGGGATGAAACCGCCAAGCGCTGGCCGTAAGCTTGGCTGAGCGCTCATCAGCGCAGAGTTACCGATGAGAGTTGGAATTTGTGTTCAGCCCGGGAGCCTTCCCGGGTTGAACTATATTTTACGCAGGGAACGGTTAGCCGGACGCCGTCACAAGCTCCCGTAGCGCTTCCAGCAGCCGATCCACTTCCTCGACGGTGTTGTAGTGGACCAGACCGATGCGCAAGAAGCCGCCGGTTTTCTCCACGTCCAGCTGTTCGGTCAGGTTCAGCGCGTAATAGTTGCCATCCCAGGTAAAGAAGCCGCGGTCGCCGAGTTTGGAGGCGAGTTCAAGTGGGGCGTGTCCTTCAATCCGAACCGCGAACGTGCCACAGCGCTCGTCAAAGCGCGCGGGATCGGTGATGCCGTAAAGCTTAAGCCCCGGAATCGTTGTCAGTCCCCGGACAATGCGCTCGATCAATCCGCGCTCATGCTGATGAATTGCTTCATATGCGGTGACGATCGCGTCGCGACGTGTCGGGGCGTCGGGATTCGTCCGCCGGCCCAGTTCATCGAAATATTCCACGCACGCAGCGATTCCTGCAATGCATTCGTGGTTGAGAGTTCCCCACTCCCAGCAGTTCGGAATCGCATTCGTGTTAGGACGCACCTTGTACGGCTTCAAGCGCTGCAAGTGCTCGCGCTTGCCGTAGAGCACACCCATGTGCGGGCCAAAGAATTTGTAGGTCGAGCAGGCCAGGAAGTCGCAGTCCAGCGCAGCCACGTCAATCAGACCGTGCGGGGCATAGTGGACGGCGTCAATGTAGGCGAGCGCTCCCGCTGCATGAGCGAGGCAAACGATTTCCTTGACTGGATTGATCGTCCCTACCGCATTCGAGGCATAACCCACGGCCACCAGCTTCGTCTTGGGACCGATCTTTCCGGCAAGGTCGGTCATATCGAGGGTGCAGTCTTGCTCGCGAATCTCGGCCCAGCGAATAGTGACACCGCGCTCTGCCAGCGCCAACCATGGGGAGACGTTGGCGTCGTGATCGAGGCGGGTCACCAAGATCTCATCGCCCGGCCCGAGATCGCGACCGATGGCTCGACTGATCGCAAAGGTGAGCGAAGTCATGTTCGGACCAAAGACAACTTCGTCTGCGCCGCAGTTGAGAAAATCGGCCATGGCGGCACGCGCACCCGCGATCATCGCGTCGGTATGGCGACTAGTGGCATAGGCTCCGCCGGTGTTGGCATTGTCGCGGCGCAGGTATTCAGTTATGGCGTCAATCACCCGCTGCGGAACTTGCGTGCCGCCGGGGCCGTCTAGAAAGGCTGCTCGATAGCCATTTACGGCCTGAGCCAGAGACGGGAACTGGGCGCGGACGGCATGCAAGTCGAGGGCGGGAGCAACGGCGTGTTCAGTAGTCGGCATCATTAAAAACTATAGCGCACTTGCGGCTTCCCCTACCGACCTGACAAAATCCGCCAGCATGCCATAGGCAGTCGCGTAGACGCCGGGGTTCTCTTCGCTGATCGCGAGCCCGGGGAAGATGTCAGTTTCGAAATAAATGTAAGACGACGTCCCGGCGATCTGTGCCATGGGATCGGTGAGCGGGATCGGTTCGGGCCCAACGCTGGCCATGATTCCGCTCGCCGTTTTCTTCGCACGGCAGACGAGTTTGTAAGGTCGGCCATGTTTTCGTGCGGCGCGGACGCCTTCCCCGCTCAGTCCGCGGATTCCCTCGCGCTCAATCTCACCCAACCCAATCGGAACGTCCATAAGTACGTTGATGAGCGCTGCAGTTTTCACGACGGCGTCCCATCCGTCAATGTCGTGCGTGGCGTCGGTTTCCGCGATCCCGAGTTCTTGAGCTTTTTTTAGTGACTCGTCGAAAGTCAGGCCCTGCTCCATTCCACTGAGCATGACGTTGGTGGTGGAGTTCAGAATGCCGTGGAAACCGTGGAGGTGTAAGGCCGGCAGGGCTTCGCGAAAAAGAGAAAAGACAGGCACGCCATCCATAACTGTGGACTCAAACAAAAATCGTCTGCCCCGGCTCGCGGCCAGATCACGCAGCTCACGATAAGCATGCACGATCGGACCTTTGTTGGCAGTGATGACGTGGGCGCCATGTTCGAGCGCAGCTCGGATGTGGTCGACCCCCGGTTGACCATTTTCGACATTGAGGGAAGTTGCTTCGAATAAGACGTCGGCGTGCGCCGTCTGCAGCCATTCACGAACATCACGGTGTGGCGCCGGCGCCCCCGCCGGCAAGAGGTCGGGAGTCGAATTCACGTTCAGAGCGAGCAGCGAGGCCGAATCTAACCCTTCCCCATCTGCAATCCACCCCAGCCGCCGCGAAGCCACCCCCGTAATGCGCCATGAAATTCGGTACCGATCGCGGAGTTCTTGGGCGCGATCTTCGAGTAAACGGACCAGAGTCCGGTTTACGTTGCCGAAGCCGAGGAAGCACAGCTTGCAGGTGCGGATGAGAGATCCTTGCGCGGATGCAAACCTTGCGCGCCCTAAAGGCGCGTCGAACGACGCCGCTCTGACAGCACGCCTGAAGGCGTGCCGCGATGCGAATCTTTGATTCCTTACGCGCTATCCCATCACCGTAGTGTGCTCGGGTCTTACTTTATAGAGCACCCGCACCTCGCCCGGCTGGGCATAGGGATACTTATCCACCCCCAGGTATTTCTTAGCCAGTTTGTTTATGTGTTCGGCGGCGCCGTCTTCGGTAATCTCGGCTACGCGGCCACGAATTTCGAGATAGCGATACGGATTGTCGGGATCCATCAAAGTCAGCGCCACGCGGGGATCCCGCCGGACATTCCGATCTTTCTGGCGTCCCTTGGCGGAGTTGAAGATCACGTGTTCGCCGTCAAAGTCCACCCACACAGGCGTCACTTGAGGACTTCCGTCAGGCATCAGCGTGCTGAGATTGGCAAATGCGCGTTTCTGAAACAGATCGCGGTACTTCTCGGGAATAACGGACGGCATAAGGCCCTACCTTTCAGAAAATCTGTGCTTGAACCAATGTGTCAATGTCTCCATGGATACGTTAAACGCCTGAGCATTATAGACGGCTTCACCCGGACCAAGGAAATAGAGCTAAAGATGGAGGGCGGGCCCATGCGCCAGCTTGAGCAGCCTGCGATCGCGCACTTTCCGTTTTCTCGTCTGTGCATTTAGAATTGCGACCTTGCTCGGAGCTGGAAGGCTTGAGGAAAGCCGCTTCTGCCACAGCGATTTGCTTTCTTGCGTAGTTCGCGCGGTGACCCGATGTTTGAATGCAACAAATACTTTGTAATGGAGAACTGACTTGACGACCGCTCAATTTCGCGGCAACAGCAACGTGCCCATCCCGGCTGGCCTCGTCTGGAAGCTCGGCCGCCGACCGAGGTTTATCAAGGTCGCGCTCTTGCTCGCATTGTTGTGCGCCGCCCTCACGGTGCCCATCGCGGCCCACAGCGCCAAGAAATATGCCCCCACTATCGTCTTCATGACCGACTTCGGCGTGCTCGACGACTCGGTCGCCATCTGCCGCGGCGTGATGTATTCGGTCATGCCCGACGTCCGCATCGTGGACCTCACTCATCAGGTTACGCCGTACTCAATCCTTGACGGCGCCCGCTTTCTCTACGGCGCCACGCCCTACTATCCGGCGGGGACAGTATTCGTCGTGGTCATAGACCCCGGGGTAGGCAGCTCCCGCAAGGCAATCGTGGCCAAGTCGAAGCGCGGACAATATTTCGTATTACCCGACAACGGTGTGCTCACGCTGGTGGAGCAACGCGATGGCATCGAGGCAGCGCGCGAGATCACCAATCCGGCATGGATGATCGGCAGCAAGCTCTCTTCAACTTTCCACGGCCGCGACATTTTCTCGCCGGTCGGAGCTCACATGGCCCGGGGCGATGACTGGACTGCCGTGGGACCGGAGGTTCCCGTAAGAGCTCTGGTACGCCTTGATCTGAAAGCGGCAACGATCGACGAGCGTGGCCTCAGCGCCGAGGTCATCGCCACCGACGGCCCTTTCGGCAACCTCGTCACCAACGTTGATGCTGACGAATTCCTCAAGCTGGGATATCAGCGCGGGCAGGAAGTTCCCGTGAAGTTGGGCGAGAAGGAAATGAAAATCAAGTTCGTGCGGACCTTCAGCGATCTGCCGGCGGGAGAGCCGTTGCTCTACATCGATTCGCGCGGACATCTCGGGTTGGCCGTAAATCAAGGCAGCTTCGCCGCAGACTATGGGATCAAACCGCCCGTCGCGCTGTTTATTCCGCCCGCTGCGAGGTGAGCTCTCAGCGAAACGAGACGTAGCCAGCTACGTCTCTACGACATCGACATCTTGAAAGATCCGCGGCAGCACCGCCTGCAGCAGCGCCTCAAATTGCCCTCTCACGCGCTCTGCGGTCTCGAGCACTTCCGCATGTGAGAGCGGCTGGTCGAGAATTCCGGCCGCCATGTTGGTGACGCAGGAAATTGCGAGCACTTTGATTCCCATGTGCCGGGCCGCGATCACTTCCGCGACGGTCGACATGCCTACCAGATCAGCGCCAATTGTGCGCAAGTACCGGATCTCCGCGGGTGTTTCGTAGCTCGGCCCCAGCAGCCCAGCGTAGACGCCCTCGTGCAGCGTCATGCCTAACTTCTGGCCTTCCTCTTGTGCGAACTCGCGATACGACTTCGCGTATGCCTGAGTCATGTCGGGAAAACGTGGGCCGAGGCGCTCATCATTCGGACCAGTGAGCGGATTCTGTCCCTGCAAGTTGATGTGGTCACTGATCAGCACCAGCGCGCCCTGTTGATAGCTGAGATAGATACCCCCAGCGGCGTTGGTGAGAATCACGGCACGAATTCCCATGCGGCCAAACACGCGCATGGGAAACGCGACTTCCTGCGAGGAGTAACCCTCATAAAGATGTACGCGCCCCTGCATTGCGGCGACCACGACGTCGCCAGCTTTGCCGATTACCATCTGACCTGCGTGGCCGATAGCAGTCGAACGTGGAAATGCAGGAATCTTTGCGTACGGGATGCGCACAGCTTCGCTGAGCGAGTCGGCGAATCCCCCCAGGCCTGACCCCAGAACTAACCCCACGCGTGGCCGCAGAGAGGTCTGAGCCAGCACAAACTGAGCAGCGGATTCAGCGGCATGGAAGTGATCATTCACAGTAGTTCGCGGGGTTGGCACGTACGATCTCGATCTACTCTCTTTACTGCGATGGGTACTTGCATTAAGAGCTAAAAGCTAACGGCTAAGAGCAGCCTTTTCAAAACTTCTTTTCAAACATCGCAAACTCCGCCTCCAGCTTCCACTGCACACGCGCCCGCTCGTTTGCAACGAGAAACTTCTGGCACCCGCTCGAAGGCTTTTCTGCTCCGGTTGCATCTCCGGCACACGCCGTCACGAACCTGAAATTGCAGCTTAGTCTCCGTCCACAGACTTTCCCCCGGCAAGAAACTGTGTTCCAGGCTCTGCCGGGCCATTCGTTTCACTTCTGGGTATGAGAGGTTGTAGCCCTGCACCGCGCGCAAATACTCATGCGTCATATCGGATCGCGCCACGCCCTCGTCGTCGGTTGAGATCGCCACCGGAACTCCATAGCGCATATAAATCGGTAGAGGATGATCGCCGCCAGTCACGCCCAGGATCATGTCGTTCGAAGTGAGACTGATTTCTACTAACACATTCCGTGTCGCCATTTCCTTCAACAGGTCGATGGAACCTCTTTCATTCATGACATCGACGCCGTGCCCGATCCGTTCGGCATGCCCCTTTTCAATCGAAGCCCGGATGTGGAAAGTCAAATCCTCCGGAGGCACCAAACCCATTGCGATTTCACCAGCGTGCAGACTGATATGCACCTTGGGATAAACGCCATGCAAATAATCGAGCATCGCCATGTGCTGGTTGAAGTCATGGATGGGCACGTACCAATCCTCAGGCATCACTAGATTGAGGCCAACAAAGCGAGGATCGGACGACGCCAGCTCGAATCCCAGAAGAATCTGCGCGAACACAATCTGGTGCGGCAGGCCCCGCAGTACCTGATAGAGATAACGCACGGTGACGCCGCATCCGGGAGCAGCCTCCGCCGTCCCGCATTTCATTACGTCGTGGGCGCGGGCCTCGTCGGCTTCGAGTCTCTTGTCGGTGGCCGCAGCCACACCCTTCAGCCCCGCTGCCAGCAAGCTTTGGCGCATCTTCCCGAAGTCGTCGGCCCATTCCACCTTGGCTGCGATCTGAGCCGCCTGCCCTCCGTCGGCGGTGTGCATGAACTCGACATATTGCAGATGGTCTTGTGCCGCGCGATTCGCTGCCGCCGCCACGCCCTCGCCCACGTGACCGCGTGAAGCTAGTCCAAATTTCTCGAACGTGGCAAAGAAGTGATCGTGTCCCGACTCCTCCCCCGGCCGCCAGTTGCGCATCGACCATGCGTCAATTGTTTGGTTGTAAAGAATCTGATCGCCGTACGCGCACCGCATCGCCGGCTTGGCCGTATAGCTTTCACATGCATCGCAAGGCGGAGCGATCAGTTGGGAAGTCGTGCGGTCCAAGCAAAGATTATCCTCGGCCGCAAAATCCACCAAATCCTCGGCGTAAATGGCGCCTTCAAGGTGATTGTGTAAATCGCCGCCCTTGGGCAGGTCCTTCAGAAACGCCAGCAACAACTGCGGCCGCTTGCGCACCGACTCAAAATATCGAGCCGTGCGCTGCTCCGCCGTCTGGGCAGCAGTAAAAGTCGCCAAAAGGAAGAACAATAGACGGCAGAGTTGGATCGCACCGGATCTTGACCGCAAGGGACCGCCTCCAAATTCAGGAAACGCATTGTAATTGCTGACAGCGCCAGTCTGCACTTGAAAAGCAAGTAACGCGAAAGCCTTTGCCTGGCGCTGGTTTCCCCGAATTTTCACAGCCGTGCAACCCGTTGGACCGCCGACCAGAAATATCCATCCCACTTCAGATTGTTCGAAACTCCGCGCCCATCGCGCCTTTTGGTCGCTACGTGCATCTCGGGCTGCACCAAAAACTGGCACCCGCCTGTGGACGACCTGCACTCAATTGAAAATAAACGGCTTAAAATCGCCAACTTTTGATTGACTCTAAACATGAAAAGAGTAAAACAGAATCGTTCTTTGACAACTTCTTAAGTTTTTCCGGTTGGTGCGGCGTCCGGGGCTCGAGCGCGATCACCTTCTCACATTGCAAAATGTAGAGAAGGAGGGTCAGCAAGGGTCTATAGCTAAGCGCTGGTCGAGGAGAACGGGAAGCAAAGTTGAAGGCAGGATAGAGTTCCGAGGCGTTGGGTAGGTTTATCCGGTTGGCGGTGAGCCCGGAGCCCGAGCGAAGATCGCGCGCAGCGGCCCCGCAAGGGAAGCAGCGAGAGCAGGTCGAGCAAGGGTCTAAACGCGAGCTACTGGCTGAGACGAATGGACCCAACATCACCTCGGAACTCTTTATTTTTGCGTCCGCTCGCGCCCACACCCCATAACATTTCTGCTACCTTCCGCAGACCGATCCCTCGCGCTCGGGCTGTTAGACTCGGAATCGCACTCCCGACATAGCCATCCACGCTCACGATGAGTGTCAGGCATGAATTCCGATTCCCGGCGGTTCAACTCGCAATCCGAAAAAATGCGGGTAAGCTACGACACCATCGCCGCTGAATACGCCAAGCGCATCTACCCTGAACTCAAAAACAAGCCGTTCGACCGTCAACTGCTCGATCGTTTTGCCGACGAGGTCCGCCTGTCCGGACCGGTCTGCGATATCGGTTGCGGTCCCGCTCACATTGCACGCTATCTTTTCGACCGAGGGGTTAACGTTTTTGGTCTTGATTTGTCTGCAGGAATGCTTAACGAGGCCAAGAGACTGAATCCCAACATCGATTTCATTCAGGGCTCCATGCTTGCGTTGGGTCTTGGCTCTGACACACTAGGCGGCATCGCTGCGTTCTATTCCATCATTCACGTCGGCCGCGAACATGTGGTCGCGTCTTTATCTGAAATGCGCCGCGTGTTGAAGAGAAACGGTTCTTTCTGCTCGCCTTCCATTTGGGAGAAGACGTAATCCACATGACCGATTTCCACGATCATCCCGTGGACTTCGAGGCCACCCTCTTCCGCATCGAAGAGATGACTGGCTACGCCAAGGCCGCTGGTCTCGACCTCCAAAAAGCCATGGAAAGAGATCCCTATCCAGAGATCGAGTACCAAAGCAGGCGCGGATACATTCTCGCCACCAAGCCGTAAAAAACGGAGCGAAGCCTGACACCCTGAAGCCTAACGCCTGGAGCCCGCAGCCTGAAATTAATCTACATGCTCGCCCTCAGCCATGAAGCTCTGTTCAGAAGGCGGAAGCTTATCCCCCGGTCGCGCCCAGAACACATACAGTGTTGGCCATAAGATCACGCTGACCACCAACTCCACGATCAGTCCCCCGACAATCACAATGGCAAACGGCCGCTGCGAGTCCGACCCGATGTCATGAGACATGGCCGCGGGCAACAGGCCGAGCGTCGCCACCAGCATCGTCATCATGATGGGACGCAGACGGAGCTGAGCCCCTTCCTTTGCAGCTTCGCGAACGGGCAATCCACGCGTGCGCAGCTGATTGATGTACTCCACCATGATGACGCCGATTTCTACGGATACACCGATGAGCGCTAGAAAGCCAAGCCCGGACGACACGCTGAAGTGCGTGCCGGTCACCAGCAAACTCAGAAAGCCGCCCAGTGGCGCAAGCGCGACCACGGCGAGAATCAATCCCACCCATTTCCACGAGCCGAACGCGGAATAAAGAATGAATGACATTAGCAGCAGCGTGATGGGAACGATGAACGCCAGCCGGCGGTTGGCGCGCTGCTGGCTCTCGTATTCGCCTGTCCAATCCAGGTGATAGCCCTCCGGCAACTGCACCTTCTGCCCCACTTCATCAATTGCCTGGCGCACCGTGCTGCCCAAGTCGCGGCCCCGAACGCTGTACTTAATTGCGATATATCGCGAACTCCCTTCGCGATATATCGTAGAAGCGCCATCATCAAGACTGATGCGGCTCACTTGTCCCAGAGACACCCGCTCTCCTGATGGCGCCAGAATCCGAATGCTGGAAACATCCTCCACCGTTTTGCGAAACTGGGGCTGGTAGCGGACCGTAAGATCGTAACGTTGCTCTTGGATCAGAATCTGGCTCACCGCCTTGCCGCCCACAGCACCTTCCACGGCATCCTGAATGTCGCTCACGTTGATGGCAAAACGATCCGCCGCCGCCCGGTCCACAACCAGATTTACATTGGGCTGGCCCCGCACCTGGAACGTGCCCAGATCAGCCACGCCTGGAATCTGGCTCATCACGGTTTGCATTTCTGCTGCTTTTTGCTCCAGCACTTTCAGATCACGGCCGAAAAGCTTGACGGCCAACTCGCCCTTCACGCCGCTCACTGCCTCTTCCACGTTGTCAGAGATCGGCTGCGAAAAGTTCCAATCCACGCCGGGGAACTTATTCAGCGCCCCATCCATAGCAGCAATCAGGTCATCTTTGCGTTTGAATTGCTTTCTCCACTCCGAACGGGGCAGTAGATCGACAAAGAACTCCGTGTTATAGAAGCCGCTGGCATCGCTGCCATCATCGGGCCGGCCAACCTGGCTCACAACTTGTTTGACTTCCGGAAAGTTCGCAAGCACCAAACGCGCTTGATTCGCCACTCCGATTCCGGTCGACGGTCCTGTGCTCGGCGCCAGCGTGCCTCTTACCCAGATCGCGCCCTCGTCGAGGTGAGGAAGAAATTCCGATCCGATGATCCCGCTAAAGGCAAAAAACAGAATCACGCCGGCACATAACAATCCCAACCCCAGCGTCAGCTTCATGTGGTCGAAGCACCAATCGAGCGTGCGCCCATAGCTGCGGTTCAACCACTCGAGAACAGGATTTCTCCACTCCTTCATCGTGCCGCTGAACAAGTAACTGCAGAGCACCGGAGCGATGAGCAAAGCGAACACCAGCGCTCCTAACAAAGCAAAAGCCACAGTCCATGCCATGGGACTGAACAGACGTCCCTCCACGCGTTGCAGCGTGAAAATAGGAAGGTAGGAAACGATGATGATGATTCGAGCAAAAAATACCGGCCTCTGCACTTCGTGGGCGGCAACCGCAATGATTTCCGTGAACGACTTCCTGCGATCAGCGAAAGAGGCATGACGAAGGATGTTTTCGACCATCACGACCGAGCCGTCCACCACCATGCCGAAATCAAGCGCTCCCAGCGATAGGAGATTCGCCGGAATGTGCCGCAGGTCCAGCAGAATCGCTGCGAACAGCAGCGAAAAAGGGATGGTGAAGGTCACGATCAGCGCGCTGCGTACATTGCCGAGAAACAAAAATAGGACTAGCGTGACCAGCACCACTCCGTCGGTCAAGTTACGCAGCACGGTATGCGTGGTGTAGCGCATCAGGTCACTACGGTCGAGGTGGGGAACGAACTTCACTCCCGCGGGCAGCAGGCCGCGGTAGCGGTTGGTGCCATTGAGTTCATCAATTTTCTGATGCAATGACGCCAGAGTGGTCTCGGCCACGGCGCCTTTACGCAGCAGCACGATGCCCTCTACCACATCGTCATCATTGATTGCCGTCCCGTCTTCATGACGAATCGTCTTTCCCAACTGTCCCAGCCGGACCTTCGGCGCTTGCACCACGTTGCCCAGATCGCGCACCCGCACCGGCGTCCCGTTCTGAACTTTCACCACCGTAGCGGCGATGTCGTCGGTCGTCTGCATCAAACCAACCGCGCGGACATTGAGCGCTTGCTGTCCGCGCTCAATGAAGCCGCCGCCCGCATTGGTGTTGTTCGCCGCCAGAGCCTGCTCCGCCTGGGCCAGCGAAAGTCCGTATGCCACCAGTTTGCCCGGATCGATCCGCACCTGGTACTCGCGTGTCGGACCGCCAAACCGATTCACATCCACAATATTCGGCACCGACTTCAACTGATTCACCACGAACCAGTCATTCAGCGTCTTCAACTCCATCGCGTCATACTTCGGATTGATACTGGTGAGCGTGTAGAACATGATCTGCCCGGTCGGGCTGTAATCGGGACCCAGTCCAGGATTCACTCCAGGCGGTAGGGTCACCAGTTGGAGGCGATCCAGCACTTCTTGTCGTGCATTGAAGGTCGTAATGTCGTCGTCGTAAATCATGGTGATGACCGACAACCCCGCCAAAGAAACCGACCGCAGATGCGTCAAGTGCGCAACGCCATTCAGGTTCACTTCCAGCGGCACGGTAATTTGCTGCTCCACTTCCTCTGCGGCATGTCCGGGCCACTGCGTGATGACTTGCGCGTAGGTGTCGGCAACGTCGGGATAAGCCTCAATTGGCAGGTTATGAAATGAAACAATTCCCCACCCGAACAACACCAGCGTCCCGCCCA
>Ga0207646_10001436_pt1 | contig 29563 bp, 25 predicted proteins | sample KBSK5502metaG_FD_184343 | JGI IMG/M metagenome (GOLD analysis project Ga0207646, IMG submission 184343) | Corn, switchgrass and miscanthus rhizosphere microbial communities from Kellogg Biological Station, Michigan, USA - KBS K5-50-2 metaG... | ecosystem: Host-associated > Plants > Roots >... | reverse complement strand
TGGCCATCGCGTTCGGTGAGGCGGATGTCGACCGCGAGGTCGTAGCGGATGTTCGGCAGCACCGCGAAGACGTAGGCGATGAACAACGAGAACGCGCCGAGCCCGGCCGTGAGCGCGCGCCACGCGACGGCGTGCAAGCTCTCGAGCCGCTCGAGGCCCGCTGCGAGCAGCACCGCGAAGAACGGAAGTCCGGCGAGGATGTAGCGCGACGCCGGCGCGCCGTCGGCCCACCAATACGCGATGCTCGCGATGAAGGTGAACGCGACGAGCCAACCGAGGAAGAGCGCGACGAGCGACGCGGATCGCCGCTGCCATAGCGGTACGACGCCGAGCGCGGCGACGAGGTAGACCGGCGCGCGCGGCACGAGACCGAAGGTCCGGTCGAAGAGCAGCCCGAGCGTGCCGACCTGCGGCGCGAAGGTCAGCACCTGCTGCTGGTCGCTCACGAGGTAATACGCGGCGCCGGGCATGAAGAGGCCGAAAAGTCGCCAGTTCACGAACGAGAGCGCGGCAAGTAGCGCGAAGAACGGCACCGCGGCGGCGGCGACGCGGACCGCGCGCTGCGCCGGCGAGACCGGCGGCAGCGGTCGCAGCGCGCCGTACGCGATCACGAGGCCGACGCCGAGCGCGATGAGCGCGGCGCGCGTGCTGAGCCACGGCAGCACGCCGACGCACGCGGCCGCGCCGGCGAGCGCGAGCGGCGTCGCGCCGCGGCCGGCGCGCACCAGACGCGCGGCCGAGATGAACGCGAGCGCGGCGAGGAGCTCGGGGTAGATCTGCGTCGTGTACGAGAGGATCGGATGGGTCAGACACGCAAGGGCCGCGCCGACGAGCGCGGGCCGGTGCGCGATGCGCAGGTCGTGGCACGCGAGATACAGCTGGGCGGCGAGCGCGGCGGCGACGAGACCCATGAGCGCGACGACGCCGGCGCGGCCGGCGGCGGCGAACGGGATCGCGCCGATGAGCGGCAGGCCGAGATCGCGGATCGGGTACTGCCACGGTCCGACCTGGATCACGTGCCGGTCCGGGAGGCGATCGGGATAGAACGGGCGGTACGACTCGTTGTCGTACTGGTTGGTGAGATCGAGGTCGTGATCGGCGACGAGGCTCTGCATGATGATCAGGTAGTGCGGCTCGTCGGAGGCCGTCGGCATCGTCGAGTTGTGGTACGGAACGAGCGCGAGGTACGGGACGAGCAGCACCGCGGCGAGCGTGAGCGCGGCGCGGCGGTCGGGAAGATTCGCCACGGCGTGCCAGAGACCTTCGAGGGCGTGCGCGGTCCACGCCGCGATGGCGAGCAGGTAGACCGCGCCGAGATGCTGCGTCGTGACACCACCGCCACGCGACAGCAGGAACAGCAGCACCGGCGTCACGGCGTAGATCGCGTAGTGGCGTCGGAGGAAGCCGGCGCAGCGCGCGTCGGGCAACAACAGCGAGATGAATGCGGAGACGATCGCCGCCGAGACGAGCGCGAACAGCAGCGTGCGCTGGACCAGCTCGCGCTGCGGATCCTCGGCGATCGTGCCGACCCACGGCCGGGTCACCGCGAAGATCGTCCAGGCGAGCGCGAACGCGTTGAGCGCGGCGAATCGACCGCGCCGGCGGATCACGAGCGTGCTCTCGCGCGCATGCCGAGCCAGGCGAGCGCTGCGACGCCCGCGACCGCCGGGATCGCGCGCAGGTACGCGGCGATGTACCAGTCCGGCGTCGTCGGCTGGAACGACGGCAGCCAACCGCTGGGGCTCGCGCCGAAGATCGCGTCGAGGATCTCCTGGAGTTTGTCGTCGAACGCGGTGTTGAGCGCGGTCGTCGGCACCGCGGCGTATGCGAGCGTCGCGACGACGCCGAGCACGATCAGCCCGAGCGCGACCAGACGCAGCGGCCGCGACCGCATGCGTGCGATGCCGTACGCGACGAACGGCGCTGCGAGAGGCAGGACGTCGAGGAGATAGCGACCCGGCGGCGCGTAGCCGCCCTCCCAGTAGCGGAAGAGCGACAGCACCCCGAGGCTCGCCGCGATCGTCACCGCCGCCGGCAGGAGGCGCGCGCGATCGGCGCGCAGCGCGGACGCGACACCCACCGCTGCGATGAAGAGCCATGGCGCGAACGCGGCGACGCCGAGCGCGCGGTCGAAGAGCATCGCCGGCAGACCGACCCAGAAATAGAAGGTGAAGGTCGATTCCGGCGGGAGGCCCGCGGACGGCGCGACGAGCCAGACGAAGTAGCCCGCGTATGGGAGCGGGATCCCGTACACGACCAGGCTCGCCAGCGCCGCGACGACAACGACGGCGACCGCCGCGACCCCGAATCGCGTGAATGCGACGCGGCCATGCGGGAAGACGAACGGCGCGAGTGTCAAGAGCGCGAGGCCGTCGCGCGGATTGAGGAACGCCGTCGCGCCGAGGAGCGCGCCGGCGAGCGCGTAGCGACGATGCCGCGCCGTGAACGCGTAGCGGTAGCCGGTGGTGATGAGCGCCGCGGCGAGCGCGTTCGGGTAGATGTGCGCGGCGAGCGTCGTGAACGGCGCGAGCAGCGCGAACAGCGCCCAGGTCGTGCGCGCGATGCGTGCGTCGGGAACGGTCTCGCCGAGGAGGAGCCAGGTCTGCAGCGCGGCCCACGCCGCGAGCGCCGCGATGACGAGCGTCGCGCCGAGCTGGCCCGCGACGACCCAGCCCGGAACGATGAGCGCGGAGAGCACGTAGCCCTGGATCTGGCGCGGGCCGACCGGCGTGTTCGCGACGTGCATCGGGACGTCCGACGGCTGCGGTGGTATGCCGACGAGATCCTGGAAACGCGCGGGGTCGATCGTCGCGTCGAGGTCGCCGTGCGTCAGGCGATCGGCGGCGAGCAGGTAGAAGACCTGGTCGCCGAGCGGAAGCGAAGCCGCGACGCGCCAGGTCGCGATGCCGCTGTACGCGCTGAGACACAGCGCGAAGACGAACAGCGGCGGCGCGCCGAAGCGGATCGTCCACCACGCCGCGGGGACGAGCCGTGCGGCGAGGATGAGCATCGCGGCGAGGCCAATCGCGTCACGCGGCGCTGGGCCGAGCGCGATGAACGCGAGACCAACGAAGAGGCCGACCGCGGAGAGGGCGTCCTGGCGGAACGAGCGCGCGGGATCGCCACCGAGGCGGCCCGCGGCGATCGAGAGCACGCTTCCCGCCGCGGCCGCGAACGGGATGAGGAGGCGCACCGCCGACGCGACCGCCGGATCGCCGAACTGATCGGGCCAGTCCTGCGTGAGCGCGCGCCAGGTGGTGAGCGTGAGCGCGAGGCCGAAGAGGGCGTGCGCGAGTGTGATCACGGCGGGTGAAGTGTCGCGGAAAGCTCAGCGTGCTGACTGCGCCGCTCCGGTGTGATTGCGGTCCCGCGTGCGATTTCGGCTCGTCGAGATGCCGCGAACCCTGCGCCCCGCGAGAGTCAGCGGAGCATCGCGTCGAGCCGCTTCAGCAGGGTCATCCGACAGGTTGTTATGTTCCATTTTTCCGGGGCCGAACGTAACAACCTGCGGCAGCACATTGCTGAACGTGAAGGCCCGCCTCTAGGCGGCAGCGCTGCGCTTCGCACGGAGTGAAGCGAGCGCGCGCTCAGCATCGATGAGACCCGCGCCGGTCTCGCTCTTCTTCGTCCCGCGCATCGCTCGCGCCGAGGCCAGCAGCGCCCTACGCACGCGGTCGGCGCGCGCGACCGCACTCGCGCGGTCGTCGCCGATGGCCTGAAGCAGGAGCGCGCACATCCCGGCGACGTGCGGCGTGGCCATCGACGTCCCGCTCATGCGCACGTAGCTCGGCGGCACGGAGCAGGGATCTTTCGCCAGAACGCCGGCGCGCGCGCTGGCGACACCGGTGCCGTACGCGCAGGCCGCGCTCGGCGTGACGCCGCCGCCCACCGCGGTGATGTCGGGCTTGCTGTAACGCACGCCGGGGACCGGGCCGCGCGAGCTGTAGACGGCGAGCGCGCCGGTCTTGTCGGCGGCGCCGATGGTGAGCGCGCCCTTCGCGTCGCCGGGCGAGCTGATGGTCTTCGCGGCCGGACCGGCGTTGCCCGCGGCGACGCACACGATGATCCCCTCTGCGGCGAGCGCGTCCACCTCGCGCGAGAGCGGCGAGGTCGGCGAGCCGGGGCCGCCGAGCGACAGGTTCATCACCTGGACCTGCTGCTTGCTCGCCCAGGACATCGCCGCGAGCACGGCGTCCTCGGTGCCGCCCGCCGCGCTCAGCCCCTTGGCGATGACGAGCATCGCGCCCGGGGCGACGCCGCGGTAGACCGAGCCGCCGCCCGCGACCGTCCCGGCGACGTGCGTCCCGTGGCCGACGTCGTCCTCCGCGCTGCCGTCCGCGCCGCCTCCTCTTCCGCTGAAGTCGGACATCGCGGCGATGCGATCTTTCAGATCCGGATGCGCCCTATCGATGCCCGTGTCGACGATCGCGACGCGGATGCCTTTGCCGTCGAATCCTGCCTTCCACACCGGCGGCACGTGCAGGAAGGGGACGCTCTCATTGAGCATCGTCTGCACGGGAAGTGGCGGTCGCGCGACGATGCCGCGCGCGGCGAGCGCCTCGATGAGCGCGGCCTGCTGGTCGGCCGGGACGTCGATGACGACGACGTGCGCGCGCCGGTTGGTTTGGCGGACGGTCGCGCCATAGCGGCGCAGGACGTCGGCGGGGATGCCGGCGGCGACGGCCTCGGCCTCGGCATGCGCAGCGTCTTCATCCGGCAGCACCGACGTGCCGACCGCGCGCGGCGGTTCGACCATGAGGCGCGTCCGAAGCGCATCAGGAGCCGGCGCGGTCTTCGTCTGGAGCACGTCGGCAAGACAGTGCCAGCGCCGTCAAGCCGACGGGTGGAGACCTTGACGTGCGTGACCACTGTATATACAGTGTGTGCGCAGGAGGTACGACGGTGGCGGTGATTCACGTGCGCAAGGTTGGCAACAGCAGCGTCGTCACGCTGCCGCCGGACGTGCTCGCGCAAGCCAATCTCCATGAGGGCGATCTTGTGCAGCCTCGGGTTGACCGGGCCGGGCGGGTCATTCTCGAGGCAGTGACCGTCACTCCTCGGGAGGCACGGCGGGAGATCATCCGCAACGCCGCGGGGCGTGACCGGGCGGTCCTGCGGCGTCTCGCCGAGCACGACCGAAAGTAGGGCTTGGCCACCGAGTATCTCGACCTCGACGACGCGTTTGACGCATACGCTGAAGCGGTCGAGGTCTCGGTGCAGCAGGCGAAAGACGCGCTCCTCAACATTGGACAACTCGAGTCGGCTCTTGCGCGGCCACGGAACGCAGCGGCTTACGAGGACGCCGACATTGCCCGACAGGCAGCTACGCTTTTCTGGGGTGTCGCAGCAAATCATGCCTTCCGCGACGGAAACAAACGCACTGCAGTCGTCGTGCTTCGCTCCTTCCTCAACTTGAACGGTTACGACATGACTCTGTCAGAAGATGAGATCTTCGAGCTGGCCGTGGGCGTGGCGGACGCGCAAATCAGCCTCGATGCGGCCGAAGCCACACTGCGGCCGACGGTGGTTCCTCTCTAGTTGGGGGCGCGTCGCGTTGTCTCGGGATGGTCAAATCACACCGAAACAGGCGCCGCGCGGCTCAGCGGTGGGCGGCGTCCTCGCGCGGCGTGCGATCTTCTGTTTCGAGCTGAAACGTCGAATGCTCGATGTCGAACTGGCTTTCGAGGCAGCGGCAGAGATGGTCGAGGATCTCGGCGGGTCTCGCGGCCTCGGTGATGATCACGTGCGCGCTCACAACGTTCAGCCCGCTCGTGATCGTCCAAGCGTGAAGGTCATGCACACCGGTTACGCCGGGCGCCTCGAGTACATGGCGGCGGACCTCGTCCATATCAACTCCGCGCGGCGTCGCCTCGAGCAGGATGTCGACCGCCTCGCGTAACAGACCCCAGGTCCGCGGCAAGATGAGCAGCCCGATCAGGCCTGAGGCGACAGCATCCGCGGCACGGAAACCGGTCGCGGCGATGATCACGCCCGCGGTGAGCACCGCCGCGGCGCCGAGCATGTCATTGATCACCTCGAGGTAGGCGGCGCGTAAGTTGAGGTTCCGAGCCTGCCCCGAGCGCAGGAGCCGCGCGCTCACGAAGTTGCCTCCGAGCGCGGCTGCGGCGACGAGGATCATGGGCATCGCCGCGACATCCGGAGGGGTGGACAGCCGACGCGCCGCTTCGATGAGCACGAACGCGGCGATGGCGAAGAGCAGCACGGCGTTCAGGACCGCGGCGAGGATCTCAAAGCGGTAAAAGCCGAAGGTGCGGTCGCGCGTGGCGGGCCGCGCGGCGATCCACATCGCCGCGAGCGCGATCGCGGTCCCGACGACATCCGCCAAGACGTGTCCGGCGTCGGCCAGTACGGCGAGGCTGTTCGACGGTAGGCCGACGGTGACCTCGGCTACGAAAATGGCGGTGCTGATCGCCAGGACCTGCGCCAGCCGACCACGAGCACCGCGGGCGCCGGGGGTGTCAGTCGTCAACGCAACCTCGTGCGAGACAGAGCCTCGATCGGCGCACGCAAGTCGAAAGGCATCTACACCTTGCGCGCGGCGGTCGTGTGACGGACCTGGTGGTCCATCGCCCAGATCGCCGGGCATCGCTCGTCAGCAAGGCGCTTCACCCGCGCGACGTCCGCCTCGGAGGCGTCGGTTTGGACGTCGATCTCGAACCGGAACTCATCGAGCGGTTCGACCTCGGCCACTCCCAGCGCGCCCCGGAAATCGACGTTCAGTCGGAGCCGCGAGCGTAGACCCTTGATCTCGACGCCCGCCATCGCCGCCTGCATCGCGAAGGTCGACGCGTAGCAGGACAGCGCACCCCAAAAGCAGTAGATCAGCGGCGAGGGCGCGCGTCCGTCACCGCCGAGGAAGGATGGGAAGTCAGCCTCGAAGAGCGTCTCGCCCTTCGCGAACTTGACCGTGCCACCGAACTGCGGCCTCGCCTCCTCGACCCGCCAGTCACCAGCAAGATCGACCTTCAGCTGTGCCACGGTGGGATCGCTTTTCGCCTTTTCGGCGGTCTGCCGCGCGTTGTCCACCCGAACGTTGTGCATGGTCGCCATCGCGCACCCCCTCGCCGGCGCCAGGCGCGCCCGCAGCAAGGCAGTATCGCGGTCACACAGCACGCAGCCATTCGCGCTTCAGCGCTTCTTCGCGACGGCGTAGACGCTCTGGCCCACCGGCAGCGGGAGCGCGCGCTCCAGGCGCAGCTGGACCGGCAGGATCACGCGGTCGAAGAAGCGCACCACCCCGCGCGACTGCTCGGTGCGGCCGAGGAGGCGGAAACGCCAGAGCCAGCCGAGGAAGCCGGTCAGGTTGTAGTAGCGGAGCGCGGTCACGGTGAAGCCCGCGCCCTCGAGTAGCTGCCGCAGGCTGCGGGTGGTGTAGCGGCGGTAGTGGCCGAGCCTCCGATCGAGATCGCTCATGAGCAGACCGAACGCGGGAACGAAGATGACGAGCGTGCCGTCCATGCGCAGCTCGCTGCGGGCCTTCTTCACCGCGGCGCGATCGTCGCGCAGGTGCTCAAGCACGTTGATGAGGAGCGCGGTGTCGTAGCGGTCCTTCGGGAGCTGGGCGACGAGGTAATCGCCCACGACGTACTCAACGGGTTTGTGCACGGGCGCGGCGTCGAGCGCCTGACGCGCCGTCTCGGCGCAGCTCGGGTCGACCTCGACGCAGGTGAGCCGCTCCACCTTCGGATCCGCCGCGACCCGCGACGAGTACGTCCCGATGCCCGAGCCGATCTCGAGCACACTGCGGCCCAGGTGCGGCGCGACGAGCTCGCTCAAGATCCAGCCGACGTAGTTCTCGGCGTCGCTCATGACCTCTAGGTCCTCCGCCGCGAACGACGGCACCGCGGCGGGACCGTCGGTCACGGGCCGGGTCGCCGGGTGATGACCGAGTGCAGCTCCTTCACGCGGAAGTTGAGCGTGTGGAGGATCAGGCCGGTGCTGACGAGGAGCCCGCCGAGGAGGATGAGCGTTTCGGCAAGGACGCTGGCGATCGCCGGTCGCGAGAGATCGGGCACGAGCGAGGCGGGGAGACCGATGAGCAGCGCGAGGCCGAAGCACACCAGGCCGAGGCCACCGAACGTCGTGAGCGGCTTGTACGCGCGGAGCAGGTGGACGACCTGAAGGAAGATCGCGAAGCCGTCGCGATACGAGCGGAGCTTCGAGAAGCTGCCCTCGGGTCGTGCGCGGTATTCGATGTCCACCTCCGAGATCGTCATGTTGTAGAAGAGCGCCTGAACGGTCATCTCGGTCTCGACCTCGAAGCCGCTCGACACGACGGGCAGGATGCGCGCGACCTCGGCGGTGAAGGCGCGGTAACCCGAGAGGACGTCGGTCAGGCGCGCGCCCCAGATGAGGTTGATGACTCGGCAGAGCAGGAGATTGCCGGCGTGATGAAAACGCCGGAAGGCGCCGGCTTGAGGACTACCTAATCGGACGCCGACGACCATGTCGCTGGTGCCGTCAAGAACTGGCTTGATTAGATCAGGTATCCGATCCGCGGGATACGTCGCGTCGGCGTCGAGCATCACGTACACGTCCGCCTCGACCTTCTTGAACATTGCGCGGACGACGTTGCCCTTTCCCCGCCTGCTCACGCGGACGACACGAACGTTCTTGCTCTCGGCGATCGCTGCCGATCGATCGGTGCTGATGTTGTCGAAGACGACGATCTCGGCGTTGCGGCAGGCAGTCCGGACGTCGTCGATGACCCCGCCGATCGTGGCTTCCTCGTTGTGGCAAGGGAGCAGCACTGCAATCCGCCCCTGAACTGCCGATTGAGTCAAGTTGCTCGCGCGCTATCGATGTCTAGTCTTGGGCGGTGTGAGGCTGAGCGGCCACGCCGCACGCCGAATGGCCTTGCGCCACCTCACCCGCTTACTCTAGCGGGGAACGGCGACGCGTCATCGAATCATGCGGATGATCTGGAAGGCCTCCCCAAATGCGAAGCCCGCCTGCGTGCCACGAAACTTCGCGAGAGCCTCGATGGCCTCTACTGACCGAGCATCAGGGAACGCTGGAATCTGTGACTCGTAATACCTGACTGCTTTCAACTTTCGTTCGATGCTCCCGCTCACGTCAACAACGAAGTTCGGGGTGAAGTTCGCTTCGATCGATGGCGCCAGCCAGTGCGTCTGCGAAAGAGTCTCATACGCCGCAAGGAGCCTTATCTGGCGTCCAGCGCCACGCGGCCGTGTCGCGACCATGACGCTGTCAAATACGAGACGGTGGTCGATGTGGCGATCAGGAAATGGGCAGAGGACGATCTCCGGCTCCAGCTCCTCGACCATCGAAGCGATCTGTGCGTTGAGAGCACCCGGCGGCTGCGTGTCGATCATGCCGGTTGGGATCTCGAGAAATCGCGACCGCTGGACGCCGAGCTCCCGAAACGCCTTCTCGGCTTCGCGCACCGTCTGCTCGTAGTGCCCGCGTTCGTAGAGGGGCGGAAGATGACCTGATACGACCAAGACGGTCACCTGGTCGCCTTGCGACGAGTGCTTGGCGATCGTGCCCCCAGCGCCGATCGTCTCATCGTCGGGATGCGGCGCGACAACGAGGACGTTAGTCGGCATCGCTACACCACGAGCCTCGGCGTGGGCATTGGCAGGATGAATCGGCCACCCTCTTCTGCATATCGCCGATGGGCCGCCATTATCGATTCTGCGAAGTTCCAAGCCAGCAGAAGGAGGTAATTTGGCCGTCGACCATAGAGTTCGCGCGCGTCCACGACAGGTATCCGCGTCCCCGGTGTGAACAAGCCTTGTTTGAGCGGATTGTCGTCGACGATGAAGTCCAACTCCTCCTTACCCAGACCGAACTGGCACAGGAGTGTCGTCGCTTTCGTCGGCGCACCGAAGCCGGCGATCGACCTCCGATCCCGCTTCAAGTCGTAGAGGAGTGTTCGGAGCTGAGCACCCACTTCGTCGATCCGACGGCCGAACTCAATGAATGTGCCCGGCTCGTCCAGCTTGCGTCGCCGCTCTAAGTCAATCAACGCTTTGATCGAGCCGTCATCCGAATGCGAACCGTCGGTTCGCTGAACGAACATCCGTATCGAGCCACCCTGGGGACTTACGCGTTGTGCGGCGAATGCGCGCAGTCCAACTCGCGTCAAGAGATGCTGGAAAGGCGCGACCGTGTGATAGTCGAGGTGTTCGTGATAGATCGTGTCGAACCAGAGGTTCTCGACGACATCAAGGAGATAGCCGACCTCAAATACGAACACACCGTCTCTGGCGAGCCAATGCCGCACACCACGCAGCACCGCCGCCAGGTCATCGATGTGCGCGCAAGCGTTATGCGAGGTGATGAAAGCGGCGGGTCCATGCGACTCCCGGAGACGTTGAGCGACTTCATACGAAAAGAACTCCGGCACCGTCGGTATCCCGGAGTCCGTCGCACGCCGGGCGATCTCCATCGCGGGGTCGATACCGAGAACTCGAACGCCCGATCGCTTGAAGAACTTCAAGCATGAGCCGTCATTCGAGCCTATGTCGGCGACGAGCGAGTCGTGCCCTAACGAGAAACGGGCGACCATCTCAGCTGCATATGCGCGCAGATGCTCAAGGAACGTGGCAGACGTCGCGGTGACATACGAGTACGAGCTTTGATAGAGAACTCGTGGATCCACGACATGGCCCAACTGCACGTGGCGGCAGTTCTCGCAGAAGTAGAGATCCAAGGGGAAGTGTGGCTCTGGCAAGTCGAGCTGCTCGCTCTTGAGGAAGTGGTTTCCCAGCGGCGTCGGCGTGAGGCTCAAGACTCTCTCAAGCGCTCGAGCGTCACACATCCTGCACGTCTCGCGCAGGTAGCAGTCGAGTGGCACGCCTAGCCCCCGCGGTCCGGGTCGATGAGTTGAACGCGCCGTACGTCGGCCTCGTAAACGTCTTGGTCTCGCACGTTGCGGCTGATCACCAGTAGCTGGCTGTCCTCTAAGAACACGGTCGCGTGCTCCTCCATTGGTGGCGTGAAGAGCATCTCGCCCGTCTCGATCCTCAGCCGTTGAGGCGCGTCCATGTCGCGGGCGGGCCGGAAGTAGTAATCGAAGGACCCGGCCAGAACGAAGATGAAGTGCCAGTCGGTGAGGTGATAGTGATTCGACCGTACCGAACCCTTCTTGGACGTAATCAAGGAAACGTTCCTGATTGGGAGATCAACGAGCGGTTGGATCGCGCCACGTGCATCAGCGTGGCGCGAAGGAAGCGTCACGCGATGTTCGGTCGGCCACATGCTCTCATCGTCGAGGAAGACGTCCTGCCAACGCATCACGAAGACCTGCTCACGACATCGGCGCTTCGGGCGACGGGAACACTCAAAGCTCTTGCTTGAATCTCCTGTATCGTCTCCGCCCGTTGGGCGATCGATCGTCGTTCAGATTCGAGTCCACTCTCATCTTCGACTAGCTCCGCGAATGCTTCCAGCATTCGCACGAAGTGGTCAGCTGGTTCGGTCTGTTCGGTAGTTTCGACACCGTGGTTGTCGCGGAACCGAAAGACGGGTGCGTAGGTCGGAAGCTTCGAAAAAATCTTGTCCGTGAAGAGCGAGGCCTCTGTACCCCAGACATCGATCTCATTGCGGTATGCAGTGTCGGTTCGCCATTCCAGCAACGCCACCGCGCCACTCGACAGCTGCAGCACAGCGTAGCCATCGGTGTCGACGCCAGAACCATCTCTCAGAGACACGACGGAGTATCTAACGTCGTGTCTGTCTCGTGGGAAGAGCGCATGGATAGCGGAGACCGGATAGCAGCCAACATCCAGCAGAGCTCCCCCACCCAGCGTCGCGTCCGTCCTGAAGCCTGGATCTGCCATGTGGGGAATGCCAAATCGGCATGTGATCGAGCGAACTCGGCCGATGCGACCGTCGGATAGATAGTCCTTCAGACGACGGAACTGCGGATGGTAGAGGTACATATGGCCCTCGCAGACCGCGAGTCGCCGCTGGCGAGAGATCTCCAGCAGGTCGAGCGCGGCTGCGACCGTGGCAGCCAAAGGCTTCTCGCACCACAGATGCTTGCCGGACATCAGGACTCTCTTGCCGTGCTCGGCGTGCAATCCGATGGGCGTAGCCACGTACACAACATCCACGGCGCGGTCGCTCAACATGTCATCGGCCTCGATCCAGCCGCGGCAACCCCAGGTGGACGCCGTCAGGGCGACATTCTCGGCGTTCCGCGAGCACACGCCGTAGATCTGCACGCGGTCAGATACGGCGATCGCAGGGACGATCTTGGTCATCGCATGTCTTCCCATGCCCCACACCGCTACGCGCAGTACGCGACCTGAGCCCTTCATCGCGCGCGAGGCCCCTGCCAGCCGTCGATAATCACCTGCCTATTGCGAGCCACGGTCAGTTTCGCAGGAGGCACATCACGCGTGATCGTGGAGCCCGCACCGATGGTGGCGCCTTCGCCGACGCGGAGAGGAGCGACGAGGCTGCATCCGGAACCGATGTATGCACCTCGCTCGATGATGGTCTCATTGAATCGAACGCCGTCGTGGTTACAGGTGATGGTTCCCGCTCCGATCGTCACATCGTCGCCGAGCACAGCGTTCCCGATAAAGGCGTGATGGTTTATCCGACAACCAAGTCCGATCTTTGCGCTCTTGATCTCGACAAAGTTGCCTATTTGGACCCGATCCGCGATCAAAGTCTCGGGTCGGATCCGCGCGTAGGGCCCAATCCTCCCGTCGGCGCCGACGGTCGCGTTCTCGATGAGACTGAACGGATTGATGCGTGTGCGAGCACCCACGCGCGTATCTCGCAAGATCGTATGCGCACCAACATGCACGCCGTCGCAGAGGACGACCGACCCCTCGACGATCACGTTGATGTCGATCTCTACGCCGGAGCCGCAGACGAGCTGACCACGGATCCAAAGCTCACGCGGGTCGCGGACGCGGACGCCTGACTGCATCGCTTGGTGCGCCCTGCCTAGCAGAACATGCGCCTCGATCCGGTACACGTCCTCGTACGACTGGATGAGAAGTGCCGTGCCGTGTTCTCCCAGGTCGACGGCGCTCACGGAGGCCATTTCATCGAGAGCCCCGGCCGCGAATACGGACTCGAGTCCTTGTCCTGGGACCGTGTGCGCGCTGGTCAGCGACCTCTTGATCTCGCTGATCGGAGCGTAGACGGCGAGCACGTGTTGGGGGCCCGAGGAACCTGAGTCCGCCGCGACCACGCGTAGTCCCCGCGAGCGGCCGCGGGCGCGCGACAGCAGGTCGACGAGTGACGCACGGGTGAACCACGCCCGGGCGTCCAAGACGAGCACACCGCCAGTCTCGACATCGCGATCGGTGTCTCCGCGTTCGGGAACGTGCGACCGGCTGCCGGGGACCGATGTCGCGTCGGCGGCCAGTCCCTCGCCCAAGAAACGAACATCCGCGCCCAGCCTTCGGAGTTCGTCGATGAGATAAGCACCGACAGGCTGCCCGCCCGCGTCGGTCTCGAGGACCATGTTGGCAAGAGGACCGATCACGAACACTAACTCGCGCGTGTTCATCAAGTCCTCACCCTGCCGACCATTCGCGGGGACAACACTACGACGGCCTCGCCGACTCTTGCGACCTTCTAGTCTGCTGTTGGTCTATCGCCTGGAAATCCCGTTGACCGCGAAGACGTAGGAGTTCAAAGACGGACGATCGGCGTTCCGATCAGGTCGCAGACTCGCCGACACGTGGGCGTCGAGCCGCCGCGGTCAACACCGTCGTGGCTAACACGATCAATACAGCCGTCGTCACGCTGCAGGCGATACTGCTCGTCCCACTCTACCTGGCTGCGCTTGGACCTCATCTGTACGGTTCTTGGCTCGCGTCGGGCGAGATCTTGGTGTGGATGCAAGCGCTCGACCTCGGCATACCGAACCTGCTCATCCAGCGCATCGGCGCCGCGCACGCGCGCGGCGACAAGCGGGCGGTCGGGGAGTGGCTGGCCTCGGGTGCCATCGTGATCATCGTTGTCGCCGGCGCCGTAGCCGCTCTCGGGGCTGTCGTGTCGTTCGTAATCCCTCGACTCTTCTCCCTGAATCCAATAGAGGCAGTTCAGCTGCAAGGCGCGTTCCTGGTGGCTGCGCTCGCGGTGAGCGGTGTCGTCGTGAGCAATATCGCGGTCGCGTTGTCACGCGGCCTTCAGGACACTCTGTTTATGAGCGCGGCCGTGGTCGCGGCCAGCGTCGCAAGCCTTCTCACGTCGCTCGTGCTGATCGTTCAGGGCTTCGGTCTCTGGGCGATCGCGTTCGGACTCGTCGCTCGCGCGGTGGTCATGCTCTTCGCGACCGCTGTCTTCATCAGCCATTCGCTGCAGCAGGGGCTCGGGCGGTTCGTTCGCGTACGCAGCACGGTCCTTCGAGAGTGCCTGGTCATCTCCCCCCTCACCGCGGTCGCCGGCATCGGCTACGCGGTGATGAACCAGAGCGAAACGTTCCTGATCGCGGTCCTTGTTAGGCCGGAGCTTGCGGTCGTGTACAGCGTCACTCGAAAGGGCGCCGAGGTGGGTCGCGGTCTCGTCGATGTCCTTGGAGCCGCGAGCTACGGCGGCTTCGCGCACCTGGTCGCGTCAAGCGAGCGACATCGCGCTTTGCAAGTGCTGGACGAGGTTACTTCGCTGCGGACGTCGATCGCCGTGGCGACCGCGGCCGCGTACGTGGCCGTGAACGCGAGCCTCGTTGCTGTGTGGGTTGGACCAGAGCAGTATGGCGGGCTGCTACTCACCGGCTTGGTGGCGGTGCAGTCGGTAATTCTGGGGGGCGCCTACCTCTTGAACTACCTCTACCGAGCCGTAGGAAACGTCGCTCGCGGCTCCTTAGCGTTGATCGTCGAGATGGCGATCCGGCTGCCCTTCATGGCCGTTGCTCTGCTCGCGTTCGGGCTTCCCGCGCTGCCTATCGCGGCGAGCGTCACTGCCGCGACGTCGGGAATCGTGCTTTCGCGATGGATCCACTCTGAACTCGCGGACTTCGCAGAGGTGTCGGGCGCTGGCTCGAAGATCACGTGGTCGACCCGGGCGATCATCTTCGGGACGGGACTTGCGCTCGGGTACTGGCTATTCGAGCCCTCATGGCCTTACGTTCTGATCGTTGGTTTCGTCGTTGCCGCGGTGGCCAGCCTGGTCCTGGTCGTTGTCGATCCGAACGTCGGCCAGAGTCGACGGCAACTCTCGAGGATCGTCGCTCGAGCGGGATTGGCTCGACCATGAGAAGGCGCGTGCCCGAAGTCAGCGAAGTACAGGCGAGGGCTTATGACCAGGTCACCGACTACACCTACGGTTCGCCGCACCTCGCCCACCCACGGCTGAACGCTTGGCTGCGCGAGCTGATCCTTGACACCGTCATGACATCGCCAGGCCCGCCGCGTGTACTGGACGTCGGCGCGGGCCACGGTTCGTTCACGGACATGCTGTTGGCCGCGGGATGTGAGGTTGTCGCGACCGACGTGGCCGTCGCATCCGTGCGGGAGATGGAGCGCCGCCATGCAAGCAACGCGAAGTTCGCGGCAATCCATGACCCGACTGGGGAGCTTGCATTTCGTGATGCCCGACCGTTCACGGCGATCCTGCTCGCGTCCGTGCTTCACCACATCCCTGACTACACCGCAGCGGCCCAAGACGCGGTGAGCCGATTCCTAGCTCCGGGTGGAGCCCTCATCTCCGTACAGGATCCGCTCTGGTATCCGACGACACCTCGCATGACGCGTCTAATGGACTTGACCTTGTACTTCCTTTGGCGATTGGCCCAGGGCAAATTGCTCCAGGGGTTCCGGACGCGGCTCCGGCGGCTCCGCCGCACATACGAGGCGGACAACCCATCGGACATCATCGAGTACCACGTAGTCCGTCAAGGTGTCAACCAGAGAGCCCTTGTCGAAGCGATGCGACCTCTGTTTAGCCAGATCACCGTCCTGCCGTATTGGTCGGCGCAGTCGAGGATCGCACAAAGTGTGGGCGTGACGCTGCATCGAACGAACACGTTCGCCTTGATTTGCCGCGGCTACGGTCGAAGCGTGGCCGAAGCGCGACCGTGAGCGCGCCGAGCTCAGCGATGAGTCGGACGAGCCCGACGGAGACGTCCGCCAGGCAGAACCGCGCGATCAGTCGACGGTTGATGTACCTGCCGGCTGCCGTGTTCTTCGCGTACCTGGTCCTCACGACTCTTCTATTTGCCTTCGGGCCATGGACGTACCCGCTCCGCAGCGGCTGGGTCTACGCCTACCTCGCCGCAGTCCACGTCGCGTTCGCTGCGGGCTATCTGAGCGTCAGCCGAACGAGACCAACATTCGACCGTATCGGCTGGTCACCGCGTGTGCTCGTCACGCTGTCCGTCCTGGTGTCGGGAGTCCTAATGGTGCCGACGTCACTGCTCAACACGGGCGCTCCTTTGCCCGATGTCATCCGTGGCATCGTCGATCCTGGTGGTGCATACGCACGCTCGGTGAATCTCACGCAACGAGAAAGCGTTCTGACGCTCGTGTCGTATGCGCGGGTGATCGCGGGACCCATCCTCGTCTTGCTGTGGCCGCTGACGATCTTCTACTGGCGTCGGCTGAGCGTCGTCTTGCGCGTCCTCAGCATCACGTGCGTGCTCTTCACCATGGCGACGTTTATTGCGATGGGCACGAACAAGTCGATAGCCGACACACTGGTGATCTTCCCTTGGATCCTTCTGGCGGCACACGCATCCGGAGCGCTGCGTCTCAGCCGTCGATCCGCGGCCGCGCTTGGCGTCGGGTGGATTGCCGCGATGGCCCTTTGGCTCAGTTTCTTTGCTTCCACGCAGGTCGCGCGCGTTGGTAGCAGCTCAGCCCACGGCGCGATTCCCGTGGCGACGCCGCTAGTGAGCGCGACGTCGACTCCCATACAGACGACATCGGCCCCGCCGTCCGTATCTCCAAGCGCATCGATCTCACCTGCAGCGACGGGCACGCCGTCACCAACGACCATCCCTACGGCAACAGCGTCTCAGCCGCCGAGACCGATCATCGCGAGAGTCGATTACGACAACGTCCTCGTGCAACTTGCGCCCGAGGGCCGCATCCAAGTGGGTATCGTCGGCATGGCCTCCTACGTGACCCAGGGATATTTCGCGTTGTCGCTAGCACTCGAAAAGCCGTTCATCCCGATGTGGGGCGTCGGGAATTCGTTCTTCGCCACGCGACAAGCCGCTCGCCTGCTCGGCAGAGACGAGATCATGGAACTCCCCTATCCGATGCGGCTGAGAGTGGACGGGTGGGATCCGTACGGTCAGTGGTCGTCGATCTATCCCTGGCTGGCGAGTGACGTCTCGTTCCCAGGCACGATCGTGTTGGTATTCCTCATCGGCGCGATCTTCGCGCACGCCTGGCGCGACGCCCTCGGCGGACGCAACCCTTACGCCGTGGTCATGGTTGCCCTGCTGGTCGTGATGCTCTTGTATTTCCCGGCGAACAATCAGCTGGTGCAGTTCGGCGAGGGCTTCACGGGCTTCTGGTCCACCCTCTTCGTATGGTTGCTCAGCCGCCGGAGCGAGGGGCCCGCCGACGCCGCCACCTGAACGAATTAAGGGAGGGCGCGCGCGGTCCTATAAGCACAATTGCGATCAGGCAAAGAGACGTCAACGTGCTGATCGCGATCGCCGGCGGCAACGTCTTCGGCGCATACGACATCTCGACGACAAACGATCCCGGCGAAACCCAAATTCCACGGAACGTGCCATTCACACGTACGACCGGCGCGGGTTGTCCGTTCACAGAGGCGCGCCAGTTCTCGTGCCAGTTATCGGTCAGGACTAGGAGCCGGCGACCGTCCGCGTTTCCGGCGATCTCAACTTGCATGTTCCGGTACCGAGTGATTGTCGCTGGCGTAAGTATGGTCCGGATCTCGGCCGGTAGGTCGACGTCACTTCCTGCTGGCGCGCCGAGTTCGATCGTGAACGCGCGAGGGAGCACGTCCTGATTCTCGAAGACAACTGTGAAGCGAGAGTCATGAACTCGCGAAAAATGGCTGGTCGCAAATGCATTCAGATACTGGACCGACGTCTTTGGAACAACGACGTACTTGACGCCCAGAAGATCGACGAGTGCCCAGTCGTAATAGTCCAGGTCAGGCGCGTCCTGCGGAATCGCCAAGGACGGGAAGTCACCCCATCGATATTTCTGCGGCAGAGTACGTGTCATTTCCTTGAAATAGCTCAGAAATCCAGGCGGTGCCGATGAGTTCAGTGAGGTGATCTCTTGCAGCTGATAGGCGCTCCCACCATCCATTGATGTGGCGTACGCGCCTAAGGTCATGGTCCGGTAACTGCCAGCGTGAGAGCGGAGGAACGAGACCTCGGATGTCGGATCGACGAAGATGTCGTTCGACTCGAAGCGCAGCCATCTGGTGTCTGCAGACAACTCGAAGAATAGAAGCACAACAATGGCATCAGCAAGAATGACCGATCCGGGAATCGAGAGTTTCCGAATCCTTTTGGCCCGCGGCGCGAGCCACACAGCTGCCGCCGCGAGCAGTCCGAGCATCGCAGTGGTCGCTAACGCGATTGTCTTGCCGTTGACGTTCGGCTCGTGCAGACCATACGTGAAACCGAGCACGACACCGGCAGCAACGCCGGCCGCGAGAATGACCGTCGGCGGAACTCGCGCGACCGTCCCGCTTATAAGGCTGTCGGCACCGAAGGCGACGAGTAAAGTCATCGGGATAGCCACAGCAACCCAGAGGTACTGCTCTCCTAAACTGCGAGCGACCGGTACGGCGTCCCACAATTCACGCACACCGGGCATCGCGAAGATGCGCGCGAGTGTCACGGCGACGATAGCTAGGCACGTCCAGACCAGCCGGTGCCACGGAGATCCGCGTCGCCAGGCGGATGCAGCCAAAGTCGCGCCCAGCACGCCGAAGTGAAAGATGGCGTTACCCGAGAGACTCGCGGCTTGAGAATCTAGGTTCAGCCAAGAGGAATCGAAGAAGTGCGATGGTGTGAACAGCGAGAGCGCGCCTGTCCAAAACGCGGGATGAAAGGTTCTGGCGCTGTAGATATCAAGCAGACCCGTCGTGCGCAGACTCTCGGCAAAGGGAAGATAGATCACAGCCACAACACCGAACGCAGCGCACATGGCTAGCAACCCGAGAGCCACTGTAGTCAGGCCTGTCCGGATCTGTCCGCTTTCGCCTCGCCGTAGTGCAGCGGCGTAGCCGGCCGTGCAACCAAAGAGCGCAGCGAGTTCAGCCAAGGTCGTGGGCAAAAAGGTGAATGAGAGCAGGGATGCCAAAGCGACCGAAAGAGCGGCGAATCGCCGTGGTGTCGCTCGTTCTGCGAACGAGAACGACGCGAACAAACATGGAGGAACAAAGAGATACGACAACGCGACATTTGAGCTTATGTTCGAGGCGGAGTAACCGTTCAGGAGATAGAAGACTCCCGCCGCCAAGCCTGCGGTGATGCTCAGTCCGAGTTTCTCCCGCACTAGACGAATCACGAGGTAAGTGCCGAGCCAAAACAGTGCGAGAAGGAGGACGTTGTAGATGAACGACCCGCCTCCGAGGATCCCATAGGCGATGGTAAGAACCGAGAACTTGAGGTCGACGAGATTCTCGGGACCCAGCGATCCAGCCGATGAATATGGATTCCAGTACGGCGGATCCAACGTCCAGATGCTGCGCCGCACGAATTCCATCATCGGTTCGGACTGCCAAATGGCGCCGCCTACGTCGTTGTAGGGGACCGACCAGTCGCTTATTGCGGAGTACGCCGGGCTATTCGCAAGCACTAAAGGGTTCCATGGATACGCGCGATGAAGAGGTAGGTCTTCGTAGGCTCCCCAGAGCTGATCGGTCATCCGCAGGCTCGTGCCTCGGAAGATAACGTCGGAGAACGTCAGTACGATCAAGACGCTGGCAGCGACGGCCGAAAGCAAGCGAGGCGATCGTGCGAGATGATGCCATCCTCGCGCCGCGATCGATACCAGGCTCGAGCGTCCACTTAGAGGCAACGTCTGAACAGTCCTTGGTGGAGTCCCGAGATCACGGTCTGCCGCCTGGGGTAGCATCTTCCGGGACTTGTTTGTGCGCTCAACTCGCGACTCCATCCCCCTTCAATGTCAGGCATCGCGCGTCCTGACGAAAGTAAACGCCTTCGAATGCACTCCCTCCAGTCTCCACGGGTCCGCATCAAAAGGTGGCCCAGCGGCTAATGGTTACGCCTCGCTGTACCGTTTGCGCCTTAGCGAGAGGACGTGCATCGACGTTCGTCTGCGACGCGTTTGGACGGCCGAGCGCCCGACGAGACGAACCGACGGTGGGGATCGGCTTCGGCGATTCCTCTTGCTCACGACACTGTGAGAGCGTTGGTGACCGGGGGCGCCGGCTTCATTGGCTCGAACATTGTCAGTGCCCTGATCGCCCGCGGTGACTCGGCAACAGTCCTTGACGACCTGAGCACTGGTTACGCTGGGAACATCACCCCAGGAGCGCGCTTCATTCAGGGCAGCGTTCTCGACCCTGATGCGGTCAGGTTGGCCCTAACAGGTTGCGACGTCGTCTTTCACGCTGCAGCGTCCGTGGGCAATGCGAGGTCGCTGCGAGATCCAGCCAAAGACTGTCAAGTTAACGCGCTCGGTACGATCAACGTTCTCGAAGCCGCGCGTCGCAACGAGATCGCAAAGCTCGTGTACTCCTCATCTGCTGCTGTGTACGGAGAGGTTACCTCGCTTCCGGTCAGCGAACTGGGATCGCCGAATCCCCTGACGCCTTATGCCGTTAGCAAGTTCGCTGGCGAACACTATGTCACGGCCTATTCCGCGATGTATGGCTTCCACTATGTCGCGTTGCGGTATTTCAACGTCTTCGGCCAAAGGCAGCGCTATGACGCATACGGAAATGTTGTCCCCATTTTTTGTACTTTGGCTCTCGCCGGTAAACCCCTTACGGTCTATGGCGACGGAAGACAGACGCGAGACTTCGTGAACGTGCGCGACGTCGTACAGGCAAATCTTCGTGCAGCTGACCATGAGCAGGTATCGGGGACATTTAATGTTGGCGCGGGTCGGCCAGTTTCGGTGCTCGACCTGGTTGAAGAGTTATCGGTCGTGTTGGGAGTGCAGCTGGAGATCAAGCATTCGGAACCACGCGCCGGCGATGTGCGACATAGCTTTGCCGACATCTCTTCAGCCGGAAAGTCACTTGGATACGCTCCCTCGACGTCGTTGCGCGAGGGCCTAGCGGAATATGTCAAATGGCTCCGGCAGGACGTCATGCAGCCTAGTGCCTGAGCCCGTGATCTCGAGCTGAGTTCTTAGTCGCGTGACCCACAGCCCTGTCACACACATGTCATCTGCCCGTCATGTCGCAGACCGCTTGACCGCTATATGACTTCCAACGAGGGACAGCCGAGACGATCGCGAGCTATCGCATTGGCTTTTGTCGGGACGGTTGTCCCGGATGAGCCTCGATATCGAACGCCAGCGTTCAATCGCGCGGGCAACAACAGTCAACAGCAACTCGTAAAAGGACTCTCGGCGGAGGGTATTTCCGACATAGAGGTCTTCTCAGCGCCGCCAATTCCGGCGTTTCCACGAAGTCGGAAGCTCTGGTCAACATCAGCCGTCGAGCAGCTCGACCCAGCTATACCCGTCCGCCTCCTCGCCTTTCCGAACGTCACCCCGTTGAAGCAAGTCGTAATCGGCATCGGCGTTCTCGGCAGCCTAGCGTGGTGGGGCTGGCGCAAGCGCAGCACAAACGATCGGGTAGTGCTCACGTATAACCTATCCGTGCCCCCCGGCCCGTTCACCTGGATCGGCGCGCGCTTGGCGCGTGCGAAGGCCGTCGCGTTCGTCAACGACGTGTATGTCTCTGGTACGACCGTGCCCGGTTCCACGCTCCGGCGGTTTGACGTCTGGCTCCAGCGGTGGATCTTGCCAAGGTTCGACGGGCACCTCGTCGTTTCGGACGATATAGCAGCGGATTTCTTCCCGGGATTGCCGTACCTACGAATTGAGGGTGGTGTAGCTCCTGCATTCTTTGCATGGACTAGGCGTGCCCATGGCACGCCACGCGAGCCTGGCAAACCCTTCGTGATGGTCTACGCGGGGGAATTGGATCAGATCAATGGCATCCCGATTCTGCTTGAGGCGCTCCGCCTTAGTCGGCGTGACGACCTGCGGCTCCGCGTCGCCGGAGCGGGCCCGCTCCTTCAAGTAGTGCAGAACGCCGCTCTACAAGACTCACGAATCGAGTACCTCGGCTTACTCGACCACAACGCCGTAGCCAAGTTATATGCGAGCGCCGATCTGCTTCTAAACGTCCGACTGACGAAAGCGATTGACACGAGATACTTCTTTCCAAGTAAGCTCGTCGAATATCTCGCGTCAGGAGTACCCACGGTCACGACGAATGTCGGTCACATCAGATCCGAGTTCGCAGGCACTGTATACATGCTTGATGACGAATCGCCGAATGGACTCGTCGAGCTAATAACACACGTGGCATCGCAGGAGCCTCACGTAAGGTCCGCTCGCGCTCAAAAGGCTCGAGAGCTTGCGGAACGCCATTACTCCTGGAAAGCGCAGGCGGCCCGCATCGCTGAATATCTCCGGAAAGTTGTGCTGACAGGCGGCGTAACACGTAGTGCCGCGAACGGACGTAGTCAACCGCACACACGTCGGTAAAGAACTGTCAAGCGAGTGCCTAGAGCGGTAGATGAGTAGTCCGCCTCGATCACACGGGACCCGCTCTGACCCATGTGCCAACGTTCTTCTGGTTGGATAGACATCGCCTCATGCAGTGCGCGACGCAGCGACTCAATTGCCGGATCGATCCACCATCCGCAGCGATGCGATCTGAGCTGGGGCCAAGGCGCGCCGTTGGTCGCAATAACCGGTACGCCCGCGGCAAGGGCCTCGGCGATCACCAAACCGAAATTCTCGAACGTACTTGGCAGGACGAAGAGATCTGCGTCGCGGTATGTCCTCCAAAGCTCCTGCCCAGCAAGCGCAGGCTCGATGCTAATCTGATCAGGGAACACTGAGCGCACCGCCGCCTGCCGAACCAAAGAGCGGTAGCCGGGAAAGTCATCCGGTCCGACGATTCGCAGGCGCCACTTCGGGAATTCACGAGCCACGTCCGCGAACACCTCGACCAGTTCGACGAGCCGCTTCCGCGGGTGGAAGCGTGACACACACAGCACCGTCCGCTCGTCGCGACGCAGGAAAGTCTCAAGGGGCATTCGCGCTCGCGAGAAGAAGTCGGTCGCGTCCGCGTCGACTGCGAGAGGGATCACAACAGCCGGCGCGGGAATGTCGACAGCACGAAACTGCTCGAGTTCGGACTGACTGGTTGTGACGATGGCTGCCGCGCTCAGGATGTTCGTCCGCTCGCCGAGAGCGAGCGCCAACTTCTTCTTGAGTCGACTCCGACGCATCGCCTCGAACATCAGGGAGCCGTGCGGGCTGATGACGTATGGTCGTCCGAGTCGCCGAAGTACGCGACAGCCGAGGAGAGTCGGATACAGCCACAGGCCGTGGATGTGAACGACATCGGATGATGCGGCCATCGAGTCGAGCTCGCTGCCGAACCGCGCGGGATAAGCGATCGTGTATCCCAGACGCCCGCCTAACGGCTGCAACACAGGCACGATTCGGGTCGAGTCCGCGAAACGGCGCGATATCGCGGGATTGAGCGGCAAACCCCGGTAGTGTCCGGTGAGAAGCGCCGCGTTGACGTCATTTCGAGCGTCGAGCGCTCGCAGCATGGCCACGACGGCGAGCGAGATGCCGTCGGACACTGACACGGTCGGCGCAATGTGCAGCACGCGCAGTGGAGTAGTCGGATTCAGTGGCGGTCTCCTGCGGGCCGTCTCGGCGCGCGTAATCATCCTGACGTTTTGCCGCCAGGGACGCATCTCGTGCGCCAATTCGTAGGAGCGACCCTAAACTTCGAGTTCATGCGAGTGCTCGTCCTGGGTGCGGCGGGAATGCTCGGCCACAAGGTCTGCCAAGTCTCCGGCAAGTCCTTTGAAGTCTTCGGTACCTTCCGTGGTCCCGTGCCGGACGTCTCAGGTGTGTACGACAGGACGAAGCCGGTCCTCGACGTCGACGTGACGCGACAAGACACATTGGAGCGTGCAATCGGTGTCGCGCGGCCTGATGTCGTCGTGAACGCGGTCGGCATCGTGAAACAGCTCGACCTCGCGAGCAACCCGATCGCCAGCATTCAGGTCAACGCCTTGCTTCCGCACCTACTGGCGCGCCTAGGCCGCGACCGAGGCTTCAAGGTCATCCACGTGAGCACGGACTGCGTGTTTTCCGGGAAAAGGGGCAGATACACGGAAGCGGACATGCCGGATCCCGTCGACTTCTACGGTCGGACCAAGCTCCTGGGCGAGCCTGATGGCCCCGAGGTGCTTACTCTTCGAACGTCGATCATCGGTCGGGAGCTTCAGACACAACACGGTCTCGTCGAGTGGTTCCTGAGCCAGCGAGGACGGACGGTAAGGGGTTGGGCACGCGCTATCTATACGGGTTTCACTACCGAGGCACTCGCCCAGATCATCGTCGACCTTCTCCAATCGGGCAGTCCGCTTCATGGTGTGTGGCATGTCTCGTCAGCCGCCGTGAGCAAGTACGAGCTCCTTCAACAGCTGAACGTGGCGTTCGGCACGGGGACAGACATCCGCCGAGATGAGTCGTTCGTGTGCGATCGCAGCCTGGAGTCAGGGCGGTTCTGGAAGGAGACCGGCCTGCAGAGGCCGCTTTGGAGCGAGATGATCTCTTCGCTGGCCAACGATCCGACCCCGTATCGTTCGTCCGCAGGTTGATGTTGTTAGACGGAAAGCGCGTACTCGTAACCGGCGGAACCGGATCCCTCGGCGGTGCGCTCGTTCGGCGGCTGTTGAAGGGAGAGATGGGCGCGCCCGCCAAGGTCACGATCTTTTCCCGGGATGAGGCGAAGCAGCACGAGATGCGCACGGCCTGGACCCGCACCGAGTACGCCACGGACGATGTCGCCTATCGCGACTATGCCCGAACGCTCGAGTTCAAGATCGGCGACGTGCGCGACTACTCGGCGGTACTTGCCGCGGTCACTCACGCGGACGTCGTGTTCCATGCTGCCGCGCTGAAACAGGTCCCGTCGTGCGAGTACGCACCGTACGAGGCCGTGCAGACCAACATCATCGGCGCGACCAACGTTGTCCGCGCGATCCTGAGCCCCTCGTCCAGCGTCACGCTCGCCATCGCCATCTCGACGGACAAGGCTTGCAAACCTGTGAATGTGATGGGGATGACCAAGGCCTTGCAGGAGCGGGTATTCGTGACGGCCAACTTGTCTCAGACGAAGACACGCTTCATGTGCGTTCGCTACGGGAACGTTATCTCGTCCCGAGGCTCGGTAGTGCCCCTCTTCCTGAGTCAGATCGAGCGCGGCGGGCCAGTCACCGTGACCCTGGAGCGAATGACCCGCTTCCTGCTCACGCTCGACCAGGCAGTCGATACCGTGTTCGCGGCGGCCCGAGAAGGTGAGGCCGGTGACACGTACGTCCCGCGCATCCCGGCTGCATATGTCATGGATGTCGCCAAGTCCCTGATCGGGAATCGGCCGATTGAGATCAAGATCACCGGCATTCGGCCCGGAGAGAAGATCGACGAAGTGATGGTCTCCGAGGAGGAGGTCTTCCGAACGGTCGAGCGGGGAAAGTACTACGTCATTCGTCCGATACTGCCGGAGTTGAACAGTGGGGCGTCGGTGACGCCGGTGCGGAAGACGGAGTACTCCTCGCGCGAAGTCACCCTCGACCTCGAGGGCGTTCGCGCCCTCGTGGGTAATGCGAGCCTAGGAGCTCTGGCGCGCTGAAGCGCGCTCGATGAATGTCGGGCCTACCGACCTTTTGCGTCGTGCTGCCTATGTACAACGAACTCCCAAACGTGGCGCCGTGCATCGAGCGGCTCAGTGCATTTCTGAACAGCGTACCCACGCGCACCGCGATCATTGCGGTCGACGACGGGAGCACCGACGGTACGCTCGGCGAGCTACGCCGATTGGAGGACGCTATTCCTAGCCTGATCGTGGAGGTGCGGCCGCAGAACGGTGGTTACGGCGCGGCCAATCGTGCTGGTTTCGCGGCCGCTCTGCGGGAAGGCTTCGAGTACGCGGTGGTGATGGACGCGGATGGAACGCAGGATCCGAAGTACATCGAAGGTTTCTTCGCTCCTATGCGTGCAGGAAAGGACTTCATCAAAGCGACACGCTACGCATCCGGCGGCCGCGTGATCGGGGTGGACTGGCGCCGATACGCGATCTCCTGGATCGGGAACAGGCTCGCAAGGATAGTGCTGAGGTGCGATCTAACTGACTACACGAACGGCTTCCGCGCAATCCGCAGCTCGTTGCTGGACCGTCTTGAGACACGCGAAACGACCTTCGTCGTACTGGTGGAAGAGGTCCGCATGGCGCGCAGACTTCGAGCCACGTTCGCCGAGGCGCCCTATACGTTGACGGTACGAGATCACGGTAGCGGCAGGTCCAAGTTCTCGTATTCGTGGAGGACGTACCTGAACTACCTCAAGCACCTGCTTCTCGGGAGGTGAAAGGTCTTGGCACAGACTGAGGCGGACCGTGCAAGACACGGACGGGAGAGATCAGTGCTGGCTGCGTCAAGCGTGAACCCGTCGCCGCTTTGCGCGTTCTGCCAGGGCCGTTCGCTCGAGCAGGTGGTCGATTTTGGCGAGGTGGCGCTGGCCGGAGGATTCATCAAGCCCGAGCATTTCAAGAATGAGCCACGCTTTCGACTGCGCGTCGCGTTCTGCAAGAACTGCTACGCGGTGCAGATCGTGGACAAAGTCGACGCCAGACTCCTCTTCGACCACTACTTCTATTTCTCTTCCGCCAGCCGGACGCTGCGCGAACACTTCGTCGACTACGCGAGCGAAGTGGTCGCCCGGTTCCTCGAACCCAGCCGATCGACCGTCGTAGAAATCGGCTGCAACGACGGCGTGCTCCTCAAGCCGCTCGCGGACCACGGCGTGCGCACGCTCGTCGGAGTCGATCCTGCGACGAACATCGTATCGACGATCAACGATCCTCGGATATCCGTCGTCAATGACTTCTTCGGCAAGCCTGTCGCGGAGCAGATCGCAGAGCGTCATGGGCCCGCCGACCTCATCGTCGCGAACAACGTGTTTGCGCACATCCCTGACATTCGGGGCGTGACAGCGGCGGTACGTGACCTATTGAAGGACGATGGCGTGTTCATCTTCGAGGTTCATTACCTCGGGAAGATCACGCAAGGCATGCAGTACGACATGATCTACCACGAGCACCTGTACTACTACTCGCTGCTAGCGCTGATGAATCACTTTAGCAACTTTGGCTTGACAATCTTTGACGTCAAGCCCGTGCAGATGCACGCAGGATCGATGCGATACTTCGTGTGCAAGGATTCGAGCCGCTTCGCTTCAACGATCTCGCCGCGGGTTGCGGCATTGCGCAACGATGAGCTGGCAGCCGGCTTGGATAAGGCCGCGACATTCCTCAGATTCGCGAACGACATCGCGCAACGTCGCGATCGGCTGATGGAACTGCTTGGACAGCTACGTGCCGAGGGACGCACGGTGGCTGGGTACGGAGCGTCGGGGCGCGCGAACACGATCATCCAGTACTGCGGCATCGGCCACGAGCACCTGGAGTACATCGTCGATGATGCCCCGGCCAAATGGGGGTACTACACACCCGGGTCGCACTTCCTAATCCGATCGAACGAGGCTCTGATGAGCGCAACGCCTGACTATCTGCTGATCTTCGCGTGGGGCTATTTCAGCGAGATCGCGGAGCGCTGCCGCGGCTACCTTGAAGGTGGCGGGCGCATGATCGTCCCGTTGCCGGACGTCCGCCTCATCCTGCATCCGCTCCCGGGCGTAAAACTGTGACGACGAGGGTCATGTCGATCGTCGGTACGCGGCCGGAGATGATCAAGATGTGGTCGACGCTAAAGAAGCTCGACGAACTGAACTTCGATCACGTCATGGTCCACACGGGCCAGAACTTTACACCGGAGTTGAAGGACTTCTTCTTTGCAGATCTCAAACTACGCGAGCCCGATTACCAGCTCAAGATCGACACATCGAGCTACGGGCGCGAAGTGGCTGACGTAATCGCGAAGTCGGACGAGTTGCTCGTGAAGGTCAAGCCGGACGCGCTGCTGATCCTCGGCGACACCTTCAGTGGCCTAGCGGTGATGCCGGCGACGCACCGCGGCGTCAAGACGTTCCACATGGAGGCCGGGCTAAGGGCGTGGGATAAGCGAATGCCCGAGCAGCGCAACCGCGTTCTCATCGATCACATGTGTGACATCCTGCTGCCATTTAACCGCTACCACCGTGAGAACCTCCTCCGCGAAGGGATCCATCCCTCGAAGGTGTTCGTCACGGGCAATCCGACGTTTGAGGTCATGCGCGCGTTCCTGCCGCACATCATGCAGAGCGACGTCCTTGAGCGTCTCGCGCTCTCGCCGGGCGAGTATTTCGTTGCGACGGCACACCGTAGCGAGAACGTCGATCAACCGAGGTATCTGAAGGCTATCCTCGACGCGCTAGGCGAGCTCCACCAGCGGCACAATCAGATCGTCGTCTATCCGATGCATCCTCGTACGCGCGACAAAGTGGGTGGGCTGCAGATCCCTCAAGGCGTCCGTATCACAGCGCCGTTCGGCTTCTATGACTTCAACAAACTGTTGATGAACTGTCGATGCATCCTCTCGGATTCCGGGACAGCCCCCGAGGAATCGTACTTCTACAAGGTGCCCTGCGTCAGTCTGCGCATGACCACCGAGCGTCCCGAAACGGTCGAGGGAGGCGCTCACATCGTGGCCGGACTCGAAACGAAACACATCTTGGCCGCCGTCGACGTCGCTCTCAACCAGCAATGGGGCGGGCGATACGACCTTGAGGAGGACTTCACACCCTCGTCCGTCGTCGTAAATAGCATCAGCAGCCACATCACCAATTTCTTCTAAGAAGATCCCGGCTCGCGACGTCTCACGGTGGCGAGTGCGGCGTCTGCCAGGACCGAGGTGAGCCGATCGATCAGACGATCCCGATCGAATTCGGCGAGTGCCGCCGCCCGGGCTCGTTCACCCATCAGGTGTCGCTCCGACTCCGAAAACGCCGCCATCTGGCGAATCGCTGCCGCGAGCGCGACGGGATCCCCGCCCAAGGTGCTGAGACCCGCGCCGGTCCGATCTATGAGATGTGCGGTCGCGCCTCCGGTCGCCGCGATGATCGGACGCGCCGCGGCCATGTATGCGACGGTCTTGGTGGGAAGGATCAGATCGTTGAGCTGGCCGGCGTTCAGATGGACGACGAGTGCGTCGCTGGCTGCGAAGTAAGCCGGCATCATTGCGGCCGGGTATGGCCCGAGAAAGGAGATGTTGTCGAGCTTCTTGGATCGAGCGACTCCTTCTAGTCGAAATCGCTCCGAACCGTTGCCAATGATGCGTATGGAGATCGGCGTCGGATCGTCCTTCAGGAGCTCCGCTGCTTCGAGCACTGTACCTATGTCTTGGAGGGCACCCAGGTTCCCTGCATAGGTC
>Ga0207646_10001435_pt1 | contig 29563 bp, 31 predicted proteins | sample KBSK5502metaG_FD_184343 | JGI IMG/M metagenome (GOLD analysis project Ga0207646, IMG submission 184343) | Corn, switchgrass and miscanthus rhizosphere microbial communities from Kellogg Biological Station, Michigan, USA - KBS K5-50-2 metaG... | ecosystem: Host-associated > Plants > Roots >... | reverse complement strand
TTGGAGCGGGGGACAAAGCCGCTTTGGGATTTTGCTCGGACGTGACCCTGGCGGATCTGTCGAACATTCTTTCGACTACTTTGACTCCGGATTTCAAAATTCAACGGGCGCTCAATCTCGATGGGGGCTCTTCCAGCGCCTTTTGGTTTAAGCGCGCGAACGGCAGCGCATTTTCCATCGCCGAGGAAAAACCTGTGCGCGATTTTGTGGCGGTTGTTCCGAGGTAGCGCGATGCGCACGTTTGGTCGATTCAAATCGGGCAGTGAATTCTTTTACGGAGAAGTCCGCGGAGAGGATGTCCACGTCTTGGCGACGCCTTATTGGATCGACATTCAAGCAACTCGTGAAGTCCGGAAGTTGACCAGAGTTGATGTCGATCTTCCGGTCGCACCGTCGAAGCTCATCGCGGTCGGGTTGAATTACGCTGATCACATTGCCGAGATGAAACGAACGCCGCTCGGAACGCCGTTGATTTGGTTCAAAGCGCCGAGCTCGCTCTTACCGCACAACGGCAACATCGAGATCGCATTTCCAGAGCATCAAACCGATTTCGAAGCCGAACTGGGAATCGTGATTGGACGTACGGCCAAAAATGTCTCGGCCGAACGAGCCCTCGATTTTGTTTTCGGTTACACCATCGGTCTCGACATTAGCGACCGGGATTTACAGAAGTCGGAAAAACAATTCGGGCGCTGCAAGTCGTTCGACACCTACACGCCAATCGGCCCATTCGTTTACAGCGATGTCGATGTTCGCGATCTACCGCTGGAATTGCGCCAAAACGGCGAACTACGGCAGCGAGCGCGCACGAGTCAGATGATCTATTCGGTCGGGGAAATCGTTTCCTTTGCCAGCCAATCGCTGAGCTTGATACCGGGCGATGTGATTTTGACCGGAACTCCGTCGGGCGTCGGGCCGATTCGTGCCGGGGATGAATTGGAAGCGCGCATCGGTGATTGGCCGCCGCTACGGAATCGTGTGATCAACGCGAACTGATTGTTCGCCGCGGCGAATCCGTCCTTTGGCGGATTGATCTTATCCCTACATCCTGGGACAACGCCGGATGCGAAGTATAGATGACGTTCACCCCGCGGAGCGTCGCTCAAGAAAAGTGAAAACTTTTGCTCGACTCGTATCCAACCGTTTTGGAATAAAGGAGATGTGCCGAGCAGTTAATTCAACTCCGCCGAAAATATGAAAACATTGCTTACTCTCTGTCTCAGTTTGATCGCGTTGAGTGCGTTTGCGCAACAGCGGCCTGCACAACAGCCGCCGCCACCGAATGCACCCCCGTCCGCAGCTGCACCAGCGCAGCCCGGCGTTCCAGCACAACAACCGCCGGGCGCACCGATGCAACCGGGCGCTCCTGCTCAACAGCCGCCTGCCGGCATGCCGCCAGGCGCACCGGGAATGTCACCGGCCGGTCCGGCTGGCGCTGCTCCTGCAGGACCAGCTGTCCCGGGAGCAACGGTTACTGCGACATTGGCTCCAAGTCCGACTGCGGCGCCCACTCCGGAACCGAGCAGTTGGAGTAATAATTTCATCATCGACAATTTCCGAAAGGGCGGTCCCATCATGTGGCCGATTCTTCTCGTGTCGATTGTCGCCTTGACGGTGGTGATCGAGCGAATTTTCTGGTGGGGTGGACGCTGGTTCCGGCGTGACCCCAAGCGGATCGAAAAGGTGTTCACGGCGATCGAAGTGGGCGATGTCGCGGAAGCGTCGCGGCTTTCGCGCGATTCACGCGATCCAGTTCTGCGCATGATGTGGAACGGTTTGAACCATCAGCACGCGTCGTTGCAGGGCGCGCTGCAGGTTGCCGCCGGCATCGAGATCAAACGCGCGGGCCGGTTCCTGGTTGTGATGGATACGTTGGTCACACTGGCTCCGTTGCTCGGTTTGTTGGGAACGGTCACCGGATTGATCCGGTCCTTCCGATTCTTGGGCAACGAAGAATTGGCTATTCAGGCTGTGACCGGCGGTATCGCGGAGGCGCTCATCGCCACCGCTTGCGGTCTCGGCATCGCCATTTTCTCGCTGATTCCGTTTAACTTTTTCACGTCGCGCGTGTCTAACTTAGAGTTCGAACTGCAAACCGCGGCCACAAATCTCGAAGTTATGCTCGAAGCCCAAAGTAAGGAACGTCCTGAAGTAGCGATCGGACATGGACCGAGCATGCCAAGCTCAGCCAAAGGCTCGTCCATCTAGGATTTTTTATGCGCGTCAGCTCACCAGTTCCTCATAAGAAAGCGCGGATTGAGATCATTCCGTTGATCGACATCATGTTCTTTCTGCTGGCGAGTTTCATGATGGTGAGCTTGAGCCAGGTGCACATGAAGGGGATGAAAGTGAACCTTCCCACCGGCCAGTCCGGCCAAACGCAGTCGAAAAAGGATTACATCAGTGTCTCAGTCGACGCGAACGGCAACCCTTATTTCGACAAGACCGAAATGACCTACGACGCGCTCACCGCCAAACTGAAACAAGTTCACGATGAGAATCCGGAAGCGAAGGTATTCATTCGTGGCGATGCGGACACGGTGCATTTCAATATTATCCGCGTTCTCGACATCTTGCGATCGGTCGGCTTTTACAAGGTCGCATTCGAAATCAAGAGTGAAGCGCTCAAGGGAGTGCCCGGATCAGGAAGATAACCAACAATGCCTGGACCACTTCTATACAGACCGCCTCCGCGCTGGCAATTTTGGGCCGCGTTGGGTGGCGCGCTAGCGCTCCATTTGAGCGCGGTCGCGATCGCGGCCATCAAACACGAGGCGCCGGTGGTGGACCTTTCGGATGTTCCAACCGCGACTGTAGAAGCGCAGCTGCAACCCGAAGATCAACCGACGCCGCCACCGGAAGATATTCCCATTCCCGAACCGCCGCCGGTTCCGGAAGTTGCGCCTGAGTTTGTTGAAGAAAAGCCGCCACCACCCAAAAATGTGGCCAAGCCCGCCGGTCCCGTAAAAGCCCCGCAAGCAGGAGTAACCGGAACGATGTCGATCTCTGGCGCGAAAGCAGTGGCGATCTTTGCTCCAAAACCGGACTACCCCTACGAAGCGCGCAGCCGTCATGTTACCGGAAGCGGTGTCGCCATTCTCACTGTTGACGTGGCCAGCGGCAACGTCACTGACGCGTCGATGGCGCAAAGCATCGGCAGCCCGATTCTGGATAACTCCACCACCAGTACGTTCAGGCGGTGGCGATTCCGGCCAGGAGCGGCCGCGCCGAGAGTCAAAGTCCCGATTACTTACACGATGACGGGGGCTTCCTACTAACTTTATGCAAGTTGCTTCACCTATTCCGCACAAACGCGCTCGCATCGAGATCATTCCGTTGATCGACATCATGTTCTTCCTCCTGGCGAGCTTCATGATGGTGAGCTTGAGCCAAACTCACATGAAAGGGATTAAAGTCGCTTTGCCATCGGCGCAGGCGCCACCGCCGCAGCAAGTGAAGGACTATGTGTCAATCCGCGTTGGCGCGGGCAACGCTGTCAGTTTCGATGGACAGTACGTCACGGACGACGAAATCATGTCGCGCCTCTACCGATTGCACGAAGCCAATCCGAATATCAAGATATCGATCAGCGCTGAAGGTATGGCGCGTCATGGCGACGTAATTACTGTGCTGGATAAAGTCCGACGAGCCGGGATTCCGAAAGTCGGCTACCAGATTCGCGCGGCCCAAGGTGGGCCCGCTGCTGCTCCCGGCACTCCTGGTGCTCCCGGCGCGCCGCCGCCGCCACCACCGCCTCCTCCGCATTAATTTGAGATATCGCGGAGACCTTCCCGCAGCGCGACGATCGCTTTTGCGCGGTGGCTGATTTTATTTTTTAATTCAGGCGCCATTTCGGCAAACGTCTGCTCAAATCCATCCGGTTGAAAAACGGGATCGTAACCGAAACCGCCCATTCCGCGGGGCGGATCGACAATGTTTCCTTCGACCACGCCTTCAAATATGCCTTGCAGTTTCCCGCTTTGTGCCAGCGCGATTACGCACCGGAACCGCGCCGACCTTTCTTTGCCGGCGACCTTTTGCGCGCGTAATTCGCAAAGCAATTTATCGACATTTTCTGCATCGCTCGCGTTGTCACCTGCGTAGCGGGCTGAATATATTCCCGGCGCACCTCTGAGCGCGTCGACCTCGAGGCCCGAATCATCCGCGATCACGAGTAGATGCCGGCCGCGCCCTAGGTCCGAGCCGGACTGGCGTTTTGCGAAGGCGGGTCGATCTTTTGAAACGGCGACCGCTTTCAGGGTAGCGTTCTCGACGAAGGTGGAGCCTGTTTCGTCTGGCAGCTTGATTTCGGCGAGCGAGCTGAGATCGATCACGTCGAAAGCTTGTCCGAGTAATTCGCAAAATTCGCGCGTCTTGTGTGGATTGCGAGTAGCCAAGAGCAAATCCATTTTCTTTTCCTGCTTTCCTGCTTTCCTAAGAGATATTCAATGAGCAGCGAGCGCCGCAAACCTTATTCGTTCGATCGGATCGAGCCGAAGTGGCAGGCGATCTGGGACGACCGCCAGATTTTTCGCGCGCCAAACCCGGGCGACAAAGATTTCGATCTGCGTAAACCGAAATTCTACGTGCTCGATATGTTTCCGTATCCGAGCGGCGCCGGTTTGCACGTCGGACATCCGGAAGGCTACACCGCGACCGATATCATCGCGCGTTACAAGCGGATGCGGGGATTCAACGTTTTGCATCCGATGGGCTGGGACGCGTTCGGTCTGCCGGCGGAACAGTACGCGATCAAGAGCGGCCAGCATCCGGCCCTCACCACGCGCGAGAACGTCGCTAAATTTAAATCCCAGCTGAAACGGATCGGTTTTTCTTACGATTGGCAACGTGAAATCAACACCACCGATCCGCGTTACTTCAAATGGACGCAGTGGATTTTTCTTCAGATTTACAATTCCTGGTTCAATCCGAAAACGAACAAGGCTGAGCCGATTAAAACTTATCGCGGCAAAAATCCGGATGAAGTTCGGCTCGCTTACGTTGCTGATGTTCCCGTTAACTGGTGTCCTGAGCTGGGCACGGTTTTGGCGAATGAAGAAGTGGTCGATGGGAAAAGCGAAGTCGGCGGATTTCCGGTCGTCAGGCGCCCGATGCGGCAATGGATGTTACGCATTACGGCTTATGCCGAGAGATTAATCAACGAATTGGACGGCCTCGATTGGCCGGAAGGAATCAAATTACTCCAGCGGAATTGGATCGGCCGCAGTGAAGGCGCCGAAGTCGATTTCAAGATCGACAATAACAAAATTCGCATTTTCACGACCCGGCCGGACACACTTTACGGCGCGACTTACATGGTGCTCGCGCCGGAACATTCACTTGTCGATCTTGTTGTGACCGAAGAGCAGTGGCCGGCGGTGCGGGAGTATCGAGAAAAGACAGCGCGCAAAAGCGATCTCGAGCGGACCGAGTTGGCAAAAGAAAAAACCGGCGTCTTCACCGGCGCTTATGCGATCAATCCGGTCAACGACGAGAAAATTCCGATCTGGATCGCCGATTACGTTCTGCTCGGCTACGGCACCGGCGCGATCATGGCCGTGCCGGCACACGACGAGCGCGATCTCGAGTTCGCCCGCAAATTCAATTTGCCAATTCGCCAGGTCGTTCAGCCACCGGCCGGAGAAGAACCGATTGGATTTATCGGCGACGGCATCGCGATGAACTCGCCAATCATCGACGGCCTTCCATCACGCGAAGCGATTCGCAAAATCACCGCCTGGCTGGAAGAACGCGGCCTTGGTAAGCGTGCGGTGAATTACAAACTGCGCGACTGGCTTTTTTCGCGGCAACGCTATTGGGGCGAGCCGTTTCCAATCATTTGGGAAAATGGAAAACACCGCGCGCTTGATGAAACCGAACTGCCGGTCGTCCCGCCGCCATTGGAAGATTACAAGCCGACCGGCACCGGCGAACCGCCGCTCGCGAAAGCGAAGGATTGGGTTCGTTACTCAAAAAAAGCCACACGCGAAACGAACGTGATGCCGCAATGGGCCGGCTCGTGTTGGTATTACTTAAGATTTTGCGATACGCAGAATGACAAGCGGTTGGTTGGAGATAAGGCCGAGAAATATTGGATGGGCGGCAACAAACCGGGCGGCGTCGATCTTTACGTTGGCGGAACTGAACATGCCGTGCTCCATCTGCTTTACGCGCGCTTCTGGCACAAAGTGCTCTTCGATCTCGGCCACGTTTCGAAACCGGAGCCGTTTCAGCGTTTAGTGAATCAGGGGATTATTCTTGGCGAAGACAGCCAGAAAATGTCGAAGTCGCGCGGGAACATCGTCAATCCAGACGATGTGATTGAGCAATACGGCGCAGACGCTTTTCGTTGTTACGAGATGTTCATGGGGCCGCTCGAGCAAATGAAACCATGGAGCATGCGTGGCGTCGAAGGCGTTTTCCGATTTCTCGCCCGCGTCTGGCGTTTGATCATGTCGGAGAACCAGGCCGGCCAATGGGAATTGTCACCTGCCGTGCAAGATGTCGATCTTTCAAAGTCGCAACAGAAAATTCTTCACGCCACGATCAAGAAGGTGACCGACGACATCGAGTCGCTCTCGTTTAACACCGCCATCTCGCAGATGATGATCTTTGTCAATGCATTCACCACTGCCGAAACGATACCGATTTCAGCGATGCAAACATTTCTCATTCTCCTGAATCCTTTCGCGCCACACCTCGCTTCCGAGCTTTGGGAAACATTAAACGCCAGGTTCAAAAATGCGCGCGGCGACATTACCGAACAAAAATGGCCCGATTACGACGAGGGCTTGTTGGTTGAAGATGAAGTTGAAATCGTGATTCAGGTGAATGGAAAAGTGCGAGATCGAATGAAGGTCTCAATCCAGGCGAGCGAAGAAGAAATCAAGAGGGCCACCCTCGCGCTTCCAAAAATTCAAGAGCTCACTGCGGGTAAGGAAATTCGCAAACTCGTGGTGATTCCAAAAAAACTCGTCAACATTGTCCTATGAACTGGTTCAAACGCGTCTGGAAGGAATTCAGGGAATTCGCGATCAAAGGAAGTGCGATCGATCTGGCTGTTGGCGTCATCATTGGCGCGGCTTTTACCGGTATTGTCAATTCTCTGGTCAAAGATGTCATCATGCCTCCCGTCAGTTTGCTCAGCGGCGGGCTCGATTTTTCGAACAAGTTTATCATTCTCCGCGCGGCCAAAGACGGCAGCATGAATTTCCACACGCCGGCAGACGCGGCCAAGGCCGGCGCGATTACGTTGAATTACGGCAACTTTATTACGCTGGCGATCAATTTTCTCATCGTAGCGGGTGCCGTTTTCCTGCTCGTGCGTGCGATCAATAAGCTAAAGCGAGACTCAAAAGAGCCGGTTTCCAAGGAATGTCCAGCTTGCGCCATGACGATTCCAATTAAGGCGACGCGGTGTCCGCATTGCACGACTGAATTTTCCGGGCAAACGCGCGGTTAAACTGGCCCGCAGTCTGCTGCTAAATCAGGGGTGCAACCTCGCGGCAGGTATTTCCTTTGGGCAAATAATTACTTGCCCGGCGGAAGTTCGATGGTAAGGGAGGCCGCGGTGTTGCAAATGTCGAAGAGCCTTAACCTTACAATAGTTCTCGCTGTTGGCTGTATCCTCGTGGGTTGCGCAGGACAATCTGTTGTGCAGAAGCCTTTGGCCGCTGTCGAGGCTGCGAACTCACACCTTGGCCGCATGCCCAATGTCCGCACGACTGCTTACACGCGGGTTGAAAAAGGTGGACGTCGAAATGCCCTCGGTGCTTATTTGTCCGGCCGTCACGTCATCAGCGCCGCCTCCGACTGGTCACGCTTCCCTCTCGGCACTCGGTTCCGAATCGCCAATACGAAAGACGAATATATTATCGACGACTACGGAACGGCGCTGATCGGCACCAGCACGATCGACCTTTACAAGCCCACCAAGCTGGAAATGAAACGCTGGGGTGTGCGCAATGTCGACATCGACATTCTGCAATGGGGTTCCGAGGAGCAGAGTCTCAAAGTGCTCGGCCCACGCGCGAAACATCTAACCGTTCGACGGATGATCTCTGCGCTTCGGAAAAAGAATGTTGCGCGTGCAGGCCGTGCTGCTTCAACTTCAGCTCGAACGTCCTCGAGTCGCACTTTGGATTGATTAACGGCGCAGGCCGTCGATTTTCCCGAGAATGAAAATTCTCGTTGTCGGTGGCGCCGGTTACATCGGGAGCGTTTGTGCCGAGCTGTTACTCGACCAAGGCCACGGCGTCACGATTTTCGATAATCTGAGCGAAGGCCATCGCCGCGCGATCGATCCGCGCGCTCAATTCATCGAAGGCGATCTGCAAGATCGACAATCGATCGAGAAGGCATTGGCGACGCAGCGGCCGGAGGCCGTCATGCACTTCGCCGCCAGCGCGCTCGTTGGCGAATCGATGCAAAACCCGTCGAAATATTTTCGGAACAATATCGCCAACGGCCTTAATCTTCTCGACGCAATGATGAATGTCGGCGTGGGAAAGATGGTTTTCTCATCGACCTGCGCCATCTTCGGTCTGCCAGAGCGCGTACCGATTGATGAAACCATGCTCACTCGACCAATCAATCCTTATGGCGAATCCAAACTGGCGTTCGAGAAAATTCTCCGCTGGTACCGGGAGATCCACGGATTGAAATTTATTTCTCTCCGCTATTTCAACGCCGCCGGCGCTTCGACGAAATTTGGAGAAGACCATCGAGTCGAAACGCATTTGATCCCAAATGTCCTCAAAGTTGCGCTCGGACAAAAACCGCAGGTCGAGATTTTTGGGACCGATTACGAGACGCCGGATGGAACCTGCATTCGCGATTACATCAACATTGTTGATCTTGCCCGCGCGCACATCCTCGCGCTCAACTCAGCCAAGAGTGACCTCTACAATCTCGGGACCGGTGGCGGCGCGAGCGTGCGCGATGTGATCGATTCCTGCCGCAAAATCAGCGGACGTAAGATCGACATTGTGGAAAAGCCGCGTCGGCCGGGCGATCCGCCGCGGTTAATTGCGTCTTCGGAAAAGATTAAACGTGAGCTCGGCTGGAAACCTCAATTTCAATCGCTCGACGCCATTATTGAGAGCGCGTGGAAATGGCACCAAAAATTTCCGCGTGGCTACGAAGATTGAAAAAAGCGCCCGCGAATTTCTTCGCGAGCGCTTTGAATTGTTACGAGCTGATAACCGCGATTACGGTTTTTGCGTTGTCGTTGTGGTCGTTGTTTCTTTCTCGGTCACCGTAGGCTTGCTCAGCACGATCTTGCGCACAAGCATGCGATCGCCTTCCCGCACATAATAAACCGTGGCAGGCAGGTCCGGACGGACAGCCGACCAGGTCACGACATGACCTTCCGGATCAAGAATCGTCGTATCCTTGCTGTAATAATAACGCACCGGCGCCGCGTCCGTGCTGGTGCGGAACGTGATGTAATCCGTTCCCGGCGTGTAGGTGCTGATTGTTCCGGTGCTGGTCGTCGTACTCGTCTCCGTTACGGCGGTCCCGGTCGCAGCATCTTTTGTTGTGACCGTAGTCGAGGTTTGGGCCACCGCTGTTACGAGACCCAAGCCGCAAGTCACGGCCAATATTTTCGCTAATGTAGTTTGTTTCATAGGTGTCCTCTGCTTTGGTTAACCAATGCTCTTTGTTGTAGATAGGTTGGACTTATCGGGGCGGCCGTTTATTCGACCGCAATCTTGTTTCGCGCGCTGCGCCACGATCAGTCTTTAATATCATGCAAGCGCTCCCAGGTTTCCGAGATTTCTTGCCCGACGATTGCGCGGCGCGGAATTACATCTTCGCGCACTGGCGCGAAGTCGCGCGCCGTTACGGTTTTGTCGAATGGGACGGTCCAGTGCTTGAGCCGACTGATCTCTACCGCAAAAAGAGCGGCGCCGAAATTGTCGATCAGCTTTTCAATTTCACCGACAAAGGCGATCGCGAAGTGTCGATGCGCCCCGAGTTGACGCCGACACTGGCGCGCGTGGTCGCCGCGCACGAACGCGCGTTTAAGAAACCGCTCAAGTGGTTTTCCATCGGACAATTCTTTCGTTACGAAAAACAACAACGCGGCCGGCTGCGCGAACATTACCAACTGAACTGCGATATCATGGGCGAAAGCGATTTCGCCGCTGACATCGAGCTAATCGCGCTTTGCATCGACATCTTGCGCGCATTTGGGCTGACCGAAAAAGATTTCGTTGTCCGCATCAGCGACCGCGAGTTCTGGACGGATTTTTTGCAGAAACAAAAACTCCCGACCGAAAGCTGGGAGGAAGTTTTGCAGACGATCGACAAATCAGGCCGCGAGCCGCGGGAGAAAACGGAGGCGAAACTCGGCAAGCTCGCGGGGCCCGTTTTCTCCATCTTCGATGAAGGCGGCCGCAGCGGGAAACTCGATCGGCTCGTAGATGGACTTGGCGCGTGCGGACTTGCCGGATTCGTCGATGTCGATGTTCGGATTGTCCGCGGCCTGGCTTATTACACCGGCACCGTTTTCGAAGTCTTCGATCGCGCGGGAAAACTGCGAGCGATTGCCGGCGGCGGACGCTACGACAATTTGATCGGCCAGCTCAGCGACGGCGCGGTCTCGATGCCCGCGCTCGGTTTCGCCATGGGCGATGTCGTCCTGGGTGAACTGCTTCGTGATCGTTCCGCGGCCCGCGAGAAACTGGAAGCGGCCGCCAAAGAGCAAAACAAGATCGACATCTATGTTATCATCGCCAAGGAACAGCGCCGCCCCGATGCGCTCGAGCAAATTCAGGAGCTGCGCGACCGCGGTTATCGGGTCGATTATCCGCTAACGGCTGACAAGGTGGCGAAACAATTCCAAACTGCGGAAAATGTCGGCGCGCAAATCACCCTTCTTTACGGCGATGAATGGCCGCAGGTGAAAGCGAAAAATCTCGCCACGCGCGAGGAATCATTGATTGCCGGCGACGCGCTGCTGGACAGCGTCGTGAAATTCTTCAACGTCTCCGGTTCCGCCTGATCATGTATCGCACGCACAACTGCAATTCACTTCGCAAGATCGATATCGGCAAGGAAGCCAGCCTTGCCGGTTGGGTCCACGTGTCGCGCGATCATGGCGGTGTGATATTTATCGACCTGCGCGACCGCGAAGGGATTACTCAAGTTGTCTTTCGACCGGAAGAGAACGCCCAGCTTGCGAAAGAAGCGCATGGTTTGCGGAGCGAGGACGTCATCCAGGTTTCGGGCAAAATTGCCGCGCGAGTTACCGGCACCGAAAATCCAAAGCTCGCCACTGGCGAAATCGAATTAATTCCTAATCAGTTGCGAATTCTCAATCGCGCGGACGATTTGCCGTTTCCAATCGACGCCGAGATTCACAACGAAGATCTGCGACTGACGTATCGGTATTACGATCTGCGGCGTCCTGAGCTGTCCCGCAATCTCCGCATCCGTCATCGCGCCGCCAAAGCGACGCGCGATTATCTCGATTCGCAAGGTTACATCGAAATTGAAACGCCAATCTTGTCGAAGAGCACGCCGGAAGGCGCGCGAGACTTCCTGGTGCCGAGCCGGCTCGTCCCCGGAAAGTTTTACGCTCTCCCTCAAGCGCCGCAGCAATACAAACAGCTGCTTCAAGTCGCTGGGGTCGAAAAATATTTTCAGATCGCGAAATGTTTTCGCGACGAGGATTTGCGCGCCGATCGGCAACCGGAATTTACTCAGATCGACATCGAAGCCTCGTTCGTAGCACCGGACGACATTTTTGCGCTCACGGAAGGAATGTTGGCGGCGATCTTCAAAGCGACGCGCAACGTCGACATCAAGACGCCGTTCGATCGGCTGACGTATCGCGAAGCTGTCGGGCGGTTCGGCAGTGACAAGCCTGATCGCCGGTTCGGCGTCGAGCTGGTCGATGTCAGCGACGATTTTCGCGGGAGCGGTTTCAAAGTTTTTCGCGGTGCGCTCGATGCTGGTGGCGTGGTCAAAGCGATCAACGCGAAGGGTTTTGCCGGGATCACCACCGGACAGATCGAAGAGCTGACGGAGACCGCGAAAGTTTTCGGAGGGAAAGGGCTCGCCTTCATCAAGGTTGAGAACGGCGAATGGAAATCGCCGATCGTGAAATTCTTCGGCGATGCCGAAAAAGCGGCACTGAAATCCAAATTAAAAATCGAAGAAGGCGATCTGATTTTGTTCGGTGCCGACAAATGGGAGATCGCCTGCGAAGTGCTCGGTCGAATTCGATTGCGCGTGGCGGAGATTCTAGATTTGCAACGCGCCTCTGCTAACCGCCCGTCCGGCTCGGACTCCGGCTCGGACCTCTGGGATTTTTTGTGGGTGATAGATTTCCCCCTCATGCAATGGAGCGCGGAAGAGAACAAATGGAACGCGGTTCATCATCCATTCACCCGGCCGAAAGCCGGCGACGTACCATTGCTCGACGAAACGAAAAAGTTTCCTGAGATTCGCGCTGAAGCCTACGACGTCGTGCTCAACGGCGTGGAGATTGGTGGCGGCAGCATGCGAATTCACGAGCCGAAGTTGCAGGAGAAAATGTTCGAAGCGCTCGGGATCAGCGCGCAAGATCGACAATCGATGTTCGGTCATTTGTTGCGTGCGCTGCGTCTGGGCGCGCCACCGCACGGTGGGATCGCGCTCGGGCTCGATCGGCTGGTCATGCTTCTTTGCGGCGCAGAAACGATCCGCGACGTGATGGCCTTCCCCAAAAACAATCGCGGGATGGACTTGATGACCCAATCGCCGGCCGATGCCGATCCGCGCCAGCTCCGCGATCTTGCGATCAAGCTGGCGGCTGAAAAGAAAAAACAAGATTAAGCGGAGTTACGCGCGACGTGCGCTTCGGCCGCGGCGATCTGGCTGGCTGGTGTACGAAAGAGACCAGCGATCGAAAGAGTGACGGCGCAGCCGACAAAAACAAACCACGGCCAGGAGATTTTCGGCCACCAGTCCGGCATGAACCACCCGAAGTTCCACTGCGAGGCCACAAGTTTTCCCCGCAGTAGCGCAAGAACATCAAAGGCCGGCATCGTGACTTTACACAATACGAGTACAGACATGATCCCAACGATCATCCCGATAACGTTAGCGCTGTCGGATCCGCGGCCTCGCGTTAGCATCCCGAGAAGAAAAACTCCGACCAACGCTCCGTAGGTGTACCCGAGAATTCCGATGGCGATTGGAATGATAGTCAGCTTTGCGTCTTGGAGCACGGCGTTCGCGGCCATCGTCGCAACAAGAATCATAAGAACGCCGAAAACGGCGGTGGCGATGCGCGCTGCCCGAATGGCCTGACGATCCGTCGCACCCGGTCGAATATAAGGTAGGTAAAAATCTTTTGTGAAACTGGTAGCGAGCGCGTTTAACGCGGCCGAGGTCGAGCCCATCATCGTAGCAAAAATTCCGGCAATGATGAGTCCGCGAAATACTACCGGCATTTGGCGAACGATGTAGTCGCCGAAAATCTCGTTGTCGGCCGCCGGCAGTGTTGCGCCTGGAACCACCGAGTAGTAAACCGACAACAGAATTCCCACGGTGAGAAACGCGCCGGCAATGGGCAGGTCCATGACGCCGCTCAGGATGAGCGAGAGCTGCGATTTTCTGTGATCGGGCGCGGTCAACATACGTTGGACCATGTCTTGATCGGTTCCATGCGTCGCCATCGTCAACAAAGTCGAGCCGATGAAAGCGGCAAATATTGTGTAGGGCTCCTCCAACATCGCTTTCAAGGCAGGCCCGAACGGCAACTCCGAATTCCATCCCGTCTGAAAAAGTTTCACGTTGCTGAGTCCTCCGAGGTTCGATTTCACGGTTTCGAATCCGCCGGGAATGCTCCGGAGGAGCAGAAAAATCGCGAAGATAACAGAGCTAAACATCAGCACCGCTTGAATTACGTCTGTCCAGACAACTGCTTTTATTCCGCCAACGGCGGTGTAGACCGTTGTGATGACGGTGACGAAAATAATTCCCCAGATATAGGTGTTGAGATTTACCGGCAGCGACGGGAACAGATAACGCCATATCACCACCATGATCGCGCCGCCGAGATACAGCCGGACGCCGATCCCGAGCACGCGAGTGAAGAGAAAGATGCCGCTCGCCATGTTCTTGGTCTTTGTGCCGAAGCGAACGGTCAGGAATTCGTAAACGCTTTGCACACGATAGTCGTAGTACGGTTTGATGAAGGTGAAGGCGATGACGATACGCGCGAGAACCGTTCCGATCGCCAATTGGCCGTAAAAGTAACCTCTGGTTTTGAAACCTTCGGCCGGAGTCCCGAGAAAAGTGGCGGCGCTCGTCTCCGCAGCAATGATGGACGCGAGCACGGCCCACCACGGAATGGAGCGCGATCCGAGCGAGAATTCGTCCAAGTTTCGATTTCGTCGTCCGGCCCAAAGTCCCAGCGCGACGATGCCCACGAAGTAGACGAGTAGAACCACTGCGTCGATCGCGAGCCGTCCATCCATGTCGATCTTAGGTGACAGAATTTTGGCGCAGCGCAAGATTTCCTGCGTGCAGCTCACGAGAATTCCGGCGACGGACTTCGATCTCGCTACGACGCTTGATTCCGGCCAGGTCTTTCATTGGGAGAAAGTCGATGGCGGATTTGTTGGAGCAATCGGAGAGCAAGCGGTTTACGTGGAGCAAGACGGAGAGGTCTTAAAAATTCGCGACGGCGAGGCGCGTGCGCTCCCCAGAATCGTCGCAAACTATTTCGCGCTCGACCATTCGCTGGCTGAAATCTGTGCGTCATTTCCAAACGACCCAGCCATGAACGCGGCGAGAAAATTTTGCCGCGGACTTCGCGTCATTCGCCAACCAAAATGGGAATGTCTGGCGACTTTCATTTGTTCATCGATGAAACAAGTCGCGCACATCCGGCAAATCTCGAGAAAGCTGCGGGAACGGTTCGGTGAGACGCGGCAGATTGACCCGCCGTCGCCAAGGCTCCGGCGCGGCAAAGCCAGTCAAACGATCGACACCTTCATCGTTTACACGTTTCCGTCGGCGGAGCGGATCGCCCAAAGTTCAGAGAAAGAACTGCGCAAATGTGCGCTCGGTTATCGCGCGAAAAATTTACTGGTAACGGCACGCGTGGTTGCAAGCGGAGATGTCGATCTCGAGAAGTTAGGAACACTCTCCAATGTCGATCTTCGCGCGCGGTTGTGCGAGCTGCCGGGCGTGGGCGCGAAGGTTGCTAATTGCGTGATGCTCTTTGCCTACGAGCGGTTAAGCGCGTTCCCGATCGACGTCTGGATCGAGCGGATTCTACGCGAAAAGTATTTTCCGCGGGCGCGAAAATTGAACGCCAAGCGGCTTCAGGCGTTCACACAGAAATACTTCGGCGACCATGGCGGTTACGCACAGCAATATTTGTTTCATCACGCGCGAACGACCAAGCGAAAGAGGAAAGGTAGGTCGTTTGTCACGATCTTGGGCGTGAGATAATGTTTTGGTTCTGAATTCATGACCACGGCAGAGTTCATCATTGGCAATTCGGCGGACGATGCGACCGAACGGAAGAAGGAGGCGCGCAAGATTCTGTTGGCGCTCCTGGCCGCGCTCTGCATTCACCTGCTCATTGGATATTCGCTGGCGGTGTTTGGCGGACTGCTTTATTCGCCATTTTCGGTGATCGAAGAAGACAAACCAGTCGAGCTCACGTTTGTCGATCTTGCCACGCCTGCGCCGACCAAGAACGCGATGTTCATTCCGAACGACGAATCGAAGCAGACCGAGCAACCCAAAGAAAAAACATTTGAGTCAAATGCCAATTCAATCGCCGCGAGCGAGGTTCCGCCGACCAGCAATGTGCCATTACCGTCGCAGCAGGGGGTGGATCGACCGAACCTCGATCTGGATACGCACCGGCAGTCGCTACCCAGCGACGGCGCGCAGCCTCAGCCAAGTGTGGCTCAGCAATCAGCGACTCCGCAACCGAGCGTGCAACCGACGCCCATCTCGAAGTCGGAAGAGTTTGCGATGTTAACCACGAGCCCAACGCCGCGACCGAGTGTCGCCAGCACACCGCAAGCCCCCAGATCTTCGTATCAACCATATAAAGAGAAAACGCGCTTGGCGGGTTCGATCACCAATCGGGGCACTTCCGCAGTGAACGCAATCGGCACGCCGCTTGGCCGTTATCAAAAAATCCTCTTCGACGCAGTTGGATCCCACTGGTATGCCTACATTGAACAGAAGGCTGATTTGGTTAGCCTCGGGACAACTCGGGTCACCTTTTGGGTTGACCGCAGCGGGCGGGTAAAGAATCTCAAAGTGATCAGCAACGATTCCAACGAAGCGTTTGCAAACGTCTGCCTTCAAGCGATTCTCGACGCGAAGTTACCACCTATTCCAGAGGACGTAGCCAGCGCTCTGCCGCCGGAAGGTCTGGAAAGTGAAATTGCGTTTACCACCTTTAGTAATCGATGATTCTTAATTAAATGCTGGACGTCTTCCAAACCATCGCCGGATTTTTTACCAAGGGCGGCATTTTCATGTGGCCTTTGCTGGCCTGCTCCATCGTTTCGCTCACGGTTATTATTTTACGGACGCTGGCGTTACGGGAAAAAAATGTTCTGCCGCTAACGATTGAAAGCGAAATGGAGCGCCTCGCGCCCGGCGCAAATCCGGAACGGCTCTTTCGCATTGTACAGCATGATGTGTCGTCGCTGGCGCGGATCGTGCGCGTGGCGCTGGCGCATCTGCGCTGGCCGCGTTCGGAAAATGTGGAGGCGGTGCAAACACGCGCGCGGCACGAGATGGTGCGATTGGAAAAAGGGCTGGTTGTGTTGGAAGTGATCATTGGCATTGCGCCGTTGATCGGGCTGATCGGAACCGTCTCGGGGTTGGTGCACGTGTTCGCCAGTCTTGGCGTGAGCGCCAGCTCGGCCGATCCGAAACAGATCGCACGCGGAATTTCGGAAGCGCTCAATTGTACCGTGTTCGGGTTGGGGATTGCGGTCCCGAGTTTGATCGGGTTCGTTTATTTTTCGAAAAAAGTGGAAGTCCTCTCAGTGGAAATGGAATCGCTCGTGACGGATCTACTTTCAAAGTGTTATTACGGCCGGGTTGCTGGTGCGCGAGGCAAGATGCAAATACCGGCGCAAACGGTCACGCCCGCCCAGCCCGCGACGCCGGAAATCGCGCCGATGGCGTGACGCAACATCGACATCTGTGAAATTTGCAGTTCGCAAACGGCGCGCGCCCTCCATCATCATCGTCTCGCTCGTCGACATCCTGACGATTCTCCTGATTTTCTTCGTGGTCTCGACCACATTTAAAAAAGATCAGCCCGAAGTACAGATTAATTTGCCGGAATCCAAAACCGCGACTAACGCGCCGGCCGAGCTCGAGCATGCCGTCGTGAGCGTGGATCAGAATGACGAAATCAAACTCGATGGGAAAACCGTGGCGGTGGAGGAATTGGAAAGCGCGGTGCGAAATTTGTCCGAAACCCGCCGCGGCACTCTCGTGCTCCAAGCCGATAAAAAAGCGTCGTTTGGCACGATCGTGAAAGTGATGGACGCGTTGAAACTCGCCGGCGTTAAAAATTTACCGGCATTTACGCGCGGCGAACCATGAGATTGTCGATCTTGCAGTACGGCGACCCGATTCTGCGCGCCAAAGGAAAACGGATCGAGAAGATCGACGATCGCGTTCGGGAGTTGGCGCAAAACATGATCGAGACAATGCACGCCGCGAATGGCGTCGGTTTAGCCGCGCCCCAAGTAGGGGAATCGCTTCAGCTCACCGTGCTCGACGTTTCGCAAGTGGAAGATCGGCCGACTGCCATGAAATTAAACGGCGAGAATACCGATCCGCAAGGCGCGATGCCGCTGGTGTTGGTCAATCCACAAATCGACCTGGGCAGCGAAACCGAAACCGGAACGGAAGGATGTTTAAGTTTTCCGGAGATCACCGGTGAAATTGAGCGGGCACAATCGATCATTATGCGGGCCCAGAATTTAGACGGCGAGCCGATCGAGATCGAAACGACCGGTTTTCTGGCGCGCGCCATTCAACACGAGGTCGATCATCTCAACGGGATTCTTTTTATCGATCGGATGAGCTCGGCGGCCAAAACCAGTTTGTCGAGCAAGCTCAAGCGACTGCAAAAAGAAACGCAACGCGGCGCAAAACATCGACAAAAAGCAGTGGCGGAGACGACGCTCTGATTCAGAGCGCTTTGTAATCGACCGAGATAGTGCGGAAGACGAGCGCGTCGTGTTGCGCGGAGAAATAGAAAAGCTCGAGCATGGTCGCGCCGATGGTCCATTGGTAACCGACCAGAGTTTGGACGACATCGGAATCAGTATCGCGAGTACGCGAGACTAATTTTCCGGTTCCGTACTTGGCGTCGAAGTAACGACGGATTTCGCCCATCCGTTCGTTGTAACGTTCGATCGACCAATCGGGATATTCATATTGCAATTCGACGCCAAACAGGGAGCCGCTTTTAAAGGTAAAGAGCGTTCTTTTCAAACCGGGATGGACAAGGCCTTCCACAGTCCAGACTTCGCGGTTTTCCTTTTTCTCGCGTGAAACAATCGTGGCCCTCGCGCCTTTAAGCACTGCCTCGACCCGCGACATCGGATCGTTCCAGCGAAATCCAAACGGCGGCAGCAATTCTTCCGCACCGCGCGTCATTGAGACCACGAAAATCAGAAAAACAAATGCAGTTAGAACGCGCGACATGTCGAATCGAAGGCGCAAGAAGACATTACCAACGTGATGAAGCAAAGAAAATGCCGACGCCCGCCGATGCGATCATTCGCTGCGCGCCGGGGGAAATTTTCATCACTTGGGGACACGCTCGTTTTGGTTTTTCAGTCAAGATTTTTTTGACCGAAAAAGAAAAATAAAGTTCAGATTTTTTCTTGTCGATGTTGAACGGGATTTCTAGTCTCAAGCCAGCGGCAGGGACGAAAGGAACGCGCGTGTGAATAAGATGTGAACATGTCTGAGAAAAATTAATTCCCGAGAATGAGTAAGCCCTTAACCCTGCTAAATCGAGAATTTAAAGCAGATGTCGACCCTCGCTTGCGATGGCGGTTTGTCCGGAGACCGAGCGCACTTTTCCCCTCGTATTTTGGCCCCTTTTGCATTTTTGCACGTTTTTTAATGCTTCAGATGTCTGCGACGTTAGTGAAGCGTCGCCTTCGTCAGAAGCGCGAAATTCCTCCTGTAGCCGCCATTATGGCGATTGTGTAACACTGTTAACAAGTCCCTTATGGACGAGAAATGTACCCAGCTTTGGCAGAAATTATCGGCCGCTCTAAAACCGCAGGTCAGCGCAGACACGTTTAAGCGCTGGTTCTCGGCGGTCGAGTTAGTGGGCGCGACGGATAAGACGCTGAGTTTTCGGGTGCCGAACAACATCTACCAATACTGGATCGAGAGTAATCATATGGCGGCGCTGCAGGCGGCGATTCTCATCGCGTTCGGCGACCCGCGCGAAATCAAATTCATTTCGTCCGAATCGCCGATTGAAGTCAGCGAAACAATTGACGTCTCGAGGAAAAGTGACTCGGGTCGCGACACCAAACCAACCAGCAGCAGTTCTCTCGGTCTCAATCCGCGTAACACCTTCGAATCGTTCGTGATCGGACCAAACAACGAAATTGCCCACGCCGCCAGTCTGGCAGTCGCGCAGGCACCGGCGCGCACTTACAACCCGCTTTTTATTTATGGCGGCGTCGGTCTTGGCAAAACGCACCTGATGCAGGCGATCGGGCAGTACGTGCTCGCGAAAAAGAAAAACATGAAGGTGATTTATCTTTCGAGCGAGCTTTTCATCAACGAATTCATCGACGCGATTCAACACAACAACCTGGTCAAATTCCGCAAGCGTTACCGCCAGGCCGATCTGCTCTGTATTGATGACATTCAATTTCTCGGCGGCAAGGAACGTTCGCAGGAGGAATTTTTTCACACGTTTAATACGCTCTTCGACGGCCACAAACAGATCGTGCTTTCGTCTGACCGGCCGGCTTCGGAGATCGCCAATCTCGAGCACCGATTGGTTTCGCGTTTTGAATGGGGACTGACCGCCGAACTCCAGCCACCTGCAATCGAGACACGGCTTGCGATCTTGCGAAAAAAAGCGCGGGGCATGCAGATCAAACTGCCGGATGAAACCTTCGAATTTTTGGCGAACCGAATTCGCAGCAATGTGCGCCGTTTGGAAGGGGCGCTGATGCGCGTGGCGTCGTTCGCCTCGCTCAGCGGAAAACAGCTCACGGGCGAAGTCATTGAGCATTTGCTCAAGGACATTTTGCAGGAAGAAGCGCGGACTTCGATCACGATCGAACAAATTCAGCGGCGCGTGGCGGAGCACTTCGATGTGCGGTTGGCGGACATGACGAGCAAACGGCGGCCGGCCAGTATCGCATTTCCACGGCAGGTCGCGATGTATCTGGCGCGCGAATTGACAAAATCGTCGCTCAACGAAATCGGAGACGCCTTTGGCGGGCGAGATCACGGCACCGTCCTGCACGCGTGCAAGACGGTGAAAAAGCGAATGAAAGAGCAGGACAACATTCGGCAGACGATTTCGTTTATCGACAGCTCGTTGCAACGCTAATTGCGCTGTGAGATTACGGTTGCCGAATAAGATCGCACGCCTAACATCTTAAGCTGAATCGTCGTCATGAAGTTTAGCGCTACGAAAGAAAAGCTGTTGGAAGGCTTGCAACAGGTCCAAAACGTCGTCAGCACGCGCACCACGCTGCCGATTCTTTCGAACGTTCTGCTTCAAGCAAGCGACGGTGAAGTTCATCTGACGACGACAGACTTGGACGTTGGTGTTCGTGGAAGTTTTGAAGCGGAAGTGGAAAAGGAAGGAGCGACCACACTTCCGGCGCGCCGGCTTTTCAACATCGTGCGCGAGCTTCCTTCGAGCGAAATCCAGGTTGATGTCGATGGAAAAAATGCCGCCTCCATTCGCAGCGGCCAAAGCTTCTTCAAAATCCTCGGCTTGCCGGAAGAGGAATTTCCGCCCCTTCCGAAATTCGAAGGCGCCAAGGTGGTCACGATGCGGCAGAAAGATTTGCGCGACGGTTTGCGCAGAACTTCCTACGCGATCTCGACCGATGAAACGCGCTACGTCCTTAATGGTCTTCTGTTTAGTTTCAAGGAGAACAAGCTCACACTCGTGGCCACGGATGGGCGCCGGCTGGCGATGGTCGATATCGAATTGGAAATTCCGCGCAGCCAGGAGGCGGACATCATTGTTCCGACCAAGGCCGTTACCGAACTGCAACGGCTACTGACCGATAATGGCGATGTCAAAGTGAGCGTGGCCAGCGGCCAGATCGCTTTCGATTTAAACAAGACGCTGCTCGTCTCGAAGTTGATCGAAGGCAATTATCCGAATTACAAACAGGTCATTCCAGGGGAAGCCAAGGAGCGCGTGACCCTCGAGCGCGAGACGTTTCTCAATTCACTTCGCCGCGTGTCGCTTTTGGCGAGCGAGAAATCGAACTCGATCAAGCTCAACTTCGCTAAGAACAATATCGACATCACCGCCAACACTCCGGAAGTCGGTGAAGCCAAGGAGTCGCTGCCGGTGCAATACAAAGGCCGCGATTTCTCGATCGCTTTCAATCCGGAATTTCTAATGGCGCCGTTGCGCAACTTGACCGAGGACGAAGTTTTTCTCGATCTCATCGACGAGATGAGCCCCGGCGTTTTGAAAATCCAGACGCCGTTTCTTTATGTGCTGATGCCGATGCGCATCAGTTCTTGAGCGAACTCGGCACGCACAAGATCGACATCAAGGCGCTTTAAGTCTCCATCTGGAGCCTGAATCACGTACGCGTTGTCGTTGAGAGGTGCCCAAACCGCCGGATCGGTGGGACCGAAGAGCAAAATGCAGGTTGCATCGGCCGCCGCGGCCAAATGAGAGATGCCGCTGTCGTGCCCGACAAAGATCGTTTCCTCAAGCACTGCCGCCAGATCGGGTAACGGCAAATGTTTCGCGAAGCGAACCCGCGGATTTTGCCAGACCGATTCGAGCTGCCGAGTCTGATGTTCGTCGGCTTCACCGGAAACGATCAGGAGCGAGCCGGCGTAATTCCGGAGGAAATCATTTCCAAGCTCAATCCAGTTTTGAAGCGGCCAATTTTTCTTTTCGCTCCCGCTTCCGGGATGAAACGCCACAATCGGAGCCGCCAATCCAGCGAGAAATTCTCGGGCACGATGTCGATCTTCGGGCGAAGGGTAGAGTTTTGGCGCGAAATCCGAAATTGAGAGACCGAGCTCGTTGATGGGCTGCGCCAGTTGGCGAGCTGCGTGCGAGCGGTTATCGATTTTGTCCGGGCCACGAGCGATTTTTCGCGCGCCGCTGCGTTGCAAATTGTCTTCGAAGATTGTATCGGGATCGTAGAGATAACTCATTACCAGATCGAACTCGGCGAAATGTTTCGTCAGTTCTGGCGGCAGATCTGCGTTTTTGGCAAAGAATTGCGAAAGCAGTGCCGATTCAATCGAGCGAACGCGCTGGGCATAAAAGCGATTCTCAGCAAGCGCCGTGATGTGTTTGTAGCCAAGAATTTCGATGTGCGCGTTTGGATAGGCGTCGCGCAATGCCTTCAGCGCAGGGAGAGTGAGAATGAAATCGCCGATCGCGCCGCCGCGAATGACAAGAATCCGTCTCAACTCGCGAGATTAATATTGAGTGAAGGCGCAGCCGAGAATCGTCAGACCGTAAGCCGCCGCGATACCGTGCACCGTGCGCCAGCGCGTGTTGCTGCGCGCGCTCCAATTGATCTGGTCGCGCAGTAAGTATGGCATCGTCACCCAAAAAAGACCTGCGACGATCAGCAAGTAGGCGGGCACCGTCAGAAACAAGCGGCTGGTTTCGTAACGGAAGAATGCGGCTTCCAAAAGTGGTTCGGCGGCAAGCAGGCAAAGAATGCCGAGCGCGCGAACCGCGAGAAATTCTTCGACGAATCGCAGGACGAGCACGTAACCAATCGGGAGCAGGATCATCAACGGACGGCGAAAGCTGGAGAACTCGCCCATTTCCATTGTGGCCAGCAACCAGAACGACCAGACCAACGTCAGAGTCAGAAGCACAACGCCGCCGATGAAAGAGCGCGGAAAGCGTTTCAGCCAATTCTGGACGGGTCCCGGTTTCACCAGTCCCGGCAGGCTCAGAAGGATCAAAACAATCCCCGCAATGAAACCGCTTGTTTGTAATGACAAATCGTAAATCATGCGGCGATCGTCGCGAGGGGCTTATCGGCTGCGACTCGTGTTCCGTAAAGACTAAATCCAGTCGCGCGTTCGATCCGAATATCGACAAGCGCGCCGGCAAGTTCGTCGGAGCCTTCGAAGATTGTGATTTTATTTGTACGTGTGCGTCCCATCAGGCGCGACGAATTTGTTTTGCTCGGCCCTTCACACAGCACTTCCAAAGTTCGATCCACCAGACGTTCATTGATGCGACGCGCCGATTCATTGACAACCTCGAGCAAATTATGATTGCGCTGCGCTTTGATGTCTTCGTCGATTTGGTCTGCCATTTTCGCCGCCGGCGTGTCGCGCCGAGGCGAATATCGAAACACGAATGCATTGTCGAATTGAATTTCTTCGACCAAAGCACGCGTCTGCTTGTAATCATCCTCCGTCTCACCCGGGAATCCGACGATGATGTCCGTGGTGATTGCGATTCCCTCGCGGGCCTGTCGAACGCATCGGACAAGATCGACATATTTCTCAGCTGTGTAAGTGCGGTGCATTGCTTTCAAGATTGTGTTCGATCCCGATTGCACCGGCAGATGAAGATGATCGACTAACTTTGGCAAACGCCGGTAAGCGTCGATCAAATCTTCGCGGAACCCGATCGGGTGCGGCGAAGTGAAGCGAAGACGCTCCAAGCCGTCGATTTCGTGGACGGCACCGAGCAATTGCACAAACGGACTCTTGTTGTCGACCTTGGGAAATTCGTGGCGGCCGTAGAGGTTTACGATTTGACCGAGCAACGTCACTTCCTTCACGCCGTGGGAAACAAGTTCGCGGACTTCCGCGACAATCTCGTCAATCGAACGGCTGCGCTCAGCACCGCGGGTCTGCGGGACGATGCAAAACGTGCAGTGCATATTGCACCCTTGCATGATCGAGACGAACGCGGTTGCCTGCTTCGGCGCGAGTTGTTGATCGCGAATCGTGGACTGCGATCCCTGTTCTATGTCGACGTCGACAATCGAGAAGCGCGGATCGTCCATCGCGCGGGTCCGTTTTCTTTCCAATGCGTCGTCTACATAATCTGCGACCCGATGAAACTTTTGTGTGCCAACGACGAGATCGACATGGGGCAAATGTTTTAGCAACGCAGCTCCACGCGCTTGTGCCATGCAACCGAGAAAACCAAACACAACATGCGGCCGCTCATTGGCGATGCGGCCGAGCATCCCCATTTTGCCGAGCGCCTTTTGGTTGGCCATATCGCGAACGCTGCACGTATTCAGCAGCACGACGTCCGCGTCGAGCTCGTTGTCCGCGCGTTCGTAGCCGCGGGCGATGAGCGAATACGCGACTTGTTCGGAGTCGCGTTCGTTCATCTGACAGCCGTAGGTTTTAATGAAAAACTTGGGCATCGGCGGGCGAAATAATACACTGCCCGTCAGTCTTCGCCACGGCGAGATTATCGGCTTTTCAACTTGTCGACCTTTCCGATTAAATCAGCTCGCGAATGAAAACAAATGCCCCGGCAATCGGCATCATCGGCGGGAGCGGCTTGTACCAGATGGAGCAATTGCGCGACGCCACCGAGCAAAAGATTGAGACGCCGTTTGGTTCGCCGTCTGATCCGCTGATTGGCGGCAACATCAGCGGCCGGCAGGTTTACTTTCTACCGCGACATGGCCGCGGTCACCGGATTCTTCCGCACGAACTCAATCACCGCGCGAATATTTACGCGCTGCGGTCGCTCAACGTCCGCTGGATCATTGCCGTCACCGCAGTCGGAAGTTTGCAGGAAAAATACAAACCGCGCGATATTTTGCTGCCGTCGCAATTTTACGACCGCACGAGTTTGCGCGCCGCTCACACGTTTTTCGGTGAAGGCATTGTCGCGCACGTTTCTTTTGCCGAACCGATCAGCTTGCAGTTGCGGAATCTGTTGGCCGAGTCGGCGAAAAAGGTTGGAGTTACAGTCCACAACGGCGGCACCTATGTGAACATGGACGGACCGGCGTTTTCGACGCGGGCGGAGTCTGAGTTAAATCGGCGCAATGGCTTTGACGTCATCGGCATGACCAATTTGCCCGAAGCAAAATTGGCGCGTGAGGCGGAGATCGCGCTGGCCACAATGGCGATGATCACGGATTACGATTGCTGGAAGGTGGAAGAGGAGCCGGTTTCGGCGCAAACCGTGTTCGGCCACCTGACCGCAAACGCCGAGGCGGCTAAGAGAGTCTTGGTCGAAGTAATTCCGCGCATTCCGGCCGAGCCGGATTGGGCGGAACATCGTTCTTTGGACAATGCCCTGGTGACAGAACGGAAGCTTTGGCCAAAGGCGATGGCGGAGAAGCTTCGGCCGCTTTTAGGCCGGTTTTTATGAGGGGAAAAAGTGCTTGCCATTCACAGCCGGATTATAGTAATTATAAAAGCGTCGCTATTACTAACTTTCAGAGTCCAATGAGAATCGAAGTCGCCTTTTGCCTGCTCAGCCTCGCGTTCCTGCCAGCTTGTTCGACCACTTCTCAAACAACGGCGGCCAACCAAACGCTCGAGCAGCGTCTAATGGCCAAGTACGCGAGCAATGCGACCGAGCCTGGCACGCCAGGCGAAGAGCCCGCGCCCCCGGCCGAAGGTCCAGAAGATGTGCCGGCCGATGCTCCGGCCACCGTCGATCAGAATCCGGCATTGATGCCGAGTCCGTTGCTTCGCTACTGGGCGTCATCGCGCACGCCGTAAGAAGCAGCGGCGGTTAGGTTAGTTTCTTTTTCGCGACCCGCTTTATCGCGGCGCCCAGCGACCGCAGCTGCACTTCTTCGTGTGCCGCTGAAACGGTCACCCGCAATCGGGCAGAACCTTTTGCTACTGTTGGATAGCGGATCGCCGGCACAAAGAATCCCTCGTCTTGAAGATTTCGCGCCGCGGCCAGCGCCGCCTGTTCATCACCGATAATCCATGGAACAATCGCGCTGAGAGGACGAACCGAAAGCTCTTCGGCCAAGATGTCGATGTTGCGCCACAACCGCTGCCGCCGCTTTTCACCTTTGTTTGACGAAAGAAAATCAACGGCCGCGTTTGCCGCCGTTGCCAGCGCCGGCGGTGGAGCAGTTGAAAAAATAAACGAGCGTGCCCGATTGATGAGCCACTCAATCATGTTTCGCGATCCGCAAACATAGCCGCCGCTTACACCGAGCGCTTTGCTGAGCGTTCCCATTTGAACATCGACCTCCGGGCTCAAATGTTCCTCGGCCGCGAGACCACGGCCGTTTCGCCCGATCACGCCAACGGCGTGTGCTTCATCCAAAAACAATTGAGCGCCAAAGTTCTTTTTCAATTCAACGATCTCGCGTAACGGCGCGCGATCGCCATCCATGGAAAAGACGGATTCGGTGATAATCAAAATGCGCGCGGCAAAATTTTTTCGGCTGCCCCATTCGAGAAGACTCTTCAGTTTGCCAAGATGATTGTGGGGAAAAACGCGCAGCGTCGCACCGCTGAGCTTGGCGCCATCGATGAGCGATGCATGACACAATTTGTCGAGCAGAATGATGTCGTTCTTGCCAACCAGAGCTGGAATTGTTCCGAGCGCCGCTGCGTAACCGCTGCTAAAGCAGAGCGCCCCTTCAGTTCCTTTCCCTTTCGCCAGGGCTTGCTCGAGGCGAACGTGCGGCGATTGCGTTCCGCTGATCAATCGGGACGCGCCTGCGCCGACACCAAATTCCGCAATCGCTTTCGTCGCTGCCTCGCGCAAATGTGGGTCATTTGCGAGTCCGAGGTAATCGTTTGAGGAAAAGTTGATCAGCCGTTTGCCGTTAAGATCGACAATCACTCCCTGCGGGCTGGATATTTCGCGTAGATGCCGATCTAACGAATGCGCGCGGAGAGCTTCGAGTTGCCGCGCGTAGATGTCGCTCATCCGGCCGACGGATTCCAAAGTGCCCAGGCGAGGAGCGCGCCCGCGTCGCGCCAGACTCCGGAGTGGCTGTCGCCCAGTACAACCACGATGATGTCTTTGCCCGGTCGCGAACCGCTCGCGATCAAACATTTTCCGGCGGCCTCGGTGTAACCAGTTTTCATCCCATTGCAGTAGGGCAATCGCTTCAAAAGTTGGTTGGTGTTTTCCAATTCGCGAGTGCGGCCGTTCGCATAACGAAAAACAAGCTGCGGCAGGCAGACGATCGAACGAATCGTGGAATTCGCATACGCCACCCGCGCGATCGTCGACAGGTCGCGCGCGGTAGAATATTGCCTTGCATCTGGTAATCCATTCGGGTTCACGAAATGCGAATTCCTGGCCCCGAGCGCGAATGCGCGCTGGTTCATCCGCTCCGCGAACGCTTCGATGCTGCCGGCATTATCGCGCGCCAGGCAACGCGCGACATCGTTTGGACTTTTTACAAGCAGCGCGCGCAGGAGATCGATCCGTTGATAAGTGTCGCCGGGTTTGATGTTCAGTTTCACTGGCTCGGCCAGAGTATCGACCTGTTGCACTGTCACCGGCCGGTCCAGGTTGCCGCTTTCAGCGACGATCAATCCGGTGAGCAGCTTGGTTGTGCTCGCTGGCGCTCGGATTTGGTCCGGATTCTTTTCGTAGAGAACTTCGCCGCTATGAACGTCGATCACGATGACCGAACTCGCGCCGGTCTTCGGAATCGAGCCCGGCACAGTCTGCGTTGGAATCGGTTCTTCAGATTCGCGATGCTTTGCCGTCGCGTGATGCGTTCGCTTCGAGCTCGATCGATGCGGCGATACTCCGGTCGGTCTGACCGCGTTCGGATTTTCGTCTTCCGGCGGGATCGTAGTCGGCTCGGCCGCGAGGCACAGGACAGCAAGGCCGACGGAGTAACAGGCAAACCCGACACGATACCAGCGCTTCATGGGCGGCAAATTAGCGATAAAGTTTGTGTGCGCGCAAGCTGTGGTTACAAATCCGTGCCGCGCTGGATCAGTTCAATTTCGTAACCTTCCGGCGCATCGATGAACGCGATGGCGCTTCCGCCGGAAGTTTTGTGTGGGCCATCGGACAGCGGGTAACCTTTCCGGGCCGCTTCGCGCGAGAATTTTTCCAAATCGTCCACTTCAAACGCAAGATGAGTCAGGTCCGGACCAACGATTACCGGCCCGCTCTCGTCGAATTTGCAGAGTTCGATTTCCTCTTCACTTTCGGGTGCCTTCAGAAAAACCAATTGCGATCCGCGGCCGGACGTGTGCCGTCGCGTTTCTTGCAGTCCGAGCACGTCTTTATAAAACGCTACCGTCTTCTCCAGATCTTTCACCCGGTAGCGAGTATGTAACAGTTTCTTAACCATCGTGTATCTTATTGCCCCCTTAACCGATTAAATTCAAACTCTTCGCCGATGAAACTTGTCATCGCCGCCACCGGCGCCAGCGGTTCGATCTATTTGCAGCGATTGCTCGATCAAATCGATCCTGCTGCGCACGAGATTCATCTGGTCATGAGCGGCCATGCGAAACAAGTCGCGAAGCAGGAGCTGGGTGCTTTCAAGATTCCAAAAGCGATCGCGCAACATACTGAAAATGATCTCAACGTTCCGTTCGTCAGCGGCTCTGCCCGATTTGACGCGATGGTGATCGTTCCGTGCTCGATGGCGACGATTGGAAGGATCGCATCCGGCTCGAGCGACACTGCGCTTCTGCGCGCGGCCGATGTTTTTTTGAAAGAGCGACGCAAACTAATCGTCGTGCCAAGAGAAACGCCTTGGAATCTGATTCACGCGCGCAACATCGTCACACTCCTGGAAGCGGGCGCGATCGTGCTGCCGGCAATCCCGTCTTTCTATAGCCGCCCAACCTCGGTTATCGATGTTGTGGACACGGTAGTGTGGCGGATTCTCGATCAAATCGGCCTGCCAAGTGCGCGCGCCTTTCGCTGGGCCGATGAAACTCCGCGCCGCCGCGCGCGCAAGAAACCTTGAAGATCGAAGGTCGGCCGGCGCGATGGTTGATCGCGTTTGGATTTTATTTGTTAAAAATCTGGGAGCGCACTTTGCGCTACGAGATCGAGGATCGCGCCGGCATTGTCGGAAAACCAGTTCGCGAAAATTACATCGGCGCACTTTGGCACAATCGCTTGCTGATTTTTCCGTCCGTCCTGCGGCGCTTCTTTGCCGATCGCAGTGGCGCAGCCTTGATCAGTGCCAGCCGCGATGGCGATCTGCTGAGCGACGCGATTCGTCGATTCGGCTTTGACATCGTCCGCGGTTCGAGTTCGCGACTTGGTGCGAGTGCACTGCTTCAGCTCAGCGACGTGCTTTCCCGCGGGCGTGACGTTGTCATCACCCCGGATGGTCCACAGGGTCCTGCTTACGAGATTGGACCGGGAATCATTTTCCTGGCCCAGAAAACCGGA
>Ga0207646_10001433_pt1 | contig 29603 bp, 24 predicted proteins | sample KBSK5502metaG_FD_184343 | JGI IMG/M metagenome (GOLD analysis project Ga0207646, IMG submission 184343) | Corn, switchgrass and miscanthus rhizosphere microbial communities from Kellogg Biological Station, Michigan, USA - KBS K5-50-2 metaG... | ecosystem: Host-associated > Plants > Roots >... | reverse complement strand
TTTATCGCGAAAGCATCCAGCCCGATGAGGAATGGCACGTCCGTCTGGGTCGCACGGTGCTCGACAAATACGCGAACACAACGGAACTCCAGGCACAGGCGCGAAAAGCTGTCGAAGCCGTTCTGGATCTGGCGGTCAGGATCCAGAACAAGCAACTCAAAGAGATGAAAGTCAGCCACGCGCCGGGCTGTTGAACTGCTTTCATGTATCAGACAATCATCTTTTCGATATCCGGCGCCATCGCTACAATCCAGCTCAACCGGCCGGAAAAACTCAATGCGTTCGGCGGTCCAATGCGCGAGGAGATTCTCGATGCGCTGGAAAAAGTGGCGAAAGACGATCGGATTCGTGTTGTCATCGTGACCGGCGAAGGCCGCGGATTTTCGGCTGGAGGCGACATCCAGAATTTGAAACACCTGCGGGACAACAAGGACGAGGGCGGATTCCGCGGTGTCCTCGCTCAGGGCCAGAACATCACGCGCACGATGCGATCGCTGTCGAAGCCGGTGATTGCGGCAGTGAACGGTCCTTGTGCGGGAGCGGGTTTGAGTTTCGCATTGGGATGCGACATACGAATTGCATCCGAGGTTGCGACGTTCGGTCCGAGTTTTGCCCTGATCGGACTGCATCCGGACTGGGGCGGAAGCTGGCTTCTTCCGAAACTGGTCGGTACCGCGAAAGCGTGCGAGTTAGTATTTAGCGGCTCGATGATTTCGGCCCAGGAAGCCGAGAGGATCGGACTCGTCAACCGGGTGATCGCGCACGATCAGTTGCTGCAGGCGGTAACCGAACTCGCCGAAAAAATGGCGAAGAACCCGCCGGGCGTGCTGCGTCTCGCCAAGGAATCGATTTATCGCAGCGTGACATCGGATCTGGAAACCGCGTTCGCGCGCGAAAGCGACGTTCAGATGGAATGTTTTCATAGCGAGGATTTTCTCGAAGGGGTCACGGCATTTCTTGAAAAACGCCGGCCCGAGTTCAAAGGCCGTTAATTATGAAGGTTCGTTTTCTTATTTTGATGATTGCTGCTGCCGCCCTGCTCCTTGCAGGCTGCAGTCAGAATATGGAAGTCGACAATTCCGGGGAGCGTCTGGAGGATTCGCCCAAACCGGTGGTGGATCCGAACGCGGCGCCACTCGCACGTAAGGGTGCGGAAGGGAAGCCGGACATTCCGCCGCTCGTGAAGGCGTTCTTCATGCACACATGGGTCGAGGCGCTGTACAGCACACCCAAGAACAAACATCCGAATCCGAAGTGGGAATCGCCGTTGAAGGATCCCGTCAACGAACGCGTGTGGTGTACCGATTGTCACACGTCCGGGCAGATCGATTTCAGCAAGATTCCGAAGATGCGGCAGCCGATGGTCGATGATCTCGAGAAAAACAAGCAGTTCATGGTGGATCTCATGAAAAAGTGGGTGGCGCGCCTGAACAGCGATGAGTTCGGCGCAAAGGCAAAGCTGAAAGGGGAGGTCACCTGCTTGACGTGCCACGCCACAAACCCGGAAGAGGATTAGCCACAAAAAGGCACAAGAGTCACAAAAATTTTGTGCTTCTTGTGCCTTTTTTGTGGCTAGATCGACGTTCCGGCAGGGAGAACGCTGTTCTTCGGCACAATCACAATGCCGTCCCGAATGTAGTAGCCCGGCCCATCAAAATTCTGAATCCGCTCCTCGTTCAAGATCCGGACGTTTTCTCCGATGTGCGCGTTCTTGTCGATGATCGCTTTGCGGATGACCGAGCCTTTACCGATTCCGATATTCGGAATGCCCAACTGCTGGTTGTACTCGAAATCATCCTCATCTTCATAAAAGTCTGAGCCCATCATCATCACGCGATCGAGCGATACGTCTTCCGCGATCTGGCTGCGAATGCCAACCACCGAGTTAAGGATGTGCGAGGCCCTGAGGATTGATCCTTCGGAGATGATCGATTCCCGAATCTCACACTTGTCAACTCGTGACGACGGCAGGAAGCGGGCGCGCGTATAAATCGGACCCGACATGTCATGGAAGTCGAAGTGGGGAGCGCTGCCGGTGAGATCCATATTCGCTTTGTAGAATGCCTCGACGGTTCCAAGGTCTTCCCAGTAGCCGTCGAACAGGAATCCGTACACGTCGAACTTTTCGATGGCCTGGGGGATCACCTGGTATCCGAAGTCAATCATCGATGCATCGGCAAGCAGGTCTATCAGCACGCTGCTTTTGAAAAGATAGATTCCCATCGATGCCAGATACGGCCGCTTTGCCGCATCTTCCGGGTTCAATCCCAGCGCAGCTGTGTCCGTGCGCATCTCGCGCAACGCGTCGCCTTTCGGCTTCTCCCGGAATTGTTCGACGCGGCCGTCTCGGCCAAGCTTCATCAAGCCGAAGCTGGACGCGAGCGTTTCGCTTTTCGGAATGACGCAGATCGTGACGTCGGCGCCGCGCTTCCAGTGACTGTCGAGCAATCTGCGGTAATCCATCCGGTACAACTGATCGCCGGAAAGAATCAACTGGTAATCATTCTCGCGCCCCATGAACCGGTGCAGGTGCTGCCGGACGGCATCGGCGGTGCCCTGAAACCAATTGGCATTGGTCATTGTCTGCTCGGCGGCCAGAACTTCGATGAAACCTTCTGCAAATGGATCGAACCGGTACGTGTTGACGATATGGCGATTCAGCGAAGCCGAATTGAATTGCGTGAGCACGAAAATTTTTTTCAAAGTCGAGTTCAGGCAGTTGCTGATCGGAACATCGATCAGACGATACTTCCCCCCCAGCGGCACCGCCGGCTTCGACCGATCTTTTGTGAGAGGAAACAATCGCTTGCCTGCGCCGCCGGCAAGGATGATCGAGAGGACGTGTGCTGGGTTTTCTCGACTTTTCCGGACCATAATTTTCTAGATGATACACTAAGCCGAAAGATGGCTCAGTTTCTGCGAGAGATCCTCGGACCCATTTACGCTCCCGTCGTTATTCCGGCAGTTCGAATCGGTTGGATTCTTCTAATCGCTTACCTGATCTTGAAGATCCTCGATTCCGGGTTGACGAGATTGCGCCTGCTCATTCCGTCAAGCGACGTCATCGGCGTCGCACGGGTGGAACAGCGCACCGAGACTCTGCGTCACATCATTCGCAGCGTCAGCAGGACCGTCCTCATCCTGCTCGTTCTTCTGACGATCAGCTCCGAGTTTGGTTTCAACATCGGTCCGGTGCTTGCCAGCGCCGGCATCGTGGGCCTCGCTGTCGGCTTCGGCGCGCAGAGTCTCGTGAAAGATGTCATCTCGGGTTTCTTCATTCTCTTCGAAGATCAGTTTGGCGTGGGCGACGTCGTGAAGATCGGCGACTTCTCGGGTGTCGTCGAGCGGATGACGCTACGTGCAACGGTCCTCCGCAACCTGGAAGGCCAGGTGTACGTGGTGCCGAATGGAAACATTCAACATGTCACGGTGATGACGAAGGAATGGGCCCGGGCGGTCCTCGATGTGACCGTTCCGCATAAAGAAGAGCTGTCGCATGTTTTCGATGTGCTTCAGAAGATCGGTACACGGCTGGCGCAGGATTGGCCCGACCGCGTTCTGGAACAGCCTTCGCTGCTGGGCGTCGAAAGACTGGACGATTCCGGAGTGACGATTCGATCCATCGTGAAGACACCGCCGTTCAAGCAGCCCGAGGTTTTACGGGAATGGCGGCGAAGGGTAAAGGAGGAGTTCGATAGGTCGGGGATTGAATTCGCTCAGAAAAACGTCTTGGAACCCACCCCAAAGACACAAAGACAGAAAACTTAGTGTCTTTGTGTCTTCGTGGGTGGGTTCCTGCTACTGGAGCGCCGACTTCTTCTGCGCGATGAACTCGTTCATGCCATTCAAATTGTCGTTCTTCGCCTGCCAGAGTTTTTCGAGAGCGTCCTTGGCATTCTGAGCAACGACGCCACCGATGGCGGCCGCAATCGCATATTCCTCGATTGCTTTGTCGCGCTTCTCACGGACATCGTTCTCGAGGCCAGTGCGCTTCGCCGCCAGTTCATCGATCGTGGGCTGATCGGCTTTCGCTGCCTTGGCGTCGTTTTCGTTTTTCACCGCATCCTGATATGCCCGGGACGCCTGTCCGGCCAGGGCCTGGTAATCCAACGCCATATAGAAGTGAGCGACATCGTCTTTGGGATTGGTTTTGATTGCCTGCTCGTACTCTTCAATCGATTTCGTGTAATCCGGGCGGTTGTATGCAATTAGCCCTAGCGTTGCGTGAAGCTGGCTGTCGATCTGGGCGATCTGCGCTTTTTGAGGTCCCTGTGCCTGAGCCAGAAGCGGCTGAATGCCCGTCAGGGCCTTCTTCGCCAGATCTTGTGCCTTATCCAATGAGGCCTTCTTGCCGGCGTCATCCGTCGGCAGCTTCGACGGAATGACCGCCGAAAGAGTGATCATCGTGTTCAGATCGTTCGGGTCGATGGCGAGAACCTTGTCACCGTACTTGAGAACATCATCGATTTTATTCAGATTCTGCGACGCGACCATCGCATTGGCGTACGCGAACGCCTTCAGCTTGTTGTCGGCACCGGGAATATTGGCGGCGCGCTCGGCCGCGTCGATGACCTTCGGCCAGTTCTGGGCCTGTGTATATGCCGTGATGATCTGGGTGTACGAGGCGGGAATAAAATCCGTTTCCTTGAAGTCGGTGATGAACTTCTCGCCCAGGCCGGCCTTCTTAACGGGATCCTTTTCATTGAAGAAAGCAACATAAGCGGTGTATTCGGCCTGCGTTTTCGCCTGCGGCCCTTTAGCCTGAGCCTGCGCCGCGGGCGCCGCCTGGCCGAAACCTGGCAGCGCGGACGCCGCCCATGCAAATACCAGCAACAGGGATGTTCCCAGATAACCGGTTTGTCTCATTGAAAGTTAACCTCCTCAGAAGCTCCAAGGAATCCGCTCATTTTGGTTGAAGACGAATACTACTCGAACGTTATCGGGCAAGCAATTAATTGAATGCGCGATTTTAGTCGTAGTATTCCTTACCCAAATGAGTAATGAGATCCTCTCCTTTTAGATACCGCAGGGTGTTCTTAAGTTTCATCAACTGAATAAATAAATCGTGCTCGGGATACAACCCGGCGGCATGCATCGGACTCTTGAAATAGAAACTCAGCCATTCCTGAATCCCGCGCATTCCGCAACGCTGGGCCAGGTCCAGGAACAGGACCAGATCCAGAACGATCGGCGCGGCTAGAATACTGTCGCGGCACAGGAAATTAATTTTGATCTGCATGGGATAACCGAGCCATCCATAGATATCGATGTTATCCCATCCCTCTTTATTGTCTCCGCGGGGCGGATAGTAATGGATTCGCACCTTGTGCGTGAAATCCTTGTAAAGATCAGGATACAACTCCGGCTGCAGAATCTGATCCAGCACGGACAATTTGCTCTCTTCTTTCGTTTTGAACGACTCCGGATCGTCCAGAACCTCTCCATCGCGATTGCCCAGGATGTTCGTCGAGAACCATCCACTCAAGCCCAGCATCCGCGATTTCAAGCCGGGCGCGATGATCGTCTTCATCAGCGTTTGCCCGGTTTTGAAATCCTTGCCGCAGATGGGCACGCCCTTCTCCTGGGCGAGCTGCGTCAGGGCGGGAATATCGACCGTCAGATTCGGAGCGCCGTTCGCGAAGGGGATGCGCTTGCACAACGCTGCATACGCGTAAACCATGCTCGGTGAGATCGAGGGATCGTTATCCCGGAGCGCTTTCTCGAAGGACTGAATCGATGCGTGCGCCGCACCCGGCTGCAAATACGCTTCGGTGCTGCCGCACCAGACCATCACCAGTCGAGAAAGTTTGTGTGTCTTGCGGAATTGCTCGATGTCGTCCATGACTTGTTCCGCCAACTCCATCTTGTTCTTACCGGACTTGACGTTCGGGCCTTGCAGTCTTTTGACGTACTCCTGATTGAAAACGGCTCGCCACGGTTTGATCTTTTCGATCTGCGGCCGGACTGCCTCCAGAAGCGCTTTGTCGAGCACGCCGGCTTTCATCGCGCTTTCGTAGCAATTGTCCTCATAAATATCCCAGCCGCCGAAAACGAGGCTGTCTAGTGATGCGAGTGGAACGAAATCGTGGATTTTGGGGACCCGTTTCTCGGTTCTCTTTCCAAGGCGAATGGTCCCAAGCTGGGTCAGTGAACCGATGGGCTGAGCGATCTTCCTTTTAATGGCTTCAACGCCGGAAATGAACGTCGTGCTGACGGCACCCAGTCCCGGGATAAGGACACCGAGCTTTCCGGATGGCGCTTCAATCTTTACACCTTTCTGTACCACCGATACCTCCTGCGAAATCAACGCATTATAAAGCCGCGATTACGCGGATTACACTGATTTATCCGTTCAATCCGCGAAATCCGTGGCTATTCTTCGTTCCGTGCGGCGTCGCCGCGTGCTGTCCAACTCGCTTTCAGATAGTCCTTGTTCATCCGCGCAATCACCTCGAGTTTGATTTCCTTCGGGCACACGGCTTCGCACTCCCCGATGTTGGTGCAACTTCCGAAGAGTTCCTCTTTGACCTGCGCCACCATATCCAATACGCGCCTGTAGCGCTCCGGCTGTCCCTGAGGCAGCAGCGCAAGGTGGCTGATCTTGGCTGCTGTGAACAGGGCAGCGGCTCCATTGGGACATGACGCCACACACGCGCCGCAGCCGATGCAGGCTGCAGCGTCCATCGCGAGATCGGCATTCTTCTTCGGGATGGGTAGGGTGTTGCCGTCCGGCGCACTGCCTGTAGAAACCGAGATATAGCCACCGCTGGAGATGATCCGGTCGAAGGCGCTGCGATCGACAACGAGATCCCTCACCACAGGGAATGCCCTTGCGCGCCACGGTTCCAGATACAGCTCATCACCGTCTTTGAAATGCCGCATGTGAAGCTGGCAAACGGTCGTTCCTCTTCGAGGGCCGTGCGCAATTCCGTTGATCATGAATCCGCACATGCCGCAAATGCCTTCACGGCAGTCGTGATCGAAAGCGATCGGCTCTTCATCCTTCGCAATCAGTTCTTCGTTGAGCACATCGAGCATTTCCAGAAATGACATGTGCGGATTCACTTTCGTGTGCTCGTACCGCACCATACCTCCGGCCTGACTTGCAGACTTCTGCCGCCAGATATGAAGAGTTAATTTCACTTATAGCTCCGTTGCGAGGGGTGGACGTATTCGAAGTTCAGACTTTCCTTGTTCAAAATCGGCTGTTTGCCGTGACCGCCATATTCCCACGCCGCGACGTACGAGTAGTGCGCGTCGTCGCGCAGCGCTTCGCCGTCCGGCGTCTGGAACTCCTCGCGGAAATGCCCGCCGCACGATTCATTGCGATGCAGCGCGTCAAGGCACATCAGCTCGGCGAATTCGAAAAAGTCCGCAACGCGGCCGGCATTTTCCAATGCCTGATTCAGTTCTTCGCCACCGCCCAGAACGTTCACGTTGTGCCAGAACTCTTCCCGGAGTTCGGGCACCCGCTGGAGCGCGTTTTTCAGTCCCGCTTCAGTGCGAGCCATTCCGCAGTAGTCCCATAACAGCTTTCCGAGTTCACGATGGAATGACGTAACGGTTCGCTTTCCCCGAATGTCGAGCAGCCGAATCGTTTGTTGCGCGAGACAGTTTTCGGCATCTTTTACGACGCTATGATTGGGGGCGACCTTGTCGAGCTTCGCGCTCGCGAGGTAGTCGCCGATCGTGTAGGGAAGGATGAAGTAGCCATCCGCCAAACCCTGCATGAGCGCGCTGGCGCCGAGGCGATTGGCTCCGTGATCGGAAAAATTCGCTTCACCGATTGCGAACAGCCCCGGAATCGTCGTCATGAGGTTGTAGTCCACCCACAGGCCACCCATCGTGTAGTGAATGGCGGGATAGATTCGCATCGGAACTTCATACGGGTTCTCGCCCGTGATCCGTTCATACATGTCGAACAGGTTGCCGTATCGCTCCCGGATGCCTTGCTTGCCGAGCCGCTTGATGGCATCGGCAAAATCCAGGTATACGCCAAGTCCGCTCTCGCCGACTCCGCGCCCTTCATCGCATACGGCCTTCGCATTTCGCGACGCCACGTCGCGCGGAACCAGGTTGCCGAAGCTCGGATATTTGCGCTCGAGATAGTAATCGCGTTCTTCTTCGGGAATCTGATTGGGCGGACGCGTATCGCCGGGTTTTTTCGGAACCCAGATGCGGCCGTCATTGCGCAGAGATTCGCTCATGAGCGTGAGCTTCGATTGATATTCGCCGCTGACCGGAATGCACGTCGGATGGATCTGCGTGAAGCATGGATTTCCGAACGCCGCGCCACGCTTGTGCGCGCGCCAGATGGCCGTGCAATTAGAGCCCTTCGCATTCGTCGAAAGATAGAACGCGTTGCCATAACCGCCCGTGCCCAGCACGACCGCATCACCGAGATGGGTTTCGATTTTTCCGGTGATCAGATTGCGGGTCACGATGCCGCGCGCGCGACCGTCGATCACGATGAGGTCGAGCATTTCGGTGCGCGGAAACATTGTTACTTTGCCGGCAGGCACCTGACGGAGCAGCGCCTGATAGGCGCCCAATAAAAGCTGCTGTCCTGTTTGCCCTCGCGCATAGAACGTTCGCGAAACCTGCGCTCCTCCGAACGATCGATTCGCCAGCAGTCCGCTGTACTCGCGCGCGAATGGCACACCCTGTGCGACGCACTGATCGATGATGTTCAAGCTGATTTGAGCCAGCCGGTAAACGTTGGATTCGCGCGCGCGAAAGTCTCCGCCTTTGACCGTGTCGTAGAAGAGTCGATAAATGCTGTCGCCGTCGTTCTGATAATTCTTGGCGGCGTTGATTCCGCCTTGTGCTGCAATGCTGTGCGCGCGGCGAGGACTATCCTGGAAGCAGAAGCACTTGACGTTGTAGCCCAGCTCTCCGAGCGACGCCGATGCCGACGCTCCGGCCAGTCCGGATCCCACAACAAGGACGTTGTATTTCCGTTTATTGGCCGGGTTCACCAGCTTCATTTCAAAACGATGCCGGTCCCACCGCTGCTCGATCGGTCCCGACGGGATTTTCGATTTCAATTCCATTCCTACCTCACCAATCCTGTCAGTATCGAAAGCGGCACAGAGATGAAACCTGCAATCAGCAGCCATGCGATGACCGCGGCCAGTTTTTTAATAAGCGGGGTGTAGCGCGGGTGGCTGAATCCCACGGACTGGAACATGCTCCAGGCCCCGTGGCTTAGATGAAAGCCTATGAAAATCATGACCGCGATGTACACGAGCGCGAGTGGAACGACCGCAAATCCGGTCACCAGATTCTCGTATGCGTGAAGCGGAACGAACTGGGGATGTATCGTACCTGTTGTCAGGTGCAGCAAATGTAAGACAACGAACAGCGCGATGATCGGTCCGCTCAGCATCATGGTTCGAGACGCCCAGCTCGAGTGCGCCGGCCTGTATTTCACGTAACCAACCGGACGCGCTTCCCGCTTGATCATGGAGAGCTGAATCGAAGCCCAGATATGCAAGACCACGGAAATCAGAAGAATCGTCCGCACCGTCCACAGCAACGGCGGATTCCCGTGCAGCGTTTCGGCGTAGTGATTCATGACGGCCGGGCCCAGAAAAATCTGGAGATTCCCGAGCATATGCGCGATCAGGAAACCAAACAGCACCAGACCGGTTACTGCCATGATCGCCTTCTTGCCTATGGTTGATTCGTAGAATCGAGCCACCCTCACGAACTGTCTATTTGTGATCACCGCGCTCATGATGACTGCCTTTTCTGTTACTAACGGCACACAGAACCAAACTCATCATTGTAACGAAAAATACTTATCCCGGTCTGCGTATAATGTCCTCTTGATGAAACGCTATATCGTAGCCAGCGTGGTCATTCTGTTCGCGCTCCTGGTCAGTGCGCTTCTCGTCTCCTACTTCAACAGGCCGTCGGAAACCGACTACCGGCTGGCGCGCGGCCGGGCGCAGTTGTACACGGAAAATTATCTGGCGGCACTGCAGACGCTGAGGGATTTTCCGGATGCGAAGAAAGTGGGGCCGCAGGCGCACTCGTATCTGGGTGCTGCGTATCTGAAACTCCATCTCTATAAAGCGGCGATCAAAGAATTCGAAGAAGCCATCAAGGAACGGCCGCGCCAGTCGGATCCCTGGATTGGGCTGGCGTCCTCATACATCGAGCTTGGCGATGTTCAGAAGGCCGTCGACGAAGCCAGGCGCGCGACAGAGATTGAAAAGCGTTCACCCGACGCGTGGATCGCGCTGGGACGCGCTCAATGGCAGCAGCGGAATCTTGATGAAGCGGAAAAAGCCGCGTTGAAAGCGCGCGAAATCGATGCCGGCAATCCGGCGGTTTCAGACCTGCTCCTTCACGTTTATTTTGATTTCGAACAGCCGGATAAGTTTCAGGCCGAACTCGACCGCGCTCAGAAACCGTCAAAGCCGGTACAGGATCTGGCGATACGATTTTTTCTGCGACAAGGTCAATTTGCGCGCGCCTACGACACGAAGGTCCGATACGAACGCGCGGATCTGGAGCGTTCCATACTTGAAGCTCAATTGGCGCTCCAGCGCGAGCCGACGCGCACGGACGTGATTCCACGGTTGGTAAAGAACCTCGTCAAGGCCGGCCGTTACGAGGAAGCCGTCAACACCAGTAAAACGTACAGGGGCTCGACACCGCTGGACATCGAATTGGGCAAAGCGTACTGGATGCTCGGACGAAAGGACGATGCCGTCCAGTCGTATCGCCGCGCTTCAGCGGCCCTGGTCCACAAACTCTCGGCGGAAGTCGCGCTCGCGGCGATCACCGGGGATATCAAGCATTGGGAGGACGCATATCGCGCTGAGCGCATCGAACAGGATTACTTCAGCCTGGCGCGCCTCGAAGATGTACTACCCAAGGCCAGCCCGCTCGTTCGTGCATTCATCTATCGCTACGCCGGTATCTACGATTCATCGTTCTACAACAAAGCGGCGGAAGAAGCGCTGAAGGTGCTCGATGACGAACCCAAAAACTTCGACGCGCTGATGACGATCGGTACCGCATACCAACGTCTGGGCCGGCTCGCCGATGCCAAGCGATATATGGATCTCGCTCGCGATGTTTATCCAAAGAGCGGCGAGCCACCGTCGCGACTGGCCAGTCTTGCGTTGCTGAGCGAGCAGAAAGATCCGAAACTCATCCAGGCTTTCATGGAACTCGCCGTGAAAGTCGAGCCCAACAACGCCGGCTATCTCTACAATCTCGGCTGGCTGCACGACCAGCTCGGCGAAAGTGCCAGGGCCACGGAGTTCTACCAGCGCGCCATCAAAGCCAGCCCGCTTACCTTCGAAGCCATGAACAATCTTGCCCTTATTTACAGCAACTCAGGACAGCCTGAGCGGGCGTTGCCGCTGCTGGAGCAGGCGATGCGCACGGATCCGGAGAACGAAGCCGTTTATGCGAATGCCGCGAACTACTACGTGCATCAGCGCGATTGGAAACGCGCGCTGGAAAATTACGAGCGTGCGCTGGAAATCGATCCCGCAAACTCGATCGCTGCCGTGGAAAAGGGAAGGATCTATCTGGAGCAAGGCGACAATGACCAGGCCATCGACAGCTTGAGCCGCGCGCTCGAAGTCGATCCCCACTCGTTCGATGCCTACATGCTGCTGTGTTCGGCCTACGAAAAAATGGGGCACGTTAAAGAAGCGATCGCGGCCGCGGAGGAAGCACAGCGTATTCGATCGGATGCGCCGGAGGTCCAACTGACGTTGGATCGTTTAGGAGCCAAACAGAAGGATTCGAAAGGCAAGTGATGCGTCGGACAAAGATTGTTTGCACGATCGGTCCTGCCTCCGATACCGAAGAGATGATCGCGAAACTGGTCGCTGCGGGAATGAATGTGGCGCGACTCAATTTTTCCCATGGCACGACGGAATATCAGCGTGAACTCGTGCGCAAAGTCAAACGCGTTCGGAAAGCGCTCAACAAGCCTGTGGCGATCCTTCAGGACCTGCAAGGACCGAAGATTCGTATCGGCGTCGTTAACAACGGATTCGTCCAACTGCAGCCGGGACAGGAATTCATTCTGACCGCCGACGAAGTTGAAGGCGATAACCATCGCGTGGCGGTTTCGCTGAAGACCCTTCCGCAGGAAGTGAAAGTCGGACATCCGATACTGCTTGCCGACGGCAACATCGAACTGCGCGTCGAGAGGATTGCACCTCCGGATATTTATTGCCGTGTGATCGTCGGCGGATTACTCAGTTCGCACAAAGGCATCAATCTTCCGGCTTCGCAGGTTCACGTCGATTCTCTGACGCCGAAAGATCGCCAGGATATCCTTGTGGGCCTCGAAGAAGGCGTTGATGCAATTGCTCTGAGCTTTGTCCGGAAAGCGAGCGATATTCTCGCCTGCCGCAAGGTCATCAGTGACCACGGCGGGAACATTCCCATCATCGCGAAGATCGAAAAACACGAAGCCGTCGACAACATCGACAGCATTGTTGCCGCGTCGCAGGCCGTGATGGTAGCTCGTGGCGACCTCGGTGTGGAGATCGATCTCGAGAAGGTGCCACTGGTTCAGAAGACCATCATCAATAAATGCAACGCGCTGGGAAAGCCGGTGATCACTGCCACGCAGATGCTTCAGCGCATGGTCGACAACCCGCGCCCGACGCGCGCGGAAGCCACGGATGTGGCGAATGCCATCCTCGACGGAACGGATGCGGTCATGCTTTCGGAGGAAACGGCTGCCGGAAAGTATCCGTCCGAATCCGTCATCATGATGGATCGCATCGCGCGGGCGGCCGAATCCGCTCTCGATGAATTGAAGTTCGAGAATATTCCGATCGAAGCGGGGACCAGTGATGCCATCAGCCGGGCGAGTTATTTCATTGCGAAGGAAATCGGGGCTGCTGCGATCATCACGCCGACCTGGTCGGGTTCGACGGCGTGCCTCGTGTCGCGATTTCGGCCGAAGCAGCCTATTCTGGCGACAACGCCCAACGAAGCGTGTCTAGATTTCTTGTCGCTGTGTTGGGGCGTTGTTCCTATTTCCATTCCGCCGTCGGACTCGCTCGACGACGTTATCCGTTTTTCAATCGACTCTGCGCGCCGTGCCGGCTACATCGAATCGGGTCAACAAGTCATCATTACGGGCGGCGCCCCGCTTCGCGTAGCCGGCAAGACGAACTTCATCAAAGTCGAGCGCGTGGTTTAGCGCAGATCGATCGACTTTGTTCCGACGCCGAGAGTCTCTGCCCGGACTTCATCCTTTGTCTGCTTGCTCGGATAAGCCACGACGCTGATGGTTACTCCCGGTTTCAAATCGTCGTCAGAAACACCGCGAAATTCCATCCTCGGCGGAGGCGCGAGAACAACGGTCAGCAGTTTCTTGTCCACTTCTACTTTCATCAACGGCGGTTGTGCGCGGTAGTTGATCTCCTTGAGCACGCCCGATAGTTTCTGCGACTTCGTGAGATCGTAGGCCGTCCACTCGTGCTGATTATCGTAGAGGCGGTTGGTGTCCGAATCTTTCGGTCCGGTCCAGGGAGTGATTGCGCCTTCGAGCAGCGTGGTCAGGTTGCCTTCCATGCACGAATACTCCATGAGCTCGACGTTCGGCGTGAGCACGAAGATTCTTTCGTTGGTGATCGGCCTCGTGTACGTTTTCGGATCCTCGAGCACCCATTTGAACTCGATGTGACCCATGTCCGGCCGCTTGAAGTACATCGTCAGCTTCGCCGCGTTACTCATGGGATGTCCAATGGTGCCGAGCTTGGCCCAGCCGTTGAAGTTCACGGCCTCGATGACGAGCGTGTCGCCGTCCCAATGTCCGCGCGAATCGCCAAACCAGGTCGGCGGCCAATCTTTTCGATGGGGCACGTTTTCGGTATTCACCGCCTGAAACATCGTGCTTTGCTCAAACAAAAACGCAACGTACTCGTTGTTCTGAACGATCTGCATGGGATGCGGCGTGAACGAGCGGATCCATCCAAACGGCATGCAGCTGCCGGCGTAATCGCCATATTTCACCTGGTCGTAGTTGTCCCATTGCGCCTGACCCCAGGGTGTGAAGGGAAGAGGATTCGGCTCGCCTTTGTTGCTCGTGCCGTCGCGATTCGTGAAGGTTCTTGTCATGTCCTGCGTGCCCGGGCGCGCCCAGATTCCGCTGAAGTCCGGCTTGCCATTCGGCAGACGCGGCGCCGGCGCTTTCAGATCTGGTTTCACTTTGAGTGTTTGCGCGCCAGCCGGTGCAGGAGCGTACAGGATGGCCAGCATCACCGACCCGATCATTAAGCGTAATACTGTTTTCACGACGTTTTCCTCTCGACTTGTTGAAATTTTCTGCAGAGTATAGGCGAAGCGGGAAGGGATGTCATGCATCGAGCACGACTGTTGGCATTTGCTGTGTTTCTGGTTTTAACCGGGCAGGCGGCGTTTGCGGAGGTCGTGCGGGTGGAGATTCTCAAGCGCGACGACGCAGGCACGCACGAGCGTTGGATCGGCCGGGTGCACTTCAGGGTTGATCCGAAGCTGCCGGCGAATCGAGGCATTGCGGATCTCGGACTCGCGCCCAGGGACAAAGACGGCATGGTCGAATTTACGAGCGATCTGCTGTTGTTTCAGCCGAAAGACGCGCGGCGAGCCCGTGGAACCGTTTTTCTGGAAGTGGTCAATCGCGGCCGCGACCAGTCGCTGGGACTGATGAGCGGCGCGCGGCAGCGCGATCTGTCGCCCGAATCATGGGACCTCGGTGACCGATTCCTGCTCGAACAAGGATTCACGGTCGCGTTCCTCGGCTGGCAATTCGATGTGCAGCCATGGCAGGGCCTGACGTTTCAAGCTCCTGACGCGGACGTCGAGGGCGTTGTCCGCGAGAGCTACATTCTGAGGACATCCGGCAATGGAACGCTGAGTTTCCGGCTCGGATACTGCGCGTTTCCCGAAAAGAAGAATGACGCGAAGGTGACGTTCCGCACAGGGATGGATCAGGAGGCACGGCCGCTCGATCACAATTTGTGGGACTTCGACGATGACTTCTGTTCGGTCCGTCTCCACGGCGGGCTGAAAGCCGGATTGTATGAGGCGATTTATACAACGAAAAGCTCACCCGTCGCCGGTCTTGGCCTTGCGGCGATACGTGATTTCGCGTCCTATTTGAAGCATGGTCCAGGCTCTTCATCCCTGCGCGAGACGGGCGGCGCTGTGCCGCGCGTCATTGGATACGGTTATTCCCAGAGCGGACGGTTCCTGCGGGAGTTTGTACGTGATGGCTTCAACGCGGATGAACGCGGACGAATTGCATTCGATGGTCTGATGATCGCGTCAGCGGGCGCCGGCGGCGGAAGCTTCAATCATCGGTTCGCGAAGCCTGGTGAAGCCGGAAATTCTGTTCTTTCGATCCTGCGCCCTGTCGACTTGCCGCCTTTCACCGATGATGGATTGCTCTCAAAAGCGCGGGCAGCGCGGGTCGTGCCGAAGATCTTCTATACCTTCACGTCGACCGAATACTGGGCCCGCGCCGGTTCGCTGACGCACACAACAGACGACGGGCTCAAGGACGTTCCCCTGGCTTCCACGTCGCGTCTATATTTCCTGGCCGGAGCACCTCACGCGTCAGGCCCGTTGCCGCCAACCAAAGGCCGGCAACAATTCACGCAATTCGCCAACTTCGCCGAGCAGCGCTGGGTCCAGCGCGCCTTACTTCTCGATTTGGATGCATGGGTGCGAGGTGAAACGGATCCTCCGGCTTCACGATATCCGTCGCTCGCATCCGGCGATCTTGTGCCCATCGACGCTGTGGATTTCCCTCGTGTGCCGTCCATGCCCTTTGCGCCATATGTCCCCCCGGTATGGCGGATGAACTTTGGTCCGGCCTTCAACAGCAGCCGCATCATTTCGAACGAGCCGCCGCTGCTGGGCGCTCCTTACCGCGTGCTTGTGCCGCAGGTGAACGCCGACGGGAATGACCGCTCCGGCATTCGCCTTCTCGAGGTTGCCGTGCCACTCGGAACATACTCCGGATGGAACATCGCCTTGCCGCAGATGCGCGATTTGCAATATCTCGGCGGCTTGATCGGGAGCTTCGAACGATTTCCGCTGACTCGACAAGACCGCGAGCGGACGGGCGATTCGCGGCGTTCCATCGCCGAACGGTATCCTGGACGCGAGGAATACTCACAGCAAATCACGCGAGCCGCGCAGGATCTCGTGCGCCAGCGCTTCATGCTCGCCGCCGACGTGCCGGCCGCCGTCGCGTGGACACAGGAGATCTGGGACGCCGTAGTTGAGGCCGGACAGCGTTAATCACTTCAATGTATTTTTGTTCTCCAGCCCGGACACTTGTTAACCAGGAGATGTCACATGCTGGTGGGATGCCGGGATGGAATGCCCCTACTGCGGATCACATAACGTCCGTGTGTCCAAGCTCCGCATACTGGACCATTTACTCAGGTTACTACGTGTAACTCCCTTTCGATGTCGCGACTGCCGTGGCCGCTTTTACCGCGTAGTCTGGAAATTATCGAAGTGATCGCTTTATATTCTCGAAAGACGAGTTATGAAGCAGCACAAAGTCCGAGGCGGGGAATGCCTGGCGAGCATCGCCGCGCACTACGGCTTTTCAGTCGACACGATATGGGATCTTGCGGATAACTCAAGCCTGAAGGAGAAGCGCAAGGATCCGAATACACTCGTGCCGGGTGATGTGGTCGTGATTCCCGACCGTCGCGAAAAGGTCGTATCCTGCGAGACTGCGAAGACGCACCGCTTCAAGCTGTCGGCCGCCTCCACGATTTGTCGTCTTCAAATGTTCGAGGACGAAAAAGCGCTCGCGAATCAGGAATTCGAGCTGAAGATCGAGGGCAAGAGCTACACGGGAACGACGGATGACCAGGGGCTGCTGGAAGTCACGATACCGGCAAACGCCATCGACGGATTGCTGACAATCGGTCCGGACAAGAAGACCTTCGAATTGCGATTCGGCCATCTGCAGCCCGTGACCGAAGCGAAAGGTGTCGAAGCCCGGCTGAGGAATCTCGGATTTCTCGATCCGAACATCGAGCACGCGCTACGAGCTTTCCAAAAGCGATTCGGTCTGGAAGAAACGGGCGAGGCCGATCAGGCAACGTCCGACAAACTTACAGAGCTCCACGACAACGTGTGTGGATTTCCGGAGTAGGCTCTAACCCACGTCCCAGACCTGTTCATCGCGGTCCGGGAAAGTAACCTGGCAACTTCCCGGCTGAAGACGTTCGACTCGTGCCTTCCCGTGCTGGTCGAGCCGGCCCAATTTGATGGAGCCGTCGGGTAGCGTCAGCTTGTAGCGCTCATTGGCGGCGGGTTGTCCGTCGGGTTCGACGAGTTCGATTTCAATCCACGTCGTTTCAGGCTCAGGCTCACCGACCGTGATGACTTCTTCTTCAGCCGCTCGCTGCTGGCGCGCGGCCATTTCATCCTGCAGTGGAGTCCTTTCGGTTTGCCGCCTCTTTTTCGATTTTGTACTCGCCTGTCCCTCGCTGCCGCGCAGAATGCCCGCATCGGCATAGCCTTGGGCCAGGCCTTGCCGGATCCCTCGTGCGACGATCAAATCCCCCCGCGCGATCCGCTTTGCGATGTGGTCGAGCAGGTCGCCAGCGTGAACTGAGATCATGGTTTTCGGATCGGCCTGCATCCACAGCCACAACCTGCGCTCGGTTTCAGGATCGGTGACGCAGGTGCGAATGAATTCGAGCGGGGGAACGCCTTTCGAAAACGGAATCGCCATCGGCGTACCGAGTGTGACTCCTTCACAATCGTCCAGATTCCGGCACAGGAAAAATTCATCGATGCCGCGTTGAAGACGAAAGATCGAGTTCATAGGTTGGAAGTCGATTATAGCTTCATGCCGCCTCTTGCATGTGCGATAAGACCCAGGCAAGACGCGCTGGAATACGCGTCACCTTCACAACAGTTTCGTGATAGTGCTCATCCCACAACGAATTGCAGAACATGGCAACCGGAGAGTCCGTCACTTTCTGTGCGTACACGACCACGTTTCCGCTGGTCGTAGCGACCTGGGTCTTGATACCAAAATGGTCGAACGAGTACCAGTTTGACGCGTGCGTCGCGATTCCCACGTCGCCATTGCCCAGAACTCCGTCGGCTGTGGTAAACCCATAAAGATCCAGTTGAAGGCGAAGTAGTGCATAGTGAAATGCGCATTCAGGAGGATCCCACTCTCCTGCATCGGCAATAGCGTCATTCAGCAATCCTTGCAGCGTCACCAGGCGCGCGTGATCGACTATACCGCCGCCACCCAGGTTGAGGTCGCCTCCGGCGGGGCCCGAATTTCGCACCGCCGTTGGGTACCCCGACCCGTGTTGTCGTTCGAGGATCGCATCGCACAGTTCCAGCGGAGCGGGAACGTTAGGGACGGAAGCACGGCCCAGGCAGGCAAAGGAGCCGCATGCCGCACCCCAAAAGTCAGTCTGCGCCGCGCCCGCATCAGTTTGCTGGCATCTGAACAACGCGGCGCGGTGGGGCTTCCGGCCTGGCCTGTTTGCGCATCTGGTACGAAAATCAGCTGGTGCTGTGCGGCAGAAGGTGCACAGCAACCTGGCCCACGTACGTTCATAGCCGAGCCAAGTTCGAACATCACCGTTATCGGTGGTGTAGTCCCAGGTTGATCGATTGTCGTCGTCCAGGACATATACGGGAACATCATCAAAAAGATCAGCCCCGTAGGTGCCGGCGTTGTGGTTATAACCCGGGAGCAAGTATGGGCGGAAGTGTGCCGCATCGACATTGGCAGCTCCATTCAAAAAATGCGCGTCGGCGGGCGCCGGAATCGTGAACGGAGTCAGTGGCATGATTTCTCTCTCTCCTTAAATCTCCCTAAGTGCCCGGAACAACCGGAAGCACCGTAAGGTTCGAGCCCCGAATAAGATCAATACATTGAGGGCAGAAGGTGCGATTGGCACCTCCCTGGCCATACATGATGCATTTCGCGGCTGAACCTGGGAGCAACATATAGTCGGCGGATGCCTTTTGAGTGTCGGACAGCCCATGCGCGCAATGCGAGCCGGAATGGTTCTTCTGGTCGTACGCGTGTCCCTTTGTGCCATTTGTCTTGTAGCGCGCCTCGGTTTCGGTTTCGGTAATTTTCTTGGGCGTGGCCATTCCCTTCGGAGGTTTGTCTTCAGTCGTAAAAACCGCCATGCCATACGAGTGCCCCAGCTCGTGCATGGTCGTGCAGACATCGACCGCCGCATTCGCTTTGGCAAAGCACGCGAGAACCTTTTTCCCCCTGCACAGTCCGAGTCCTTCGTCGTGTGCTTCGATGTAGCACTCGATCGTAATCGGACATTTTGTCGTGCCCATTGGACCCACAAAGGATCCCGGATCCGTGGGAGTGAGGTGCGGAAGATCGAGTACGATTCGCGTTCTGTTGCTCTCGGTCATATTCACGTCGTGCCTGGTGAGCGTACCCGTCCGTGGGTTTCCGCTGCCGTCCAGGCCCGGGTGAACCGAAATCGAATGCGTGCCTTTCAGCGCATTGAGCTTCGTCTCGACGATTGTCTTGACGGCGTTGAATCGATCGTCACGCCGCGTATTTCCGGTTTCTCCAGTGATCCTGATGCTGATCTTGTTGCGATGTGCTCGGAGGGTGTCGGGGGCGAATCGATCTGTCAGCCACTGCTCCAGTTCCTGCTTCTGCTCGTCCGTTACTGTTGTGTCTACATGACTGAGGCGTCCCGGTTTCACAAATTCAATCTCGGTCTGTTCGTTCTGATTGATTTCTTTGACTTTGACGATTCTGTAATCGCTCTTGCTGTTGCCTGCAACTCGAGGACGGTTGCTTTCGATCGGATCGACGACGGTCTTGCAGCTATTCAGATCGACTTTCGCCGTCCACTTGAAGCCTTCCGCGCCGCCGTCGGACTCCGTGACGCTGAATGCTCCGGTGCCGTCGCCGTTGCCCGATACGGGAATGAAGTAACCGTCAAGCACCGGAATCGTGTGGCGCCGTGTGGTTGCGTCGCCGAGGTAATGCTTCCGCGCCGAGGTGTCTTCCCAGTAGTAGTTCGCATCGCAGAGTTTGATGTAATTGGTAATGTCGGGCTGCGTGTCGGCCCATCCCGCAAAGCCGTTGGGATCGGTGTCGATCGTGTAATCCGTGAGGATATAGGCGGGTTTGTTTGTCGAATCGATTTCCAGAAACTTCTTCGTCAATTCGGCTGCGCCAACGGGGGCATCATCCTTCTGGAATGTATGGAAAGCCTCGAACTGATATTCGATGAAGCAGGAATCGCCCAGCTCCTTGAGCTTGGCCAGGGCCGCCGGCGGAAAATCCTTGTGCGTGGTTGAAGTCACCGGATCGACCCGATCCACAAGCTCGCGCGCTTCATAAAAATCCGGCGCCAACAATTCGTAGCAGAGCTTGCGCCAGTTGGTGAAGGTGATCGTAGCATCGGCGCTGACGGTGTTCTCGTTCAGGAACCTGTCGGACCCGGCGATCTCGATTTTGCAGGTATCGCCTCCGGCGAGTCCGAGATGGACCTTCATTTCACCAGTGCCGTCGTCTTTCAGCGTGATCTTGCTTTTGTAAATATTATCGGCATCGGGACCGCTCGTTTCGGAGAGATCGAGTTCATCCTTGATCTCTGTCTTGTAGGTGTCATCGGAGCGGGTGCTCTTTTCGGTCCGGCCGCTGCCCTTCTTCGGTCCGAAGGTTGCGCGAACATGGATTTTCATGCCGGCTCTTCCGAGTCTTTGATCGGGCGACTTGTCGGAATCGCCTTTCACGCCGACCTTGATCCGGACGACCGGACCGAATCCATCCCGGCCAACATCGAGCGTGGTGGGGTCTTTAATGAAGTTGACGTACTGCTTGATGGCGCCCGGCGCGGGTTCTAAAAAAGCCGCCTCGAAGTCGAAATCGCCTTTGCATTCGCGGTTTCGGCCGGTTTGTGTGGTCCATCCGCCGTCGGGGATTTTGTACGGCGGCACGGGATCGATCGAAAAGGCATGCCCGGGGTGCAGATCGAAATTATAGGTACCGTCGTCCTTGGTGACTCGCCGAATCTCGCCTTGCTGCCTCCCGGCCTGCATCAGCTTGAATCGAAAACCGGGCAGACCTTTCGATCCGTTCTTCGCGTTGACAACCTTCAGCGATCCGGACTTTGGCCAGACCGTAAAGGCTGGAAAGTCCTCCTTCGTTTCGGATCCGTGACTGACCTTATAAGTAAGGATGTACTTCTCGGCGGTATCGTCCACGTTCGGAACCGTGAACTTGGCCTCGACCCAACCGGGTTCGCTCGCCACACTGGCGTTCTCTTCACCGGCTTCCGGCGACTGCGAGGCCTGCTGCTGAACCTCGGCCCCATCTTTGAAGAATTTGAACTGGAAATCTGCCGGATTGGCGACGCCTTTTGAGACTTTCGCGCGGACCTTGATCGTGGTTCCTTCGAGTATGTGATCGGCCATTGAAACTTAACCTGAAACACGCATTGGACTGCTAGCGGACCAGGGCGATTGGGACCGGGCCCACCATCACCTCACCGGAGAATGCATAGATAAAAACGGTTTGTTCAATAGCGGCAATATCGCTGAGCTTGCAAAGATCGATCGCGAAGTAACCCGACACAATAGCGGAGTCGGCGTTCCTGTCGACCGGATCGTAAGTCGGAAGCTTCAACGGAAGCACAATTGGAGCGGGACTGTCACTGCCGGTCAGCACCAGCGTTATTGGCACGATCGCGGTGTGCGGTTTCTCCCTGTCGAGTTTCTGTTCCAGCACGTGCTTCACGATGTCTCTGGCCTGGATCGGGAGCCGATAGCTGCCTCGGATCATGCAAGTCATGTCCGGAGTTATCTGCACCACACGATCGACCGTCATCGCGATGCCGGGCTGCACGGGAATCGGAGGCGCGGTGGTCAATTCCTGGTAATAAGGAATGCCGATTCTTTGGATGCCTTGTGGGCCTGTGGTCGGCAAGCCGGGCTCCGGCCACACGGCAGGAGGATCAATCGTCTTCTCGCGAGACTTGAGATATTCGATGACCGCCGGATCCTCGTAGCCGCCTTTCTTTATTTCCACGCGAACACGATTGGATACGTGGTCACGAAGGAGAATATCGATAAGGTACGTTGACGGCCCCCACGGCAACTGGAGCTGCTGTCGTGCTTCGAGAAGAAAGGCCTCGCCGCCCATTCCTTCCAAAGGCGGTCCATTGTACGGCGCGGGTTCTTTGATGTCCTTGACGATCGCCATGTAGGCATACGTCGTATTCGTGGAAGTGTTCACCGCGACGAGCACTGCCGTTTTGCGAAAAACAATGCGCGCCATTGTATCCAGAGGTCCCGTTCGGATGGCAACGACAGGAAGCGTGTCGCGATTCTGAAGAAAAACCGTGCGTGGCGCGCCGACGATGAGGGCTGCGGAACCCCCCGACATTAATTTCGATTCGATTTGGCCACGAGTTTTGAAGGGATTGGTCCAGTAGTCCTCGTCGGTCAATCCGAGGTCGAGCGTTTCCTCAGCCATAAGAAACGTCGCAGTCTAGCAAGAATGCAAAATGCGGGCAACCTTTGGGGATTTTACTCCCGTTGTCGTCACTCGACCGGGTTCGTATAATCTCAACCTCTAATGGCTACCCAGACACGCCCGTACTACGTCCGAAGGCTGCCTCAGGGCGCGACCGGCACCAACACGATCAACATCTACAACCCGGTGCAGTTCGCGTACGACGTGCATACCAATCTCGATCGAATTTTGCCGTGGCACACCGCCGTCGATACGGAAAGCGGTCATCCTCTCACCCTGGACGTCCGGGTCGACACCGAGCCCGAAAAGCATTCAGCGTTCGAGGTAAAGGCCCATGCGCTGGAGCCAAAAGTCCTGCCGGTCATTGAGGCAAAGGTCGAAGTTCCACCGCCGCCACGAGATCCGGCCATGGAGAACCTCGACGCCCCCGTTATTGCGGAGTTGATGAAGGAGGCCGCGCGCCTCGGCATTCCTTTCTGCGAGAAGTGTACGCGCGCGAAACTTCAGCAAGCACGGTCTCAAGCGGCGCCTGCCCCAAGCCGAGCGAAACCGCAAACGGCGCCACCGGCTCCTCCGCCGCAAGATCCGGCGATGCACGACGTCGATGCCGCCGCCATGGCGCAAGCCATGAAGGAGGCCGCGCGCCTCGGCGTTCCTTTCTGCGAGAAGTGCACGCGCGCGAAACTTCAGCAAGCACGGTCTCAAGCGGCGCCTAGCCCGGCGAAACGGCAAAAGGCGCCACCGGCTCCGCCGCAAGATCCGGCGATGCACGACATCGATGCCGCCGCCATGGCGCAAGCCATGAGAGATGCCGCGCGCGCCGGCGCACCCTTCTGCGAGAAATGCGAACGCGCCCGTCTGCGCGCCGAACGTGAAGGCAGGACGCCATGAATCCGGACCAGGCCAGCAAGATCGCTCAACAACTGTGGTTCGATCCGATGCCGCCCGGTGTGCAGGTTTATGCGATCGTCGATGCCGCGCGCAATGAAAAGGTCTATCCGAGCGTGACGGGGTGCAAGCTCAAGTGGGATTGCCTCTATATTGGCGATATTCCGATGGAGCTCAAGGAGGTCGCCCCGTACCTCGTTCAGCTTCAAAAGGACGATACGTTCACGACCAGCCTCATCAACGACGGCTGGGAAGACCATTGGGGTATCTACATATGGGCGCCGGGGGAACTCGCGGATCTGCATCGTCACTTCCGGAAATTTCTCACCGCCGCGGATGAGCGCGGCAAGCAGCTCGTCTTTCGCTATTACGATCCGCGAGTGTTTCGCGCCTACCTGCCAACCTGCAACACGCAGGAGCTCGAGCAAATATTCGGCCCGGTGCAGGAATTCATTCTTCCAGCCCAGGATCCGTCGGCGGCCCTGCGCTTCCGCATCGAAGAAGGCAAACTGGTCCAGCAAAAGGTAACCCTATGCTAGTCATTCGTGATGAACAGATATTTTGTGCCTGGTGTTACCATTCGGGTCGATGATCATCTTGCGATCAGAACAAATGCGGGCTCTCCTCGCGAGCTCAGTGTATGCGCACATCCCCTCGCTCGTCAGTCATGTGAAGCGTTTCCACGCCGACAAGCTCCCCCAGTTGGGCTCGGAGAGCGTCGATAGCTTCGTCACGCGCGCCGCTGAGGCGGCCGCCGGCTACCAGCTCTACTCCGAGCAATCGCTGGCCCGGTTCGTGGACATTGCCATCGTAAAAGGCCTGCCGCTTCTGCCGCCCATCGAGAATATCCTGCGGCAGGACAACCCCGCGTCTCCCCCAGAGCGACTCGAGAGGGCGTGGAGCAGCCTGCTCTTCGAACTGGAGTCCGAAGCGTGATTCTGGAGGACGGAGCGGGCCCGAGCCCGCAGGTTGAAACGCTCGTGCAGTCGAGTGAGGCTGCTGCCAGCTACAGCGCGAGCGAAGGCGTCGCCACCTGTCCGTTCGCAAAAGAGAAGAAGGAGTCAGGGCCGAAGCCGCCGCTGAAGGCGATGCTGTGGCACATCCGGGAACTTGGGGGTGGGTTCCAGTCTCCCGAGAAGCGTCCCGACTTCTGCATCGCCGCCTACGCGGCCCTCATCCGGGCCAGCCATGCGGACGTTGTTATTCTGGTGGGCCTCGGGCGCTCGGTCGGCTTGAAGCCGGTTAAGGACCGTGGCCTTATTCGTGTGGAAAAAACATCGTCGGATTCAGGGTTGGCGGAGGCCAGGTGTCTGATCGGAGCCCTCGGGGCCGACTGGCGGATGGCATCGGCGAACGACCATGACGACAAGCCCGTCTATCACAAGCACGGGACGGCATGTTTCCTTTACAACACGAACCGTGGGATCCGCTGCGGTAAGGTCATGCTGGCCAAATGCGGATCCACATTCCTCGCCATCGCTCCGATGCAGATCCCCAACACCTTCGACGCGCCTTCGACACTGTCGCTGCTGGCGCCCATGAGCGTGGGACGGCGAGCTTCCTCCGATGAGGAAACGCCCGATCCGGAAGCGAACGGCGAGCTGCCGGCGTCTGCCCTGATCGGCTTCTCGGCCCTCGATGGTCTCAAGGGCAACACCGACTACGCCAGCCTCCGCAGCCAATGTGAAGTAGATTACGCGCCGCCTCTGAACGAGGGCACGCTGTTGAAACAGCCGTTCTGGGAACAAATCGCTGCAGATTCGGAACGCCTGCTCGAGAACCACATGGCGGTCAATCCCGCCGACGTGATCCTGCAGAACAAGGCAATGTATTGGGAGGCTCTTCGGCCGGAGGAGCATCCAAAGGCGTTGGACAAGGTGAGCGGACGCCTCGCGGACGCGCTGCTGGTGCGCAAGACAGGCGGCGCAACCCTGCGCCTGGACAAGGTGCGGGTGCTTGACCTCGTGCGCGCGTCCCTCGACAGCCAAGCCCTCGGCGAGGTGGGCCAGAGTTCGACGCTGCCCGAGGACACTGTGCTCGTCTCGCAGCGGAAGGCCTACGCCGCGACGCTGCCCAAGACGAAGCAGGCCACGAAAGGGACCGCCTCGGAAATCCAGATCGCCGAAGCCGTCCTGTTCGCCCGCAAGCTGTCCGATCACTGGCCGATCCTCGCCGACGTGCATCTAATCTAGACGGCCGTGGCCGCATGAGCGCGATCAGGTTGTCCCGGGCCGATAGGGTTTGATCCGAGAAGGAGCGGAATAATGTCACGCGAGAACTTGCAGAAACTGGGCGTCCTGGCCGGCAAAGCCAAAGGCCCGCCCGGATTGACGGTCTCTCTGCCAAAGCAGGTGGACGTCGCATACATCTGGAAGGGCGCCTCGATCCACCCCATGCAGGCCTTGCAGAACATTCAACACCGCACCGTACGCGAGGCGCTGCGCCCGGTAGTCGGCGACGACGAGCGGCGAGACGAGACTAGCAAGCAGCTCGGCTCGTTCTGCTATTTCGACTCCTCGTCGCCGAAGCTGCTGCCGGCGCCGGACAGCCTGGCCGGAGACAGGCACTTCCTCGAGGAGCGGATCGCCGACTCCAAGACCAAGATCGAGACGATTGCGCGCGTGATTCGCAAGCTCGACACTCTAGATGATTCGTCCGGTCCCGGGGAGACAGTCAAGGATAAGCTGAAGGCACAGCTCGTCGAGGTCCGCAAGGTCACGTCGGCTGTGCCGAGCGGATCACGGCAGCTCACTGGGCAGAGTGCATTGCTGGACGATATCTCGGATGACCTGGACGGAACCGGGATCGAGGACTCCGCCGGGTTGGAAGACGCCGCGCGCCGGCTGCTCGACGTCGCCACCAGCGTGGAGAACGAGCTTCAGGGGTACTGTTGCCTCGCAAACTTCCACGTCATCGACACCTTCTATCTCTTCCGATTGCTGGTGAAGTACCGCTTCGTGTCCCGCGACGAAATCACGAGCGACATCAAGAGCGACGTCAGCGGAGGGGTGACCGGGTTCCTGCACAACGGTCTCGACGGCGCGACGCGTTGGGTAACGCTATGGCTCACGGAAAAACTCGTAGCGCTCAACAAGGAGTTGGAGAAGATCGACAAGACGAACCTCTTCTTCTATCTCAAAGGCGGCCGCGCCCTGGAGTACCTGCTGGGCTCGCCGGCCTCCGGGCAGAACGATTTCGACACGGGCATCATCATCAACCCGAACCTGCCCCCGGCCGAGTGGTACGAGCTGTTCCGCAAGGTCCACAACCTGTGCGTCCGACACCTGAGGCAGTGCAAGTACGAGTTCATCGGGCTGCTCGATCGAAACAAGGACGCTTTCGACGCCTACGTGAAGTCGCTGGAGAAACCGCCGGAGCGTCAAGAGGACGCCGCCCCCGCGGACGACGATGACGACGAGGGCAGCCTGGCGGAGGAGCAGGCCAAGCGCGAAGCGGACCTGATGATGCAGCTCGAGCCGCCCGACGAACGGGCGAGCGGGAAGGCCGAGCTGATCGACATCGGCATGCCCCGGCGCGACACGCCCGAGGTATGGGAGACCTGGCACCTGAAGCCGGCCGCGGTCACGGCCGGGGACGGCATGGTGTACCCGGGGCCGCTCTACTACATCGGCGAGTACGTGATGATGATCCGCGACGCGCTCCAGCCGGGGTCGCGTGCGGCAAAGAAGTCGAACAAGCGCGTGGTGCGATTGTCGAAGCTGCTCCACAGCGACAAAACCGACGCCGCGGTGGAGCACGAAATCAAGGAGATGCCCGGGAGCCTCCTGCCCGCGGCGCTGAAGGCCTCTGATGCGTTCGGAAACGACGCCAAGGCCGTGAAGATCGTCCTCAGCCAGTTGGCCTACGCGCACCTGCTGCGCGAGGACGCCTTCTACCGCGAAAAACTGGACCCGTACATCAAGGCCAAGATCGCCGAGAAGGACACGTTCGCGCCGCTGCCTCAAGAGTTCGCCGACGCCATCAAGGCGTTGAAGCCCGCCGAGATCACCACCGCGAAAGCCTGCGGGTTCGTCGACAAGCTGGCCGCGCAGATGGAGCAGCACCTGATGGACCGCGGCGACTTCTTCAGGCAGCAGCGGAAGGAATTCAGCCGTTTCGTGAAGGCGATCTACACGGCTTCGATCTTCAGCAACCAGGCCGAGGAGTTGGAGCTGATGTTCTGCGTCACCGGCTGCTTTGCCGCGCGCCTGCACGCCGAATACGCCAATTACGAGCACATGGAAGACATCGAGCCCATGCACCGCGTCGATCTCAAGATTTTCTGCAAGTCGGACGCGGATCCGAACATAGTCATGGACATCATCGCGCCGGGGATCATCGAGGCCTATCGCGCCCATCCCGAAACGCCGGAGTACGCGGTCATCGAGAGCACGAACGCCTCGGTGAACATGTACTGGCCCACGGAAGAGCGAATGGGCGAGTTCACCTATCGCCCGCTGGTCATCCGGCTCAGGGTGGAGAAGCGTAAGGATTGGCCACAACTGTCGTTCGTCTGGGGTTACCCGGTGCTAAGCCTGCGCGACCTTGTGTGGGATTACATCAAACAGTGCGGCCACACGGAGGAGGTGGCGGCGCGCAGACGTCTGCACAAGACGGCGCAGGCGCTGATCGACATTATTTCCAAATTCGAGAATCCAGGCGCGAAGGGGATCGGAGCGTTGGCTCCCCCGCTTCAGCTGGGCGGCCAGCAGAATGCGCCTCAGCCACCGCCGCCTCCTGAAGTCCGGCGCACGGTGACCGGCCTGGACAAGATCGCCCAGGCCCAGCCGAACTGGTGCTGGGCCGCCGCGAGCGCGATGATGCGACGGCTCTACGGGGCCGAGAACGTCACGCAACAGCAGATTGTGCGCGCCTGGGCGGGCAACGAAAACGATCAGCAGGGTCCCCTGCAACTGACCGGCTTGACCTTCAACAATCGCGGACAGGGCGTGGCGCTGAGCTGGGATGATGTCAAAGCAGAGATCAACGCGGACCGCCCTTTCATCATCGCAAGCGGCCAGCACTACATGGTATGCACCGGGTACACCGAGCAAGGGGCCTCGCGACGGCTGCTGTATTGGGATCCGCTGCCGACCGGACGAGGGAGCGACAAGACTGTCAGCTATGATGGCTACCAGTCGATGATCCGCGGCGCCGGCGCGACGTACTGCCGGTTCAGCGGCCCGGGCCGCCGGATACCGTAGGGCTTTGCCCATAAAGTCGAGAAACGAACATTCAACATACTTACCCTCGCTGAATTTCAAGCGGGAATACCGGATCCATAATGGATGCCCCACCATCAACGTGAAGCGTCTGGCCTGTAATAAAACTCGCTTCCTCCATGCACAGTAAGGCGACGGCGTTTCCCACATCTGCCGGAGTGCCGACGCGTCCCATCGGTGTCCAGCCGCTTTCATGCCACGTCTTAATCGCCTGGAAAATTTCGGTTGGCAGCCGGCCCACTACGCTGTCCTCCGTAGCTCCGGGACTGACGACATTCACCGTGATGCCACGCCGTCCCAGCGCGACCGCAAAGTAACGAACCAGCGCGTCCAACGCAGCTTTTGCAGCTCCCATGCCCACCCAGGGCTGCCAGCTACCGGTACGCCCGCTGGGTGAATAGCTGATGGCAATGATGCGGCCCCCGTCCGGCATGAACTGCGCTACGGTCTGCGCCTCCAGCAGGAATGCCTGTGCCTGCGAATCGACGGCCATGCGCCACTGTTCGAGCGTGAGATCCATGGGAGGCCGATAGAATGCCGCGAGTTCCGGCCGGGCATTGCTGACCAGGATGTCCAACGTGTCGAACTCCCGCCGGACCCGGTCGAACATTCGTTGGATCTCCTCGGGGCGAGACACATCGGCTTGCACCACAAAGCCATCACCGCCGCAGGCCCGCACCTTCGTGAGGGTTTCGTTGGCGGCTTCCTCTTGCGTGAAATAGTGGATCGCTGTCTTGACGCCATGCTGCGCCAGCTTGAGTGCGATTCCCCTGCCGATACCACGCGAGCTTCCGGTGACGAGGGCATGTTTCCCACGGATTGCCATATGCATCTCCTTTTGCGTTAGCGTCCGAATTTAGCTGGATTTTTGTCCAGCATGATAAATTGTCAAGTTTGCACTCTTCTAGTGTTTTTGATCGAGGCAAGAATGAAAATACACGAGTACCAGGCCAAGCAGATCCTGGCCCGCTACAACGTTCGAACCCCACGCG
>Ga0207646_10001428_pt1 | contig 29678 bp, 27 predicted proteins | sample KBSK5502metaG_FD_184343 | JGI IMG/M metagenome (GOLD analysis project Ga0207646, IMG submission 184343) | Corn, switchgrass and miscanthus rhizosphere microbial communities from Kellogg Biological Station, Michigan, USA - KBS K5-50-2 metaG... | ecosystem: Host-associated > Plants > Roots >... | reverse complement strand
GTTGCGGGCTTATACCCCAGAACAACTCGCTTCGCTCATAGGGTATCCATTCTTCAAAAACGCAGTTTATGCACTATCATCAATCTAAAATGGTATAAGGAGCCGAATGAGCATGCAGCCAACCCCCGTGACTGAATCCGAGTTCAATAACCCGCGCCTCGAAATCCTCATCCCGACCGACAAGCTGCAAGCGCGCATCCGCGAGATGGGCGCTGAGATCGCGCGCGATTATGTCGGCCGGCGGCCGCAATTGGTTTGCGTGCTGAAAGGCGCGATGGTCTTTATGAGCGACCTGATGCGCGCCATCGACCTCGAACTCAGCATCGACTTCATCGCCGTCTCCAGCTACGGCAAAGGGACGCGTTCGACGGGTGAGGTGAAGATCGTCAAGGATTTGGATGAGCCGATGGAAGGCCGTGAGATCATTCTGGTCGAAGACATCCTCGACACCGGCCTGACCCTGAGTTATCTGGTCAACAACTTCCGCTCGCGTGGCGCGACTTCGGTCAAGATCGCGACACTCCTCCATAAGCCTGACCGCCGCAAGGTCGAGGTCGAGATCGCCTATAAAGGGTTTGACATCCCCGATGAGTTCGTCGTCGGCTATGGACTCGACTTCGCTGAAAGGTATCGCAATCTGCCTTATATTGCGGTGGTCAGGGGCCTCGCCTAATCCGAAACCGCAGATGGACACGGGTGAGCATAGATGATCTGTGTTCATCTATGGTTTCAGGCAATCTCTGGCCAGAAGCTCTCTCCGGCGCCGAGCTCCACGCCGAAATTCTCGGCAATCGTCTGCCCGATGTCGGCCATCGAATCACGCGTCCCCAGATTGACGCCCGCCTTGGCGCGTTTGCCGTAAACCAGAATCGGCACGTATTCGCGCGAGTGATCGGTCGAAGGCGTGGTCGGGTCGCACCCGTGATCAGCCGTCAGCATGAGCAAGTCGTCCTCGCGCATCGCGGCCTGAATCTCCGGCAAGCGGGCGTCGAAGGCTTCGAGCGCGCGAGCATAGCCTTCGAGGTCGTTGCGGTGGCCGTAGAGCATGTCGAAATCAACCAAGTTCGTGAAGAGCAGCCCGCGCCAGTCGTCACGCCGGAGCGCCTTCACCGTCGAGTCGACGGCCATTTGATTATTGCTGCCCTTGAGCTCTTCGGTGAAGCCGCGATGACAGAAGATCGAAGCGATCTTGCCGACGCTGATGGTCGCATAGCCGCGCTCGCGCAGCAGGTCGGCGAGCGCGGCCGTGGGCGGTTCGACGGCGTAATCGTGCCGCCGCTCGGTACGCTTGAAGTTGCCCGGACGCCCGACGAACGGGCGCGCAATCACACGGCCCACCCGGTCCTCGCCTTGCAACAAGTCACGCGCGATCTCACACCACCGGTACAACTCATCAATCGGCACGACCTCTTCATGCGCTGCGATCTGAAAGACGCTATCGGCCGAGGTGTAGACAATCGGCTTGCCCGTCTGCATGTGCTCGGCACCTAATTCGGCGATGATCTCTGTGCCGCTTGCCGGTTTGTTGCCGAGCACGCCGCGCCTGATCGCCTGCTCGAAAGGCCCGATGATGCGCGGCGGGAAACCGTGCGGATAAGTGGGAAATGCTTTCTCGGTCAACAGCCCCGCCATCTCCCAATGCCCGGTCGTCGTGTCTTTGCCATCCGAAGCAATGGCGGCGCGGCCGAAGCACCCCAAGGGTCGGGCAGCCGGCGCGAGCGCGAGCGGGCGGATGTTGCCCAGGCCGAGCGCCTGGAGGTGAGGGACTCTCACTTCGCGCGCGGCGAAGATGTGGCCGAGCGTGTCGGAGCCGGCGTCGCCGAAGCGGGCCGCGTCTGGCATCTCACCAATCCCGACGCTGTCAAGCACGACGAGCGCCACGCGCTGAAACTTATTCTTGATTTGGCTCATAAACCATCCTAATTGCGGAATTCGGATTGCGGATTGCGGATTGAAAGAGAGCTGCATTCTTCTTCAATCCGCAATCCGAATTCCGCAATCGTTTATTGCGGGGGCTTGCTGGCAGGCGCGGGCGGGGTTGTGGCGGCCGGCTTCCCGCTCGGCGGTTTCAGATTGAAAGTGATGACGCCGCTCACTTGAACCGGCTTGCCTTCGAACTTCGCCGGCGCGAAGGACCAGCGTTTTGCCGCGAGCACGGCCGCCGCATTGAGGTCTGAGCGGCCATCGACCACGTGAGTGAAAACGACGCTGCCGGTGGTCGAAACCAGCACCTCAACCTTGACCGTACCCGGCAAATAGGCCGCATTCAACGCCCCGCGCCCGGCGCCGAGGGAGAAAGCCCCCCCTTCAGCCGTCACTCCGGTCGCCGACGGATCGCTGGGATTACCTGGCGTTTTCGGCGGACGGGCAGAGGGGAAGGCCGCCGCCGCCCGCGTCAACGGCCGCCCGCCTTCGATGAGTTTCATCATCGGGTCGTCCAGTTTCGCCTCTTCATCCTTGGTCTTGCCAAACTCGGCCACGAGGATCGTCGGCACGCCGAAATTCGCGGTGGCCGCCGCCTTCGGGTCATTCGGCCGGCGGTAAAGCTCCATCGCCTTTCGCAGCTCCGCCACCGCCTGACGCCGCGCGTCGGCAGCCTTCGCTTCGTCGCCGGCCAGGAAGGCGGCTTCCGTATGCAAGAGGTTCTTGACGTTGTGAGCCTCGGCGTAGTCGGGAGTGATGGTCAGCGTCCGCCCGATGTAGTCGAGGCCGCTCGCGAGATAGTCGTTGGCCTGGGTGGCATCTTGCTCCGACAGCTCAAAAACGGGCTTCCCGTCCTTGACCCCGCCGTGCTTCCCGATCACGTCATGGGCCTGCCGCCAGAGCGTGAGCGCGGCCCAGTAGTAACTATAGGCCTTGACTGAATCCTTCTGGTTGGACAACTCAGCGCGGTGCAGAAACCAGTCGCGCGCTTGCTGCTGATTGTCGAGCCGGAAAGCAGTGATCCCGGCCAGCCCCAATGCCTCATCATGATCGGGATCGAGCTTGAGCGCCGCCTCGAATTTAGTGAGCGCCTGTTTGAAACGCGCGAGGCGGTACTGCTGCTTGCCCTGCTCAACCAATTCCTTCGCCGTCGGCGGCGGCTTAGTCGGCTGGGCCGTCGGCTTGTCCTGGGCCGCGGCAGTGCTCGTACTCTTCTCGCTTTTAGGCGCCTGCGGCTTAGCCTGTGTGCCGGCCGCCTCTACACTACGAGGCCGCCTCACGGGTGCTTGAGCCGGCTGCCGGTCCTGCGTGAAGCCCAAGCCCTGCGCCAGGAGCGCTGAAATGATGACTAGAGATATAACAGACACGGTCCTCAAGCGTTCTCCGAAACCAGCCAGCACAGAGGAACTGCCTACCGCCTACTGCTTACTGCCTTCTATTTTTAAGCTCCGGCTCACCCGCCGCTGATACTCGCGGGCTTGGGCCTTGACCGCCGCCTCGTCAATCGTCAACAACTGCCGGTTGCGCATCAACTGTCGGCCGTTGACGACCGTCTCGGTCACGTCAGAGGCTTTGGTCGCATACACCAGATGGGAGTAGAGATTATACACCGGTGTGAGGTGCGACGCACTCAGATCCACGACGATCAGATCAGCGCGCTTGCCCGCCTCTAATGAGCCAAGCTCACGCTCCAGGTGAATAGCCCGAGCGCCGCCGATGGTCGCCATCTCCAGCGCCTGAGTCGCCGAGACCACGGTCGGGTCCTTCGCGATCAGCTTGTGCAGCTTGGCCGCCGTATCCATCTCCTCCCACAGGTCGAGGTCGTTATTCGAGGCCGCGCCGTCAGTGCCAAGGCCGACCCGCACGCCGGCCTTGAGCATGGCCGGGATGGGCGCCACGCCCGCGGCCAACTTCATATTCGATTGCGGGCAGTGGCCAACGCCGACTTCGCGCCGCTTGAGGATGGCGATCTCATCCTCGTTGACGTGAACGACGTGCGCCCCGATCACCCGCGGCGAGAGGAACCCGATCCGCTCCAGGTAAGGGACCGTGCGCGCGTGGTAGGTCTTCTCCATGAACTCGGTCTCGGTCGGCGCTTCGGCGATGTGGGTGATGAGCGGGGCGTCGAGCCGTTCGGCCAGGGCCCGCGCCTCGTTGAGGTGCTCCGTCTTGACGGTGTACGGGGCGTGCGGCGCCACGGCCGCGACGATCAGCGGGTCATTCTTCCACCGCTTGACGAACTGCTCGGTGTAGGCGAGCGCCGCCTCCCAGGTCTTGTTGTCTGGCACGGGGAAATCGATCACCGTCTCGCCGAGCACCCCGCGCATGCCCGCCTTCTTCGTCTCCTCGGCGATCGCGTCCTCGAAGTAGTACATGTCCACGTAGGTCGTCGTCCCGCCGCGGATCATCTCCGCCAGGCCGAGCCGCGTGCCAGCGACGACGAACTCCCGCGTGACGTTCTTGGCCTCGGCCGGAAAAATATACTTGGTGAGCCATTCCTGCAAATCCAGATCATCAGCGATGCCGCGGAAGAGCACCATCGGAATGTGCGTGTGAGTGTTGATGAGGCCAGGAAGGACCACCTTGCCGCGCGCATCGATCACCTGCCGCGCTTGGTAGCCACGTGTCTTCAGTGTGGCGGCATCGCCCACTTCAACGATGCGCCCACCGCGGATGGCAACGAAGCCCTCTTCATAGAGATGGCGAGCAGCGTCCATCGTCATCACCCACCCACCTGTGATCAGCACGTCCACCGAGCTGTCGCGAGAAATAGTGCGGCGCTGTGCTGAGCTGACGACCGAGATGGAAAAAACCAGGATGATGAGCAAAGTTTTTTTCACCAGCGTGCGGTACCGTGCCCACTTTAATGAGATGTTGGCTGCCATGAGTTTATATTTTCCTTGGTGGTCTTTACTCTACCGCCCTCACCAAGGTCCGCTATTCGCCTCGAATAACCGGCTAAACACCCGAGGCGGCCGAATACCGGACTCGCGTTAAGATGAGGATGACTGGCAATGCGTTCGGCATGGCTTTCCCAGCCGTGCACGGCTGGGCTAGAGAAAACAGATCGCTGAATCGAATCCCCAAACACGCTCTAAGTCGCTCTAAGTAATAAGCCACTCGATTTCTTTTCTTCTCTGCGCCCCTTGCTTGCCCCATGCCCTCTCGGATTATCAATCCATCGTAATCGTTCCGTTAAGGATTTCCCTACAATCCGGTGCAGCGAGAGAAAATATTCGCTGCAATAGATTGCAATGGAGGAATATCGATGAATCCCATTCACACCTTTTTCTGGGGCTGCCTGGGCAGCATTGCCGTTGAGATTGTGACCATAAACCGGATCTTTAGTACGAAACCCGCTAGAATCCCGGAGCAGTATCGAAGCGCCCCGTTTTGGATTGTACGTATTCTTCTAGCCGTGATCGGTGGCTGTCTGGCCGTGGCGTATGAGATAGATAAACCGATCCTCGCAGCAAACATTGGTGCGGCAACTCCCCTTTTGACCCAGGCATTAGCGCAAGGCTTCGGGCGTTCTTTAAAGTAGCAAAGACTGATAGAGCTTGGCCCCTCAGGTTGATAGCGCCGAGGTCTGCAATATTCCTTGCTCTGCAATCCGATCCTTAAGATGCCGCTTTGCTCTCCCGCCCATAACACTTGGTCTAGAGGAAGCTCCGGTCGAACGGCGCGGGCAACAGTTCCTTGACGGTCTTCGTCTCGACCTGCCCTTGTAAGTTCGCCATCACGATCTCGGCCTCACTGCCGAAGAGGTCCGATATGACTTGACGGCAGGCGCCGCACGGCCGCACCGGCACTTGCGTATCAGCAATCACCGCGATGCGGGCGAAGTCACGGGCGCCTTCGGAGATGGCTTTGAAGATCGCCACCCGCTCAGCGCACAGACTGAGCCCGTAGCTTGAATTCTCAACGTTGCACCCCATAAAGACGCGCCCGTCGCGGCATTCAACTACGGCTCCCACTTTGAAATGAGAGAACGGGGCGTATGCCCGCTCGCGTGCCTGCCGCGCCAGCTCGACCAACTCCCCGGTCTCTCGCTCGACTTTCAGCTCCTCTTGATCTAATGCCATGCCCCTAGTCTACCACTTCTCGCGAAACTTGTTGCTCACCGGCCCACGCGGGCGAGTTCTTTTTGCAGTTGCGCGCGAATTTTGCCGGAGATCAGGTCGATGCCCACTTCATTATACCCGCCTTCGGGGATGATCACGTCGGCGTAGCGCTTCGAGGGCTCGACGAACTGCTGGTGCATCGGGCGGACGGTGTCGAGGTATTGGCGGATGACGGCTTCGACCGACCGGCCGCGCTCGGTGACGTCGCGCTGGAGGCGCCGGATGAAGCGGAGGTCGTCGGCCGTGTCGACGAAGATCTTCACGTCCATCAACTCGCGCAGCGCGGCGTCGGCAAACACCAGGATCCCCTCGACGATGATGATCGGCTTCGGCTCGATGTGGACCGTCTCGTTGCGCCGCGTGTGGTGGGTGAAGTCGTAGACCGGCATCGCAATCGCCTCGCCCGCGCGCAACGCCTTGAGGTGGTTGACGAACAGATAATTGTCCAGCGCGTCCGGGTGGTCGAAGTTGATCTGGTGGCGCAACTCCAGCGGCATGTCGCCGAGGTTGCGGTAGTAGCTGTCCTGCTGCAAGTAGACCACCTGCTCGTCGCTGACATTCTCCAGAATGCGCCGCGCCACGGTCGTCTTGCCCGAACCGGTGCCGCCGCAGATGCCGATGATCATACGCCCTCCGGGCAGGGGTTAGGGATTAGGGGTTAGGGGCTAGAGAAAAATCCCCAGCCCCTAGTCCCTAGCCCCTAGTCCCTATTTTTTGAATGATGCGCCGTAACAGATCGCTGAACTGCTGGCTGACGGTCTCGCCAATCTTCATGACGATCTCGTGGTCAATCGGCCCTTCGGCGATCCCGGCGGCCGCATTGCTGATGAGTGAAATGCCGAGGGTGCGCATGCCCATCTGCCGCGCGACGATGGCTTCGGGCACCGTGGACATGCCGACGGCGTCAGCGCCCAGCGTCCGCATCATCCGAATCTCGGCCGGCGTCTCGTAGTTCGGCCCTTGCAACGCCAGGTAGACCCCTTTCTCCAGCTTGACGCCCAGTTCTGTCGCCGCCTCTTCGGCCGCCCGCTGATACTCGCGCGAGTAGACTTCGGTCATGTCGGGGAAGCGAGCCCCCAGCCGGTCATCGTGCCGGCCGCGGAGGGGACTCTCCAGCATGAGATTGATGTGGTCGGTGATGAGCATGAGCGACCCCTGATGGAAATTCGGATTGACGCCCCCGGCGGCGTTGGTGAGCACCAGGCTCTTCACGCCCATCGCACCGAAGGCGCGGATCGGCAGCGTGACCTCATCGAGCGAATAACCCTCATAGTAGTGAAAGCGCCCCTGCATCACGGCGACAGTGATTTCGCGCTTGATGCCACCCTCCTGAGGCACAGTGATTTTACCCACGACTAAGCGGCCCGAATGTCCTTCGACGGTGGAGCGCGCAAAGTCGGGAATCTCTTCGTAAGGAATGACGGCACTCTCATCGAGCGTTTCTGCAAACGCCCCCAGCCCGGAGCCGAGCACGACTACGATGTCGATGTCGCTGGTGATGTGCGCCCGGATGTACCGCGCCGAAGATTGCGCGCGGTCGAAAATCGGAATGGACATAGTTACTCCTTTAGTAGGTAGTAGGCAGTAAGCAGTAGGCAGTAATCTCGGACTGCCTACTGCTTACTGCCTACTACCTACTCTTTAGTATAAGGCACGCCAATCGCTTTCGGCGGCGTCGCCCGGCGGATGAAGCCGGCGAGCACGACCATCGTGAGCACGTAGGGGATGAGCTGGATGAATTGGTTGGGGATGTTGACGGTGCCCTGCATGCGGATCGAGATCGCTTCGGCAAAGCCAAAGAGCAGGCAGGCGAGGAAGGCGCCCACCGGGTTCCACTTCCCAAAGATCAGCGCGGCCAGTGCGATGAAGCCTCGACCCGCCGTCATATTGCGTGTGAAGAGTGAGTTCTGCCCGATCGAGAGGTAAGCGCCGCCGAGTGCCGCCAGCGCGCCTGAAATCAGCACGCCCGCGTACCGCATCCGCACCACGCTGACGCCCGCCGTGTCGGCCGCCTCCGGATTCTCTCCCACCGCGCGCAAGCGCAGGCCGAACCGTGTGCGGTAAATCACGTAAGAGGTCGCCGCCACCAGGATGAAGGCCACATAGACCAGCGGCTTCTGATTGAAGACCGAGGCCAGTTGCGGGAAGCGACCGGCGCTGAAGATCGCCACATCGGGCAGAACCCAATCGCGCCGCAACTGCGGCGTCGCCCCCGTGGACTCAAACATCGCCCCCGAAAGCAGCGCCGGGACACCAAAGAACAAGATGTTGATGGCTGTCCCGCTGACTACCTGGTCGGCGCGATAGCTGATAGTAGCGACGCCGTGCACGCCGGCAACGAGCATGCCCGCGCCCACCGCCGCCAGCACCCCGACCCACGGGTTGTGTGTGTAGAAGGCTATCACGGCGGCGGTAAAAGCGCCGGCCAGCATCATGCCCTCGAGCGCAATATTGATCACGCCCCCACGCTCCGAATAGAGCCCGCCGAGCGCCGCCAGAATAAGCGGGGTCGAGAGCCGGATGGTTGAAGCGATCAGCGTATAGTTGAAAATGTTCCTGAGCATAATTGGTCAGTGGTCAGTGGTCAGTGGTCAGTGGTCGGTAGTCGCCTGCAACGGGCCACGGACTACGGACAACTGACCACGGACTATTGACTATATTCCTTTCTTCGACCACGCGGGCAGAAAGCGCCCGAGCCGCCCGCGGAAGAGCGCTTCCATGGCGACGAAGAGAATGATGATCGCTTGTAGCACCTGCACCAAGTCCTTCGAGACATTTTCAGTAAAAATATCGACGAACAGCCCGCCGCGGATTAGCGCCCCGAACAGGATCGCCGCGAGCACAATCCCCACCGGGTGGTTGCGCCCGAGCAGCGCGACCGCGATCCCGGTGAAGCCGTAGCTGGCGGTACCGCCCGAGAAGTCGTGGTAGTAGCGGTAGCGGTAGCCGAGCACCTCATTGATCCCGACCATCCCGGCGAGCGCCCCCGACAGCGCCATGGCGAGCACGATCTGCCGCTTGACATTGATTCCGCCGTACTCGGCCGCCGCCGGGTTCGACCCGACGGCCCGAATCTCGTAGCCCCACTTCGTCCGCCACAGAAAAACCCAGACGATGAAGCAGGCGAGCAGGGCCAGCAGGAAAGCCACGTTGAGCGGGATGCGCTGCGGGAAGTTGATGCCCACTGGGGCGAGCAAGGCATGGAACCGGGCGATGTGCGCCTGGCCCGCAATCGGCACCGTCTGCATGATCGGGTCGCCGACGGCCTTGTAATGGCGCTGCGTCAGGTAGCTGAGCAAACCCACCGCGACGAAGTTGAGCATGATCGTATTGATCACCTCGTGCGACCCGAAGCGTGCCTTGAGGACGCCAGGAATTGCGCCCCACACGCCGCCCACCACTATTGCGGCGAGTAATGCTAGCGGGACTAAAGCGAGCCCTGGCACTCTGGCAAATGTAATCCCGACCCAGGCGGCGGCGAAAGCGCCGACGTATAATTGCCCCTCCGCGCCGATGTTGAGCAACCCGCATTTGAAGGCGAGCGCCACCGCCAGCCCCGTGAAAATCAGCGGCGTCGCGTAGAAGAGCGTGTAGCCCCAATTATCGAAGGTGAAGTTGCCCAACGCGTCGTAGAGGCCGAAGGCGCTGGAGAGCAGCAGCCGGTAGACCTCGAAGGGGTTGTCACCGATGGCCAAGATGATCAGGCCGCCGATGATGAAAGCGGCGATGACCGCTAAGAGCGGGAAGAGCAGTTCACGCGCAAGGTTTTTCATAATCAGTGAAGAGTGAAACGTGATGAGTGAAGAGGAGGAGATTTCTTTCTACTCTTCACTCGTCACTTTTCACTGAGGTTAATGTCCCGGCCCCAGAAATAATGCATTCAGCAGCATCAGATTCAAGCCGTCCAGGAACGCGCGATAGTTCGGGTCCTCGGCGAACGCCACCACGTGCCCGCGCCCCATCGGCACGTGCATCAAGAAAGCTTTGTTGGGAAGCTGCCGCTGCGAATCTTCCCACATAAACCCGCTCAGCAGCATCTTACCCTCCGGCAGGTAGGTCGCCACGTTGGTGCCTTTGTCCAGCTTGAGCGGGGTGAAGATGCGATTGCTCTCGACTAACACCGTCGTTGTATCGCCGTAGCCGAAGCCGAGCCAATGTCCCGCGTCCATCTTAACGCGCGCGATGGCGCCCGGCGTCGAGCTGGGCCACTCTTCAGCGGGTTCGATGGCCTTGTCAACGCCTGGGTCTTTGGCCGGCGGCCCGTCTTCAGGCTTGGCCGGCGTTTGATCGCGAAGCTGATTGTCTCTTCTGGGTGACTGGCCCGCTTCAGTTCCTTCTTTCTTCTCCCCCTTCGCTTCCGGCTTGCTTCGCCGCTCCCGCTTGGTGGGCAACAGATTCACCTTCTCCTCAGTCAGCCACACCGTCGCCTCGCCGAAGGTCACCAGCGTCCCGCCGGCGTTCACCCACTCGCGCAGCTTCGCGCCATCGCCGATGGCGCCGCCGTAGCCTGCGCCGGCCCGCGGGGCATCAGGCAAAACGAGCACGTTGTACTTGGTCAGGTCGGCAGTGCGCAACTGCTCGGCGCGAATGGCGGTGACGGGGTAGCCGTAGCGCTGCTCGATCAGATACCGCACCCAACCGACGGAATTAGGAGAAGTCGGCGTATTGTAGGCCAGCGCAATCCGCGGACGCGTGAGGTAGCGCACGCTCGCGCTGCCGAAGTTCGCGCCGTCCTCGACCCATGCGGAATCGGTCGGGTAGATCTCGACGCCGTGCGCGGTGGCCAGCCGCGACATGCGTTCGGCCAAGTCCGCCGGGTTGTCTTTGGTTTTGATGATCAGTGTGCCGCGCGGGAAAGAGGTGCCGTTCAGCTTGAAGCCTTTATCACTGCTGTGGACGCGCACCCCCTGGCGGAAGAGATCGGCCAGCGCCCCGGCGGCCGATTGCGTCCCCCACGGGATCAGGTAAGCCAAATCGGCCCGACCGCTGTGCAATTGGCCTGATGGCCGCGGCGGCTGCTTGAGCAGCGTGAATTGGCCCGTCGATGCCTGCTCAGTCATGTAACATGGCACATCGAACAGCAGCGGCAGCGACCACGCCGTAATGTCATAGAAGCCCGCCGGCTGGCGGCGGTTGTAGCGCTGGCGCTGCTCGTCGAGGAATTCTTTATCCTGCTCGGTGTGCTTATCCATCAGCGTCTTGGCCAAGCGCTTCGCAGGCTGGGCCAGAGAGACAACGTAGCTGCCGGCCGGGAACTGCCGGGCTTGCAAACGGCCCTCAAAATAATCGCGAGCTTTCGGATTGCTGAACGGCGCCTCAGCCCGCTTCACCTCGATGCCGGACTGCATCAGCGTGGCGGCGAGTCGCGCTGCGCGGTTCGCATCCGTCCCCGGCGTGATGATGTATTCCTTGACGGCCTCACGCGCCCCCTCATCAATCGCCGTCCGCCGGTAGTCATAAAAGTAGCGCAGCAGCGCCTCGCGGTTCTTCGCCGTGTTTTCAATCGTCGAGAGCGAAGCGATGAAGTGATGCTGGATCGAATCGCGGTACTGCATGACCGTCTCGTCGCTCCGCCGCACCACCATCCCGCGCACCGACGCCTGCTCGTAGGTCATCCCAATCGCGCCTTGGAAGAGCGGCCACCCTTCGCCGTAGCCCGGATAGAAAGAGTCGTAGCTCTCGCGCGTGAAGTAGTCGAAGCGGAAGCGGTCAAACCACCGCGCGTTGTTGCGGCCGAAGCGCCCCAGCCAGTCGAACTGCGTCCGCGTCAGGTTCGGGTTCCACGGCAGCGCGGGCGGGACGAAGTAGTAGCTGCCCTCCGAGCCCATCTCGTGCAAGTCGGCGAAGACCTGCGGGAACCATTCCAAGTAGGCCCGCGTGCGCCCCTGCGTCTCGGGCTGCGTCTGGGCGAACCAGTCGCGGTTCATATCGAAGAAGTAATGATTGACGCGCCCGCCCGGCCAGACTTCGTTGTGCTCGGCCGACTGCAGGTCCGCATCCGGCCACCGCCCCATCGTCTGCCGGAAGTAGTTGATGAAGCGGTCGCGCCCGTCCGGGTTCTGCATCGGGTCGATGACCACCACCGTGCTGCGCATCGCCGCCTCGACCAGTTCATCACCCTTGGCCGCGAGCAAGTGATAAGCGGTCAGCAGCCCGGCCTCGACGCTTGAAATCTCGTTGCCGTGAACGCCGGCCTCGAGCCAGACGACCGCCGGCAGCGAGTTGATGAGTGCATTGGCCTCCGATTGAGAGACGGTCCGCGGGTCGGCCAGCTTGCGCATCCCGGCCTTGATCTCATCAATCCGTGCAATATTCTGCTCGGAACCGATGACGAGGTAGTAAAGCGACTTCCCTTCCCAGGTCTCGCCGTATCTGATGATCTTCAGCCGCGAGCCGGCCGCTGGCTGAAGCGCGCTGAGGTAGCGCTCCATCTCGTGGTGCAGCGTCATGCGCTCGCCCCAGTCGTGGCCGACCGCTTGCTTGAGGGTTGGGATTGAGGGATCGTATTTGGCGCCGGGGTAATACTCAAAGCTTTGAGCCAGGATCACAGGTGAAACAAAAAGGAAATGTAAGAGTGAGAGCGCACGGAGCATTTGTTTCAAGTCTTATTCTCCTCAACCGAGATTGATTTACGCTCGTGAAGTATCACGGGCATTACTTCACGTCAAGTCTACAGTGAAGATGCCGGCCAGTAGTTGAATTAGCGAAGGAGGTTCTGATGTCCGAGCGTAAGGTCTCCATCTAGCCAATACCTGGCACAGGAGGAACGAGTTTGTAGACTGCCTCGCTGACGACACTGAGCGATGTCATTGCTGGGGCAGCGGCGCGCGCCACCTCATCGAACTCGGCGACGTAAACCTCCGACGGTCCGACTACCTTAATGCCCATGGGTATCACAACCTCTTGCACCACTTCGCCCATGCTGAATACGGCACGTATTTGGCTCAAGAGTTGATCTTCAAGCAGGTCGTCGCGCCGGCCTTTCGCCTCACAGCAGACAATTACCTCGCGCAGGCCGCCTGAGTCCATTTCTTCGAGGGCGAGAAATATTGCGTCTATCTCGGATCTCGACCCGAGCTTCATCCCCATCTGAAGATGATCAATTTGCACTACCTTTCTCCCTGAAAACAATGAGAGGTGCGTTTCGATCACACGCAGACGCACGAGGACCTGCATCAGCCAAGCTTCGCTACTTCGACCGAGCCGCCTTGACGCAAGCGGCATACTAGCACTCTCAATTCGATGACTCGGCGTCTGCGGTGTGGGAGAAGCAATGAGCGGGAAGGGGGCAGTTTGGCCAGGCCTGAGGGGTACGAACTCGAAACAGGCGTTACCGCCCGTTCGCTGACGGGCAGTATACCTGCGCGCCAGAATACTCGGTGGCCAGTTGCGGCTCGCGCTGGCCTTATTGCGAATAAAGTCCTTAAAAAAGTTGGCTGCATTCAGGTCACTCCTCTGAGGGGCACCCGGATGTGCCGCGTTATGTTCCCTGATCGCTTCTGCCACATCTCTGATGGTCACTAAATGGTTGCGCAGGGTGGAGGTGGTGGGGACCCACCGCTTTTCAAAAAGTCTCTGGATGACATCTGTTCTCCAGTTACTCACTTGACCACCTGTTTGATCAGTTGCTTATGACTTTCCGCTAGATTACCTGACTGGCAAGCCCGCGACCTGGCCAGCGTAAGACCACAACCTCCTCCCGCAACTGCGCTCTCGTCGCAGTTGCCAACCGAGTGCGAAACAAATCGATCGCCACCAATTCATAACCGAGCGATTGAGCAATATCTGCCAATACTTGACCAGTGCGAATCATGACGCGCAAATATGAGGCTTGATCACCGACCACGTAGGCGAGCTGTGCCCCAGGGCGTAGAATCTGACGCAAGGCCGCCAGGTGACGTGCCATGCCTCCAAAGTAAAGCTTGGTGACCTTGGCATAGAGCCGCTCGAAGCCGCTCGTTTTGCCCAACTCGATCCGCCGCGCCTCAATAGCTTCGGCAAGACGCTGGATCTCCGGGTGCGTGGCCACCCACTGGTCATCATCATCACCCTTGTAGACATTGCGAGTATTCGAGCGCACCAACTCCCGCTTCAGCGTTTGCAGCTCAGCCTTACTTTGAATGAATCCCAGGAGCACCGATTCCAGGCGAGTGGTGCGAGTGTAATCCTTTTCGTTCGGGTACGGCGGCGAGGTAATGACGACATCGATAGAATTAGGCTCCAGCACTTTGAGGAGTTGCCTGGAATCTGCGCGATGGACCTCAGATGGGGCGCTTCTCAGCCTACGCAACTCCCGGAGGTCTTCGACCATGGCTTGCACACTAGCTAACCAGGCATCCACGACCGGGGCATCAGTTTTAGCCGGGCCAACTCCGACCTCAGGGCCGAAGTGCAGATTGCTGACCGAAAAGACCAGGGCTTTAGCGAGGGCGAGGAGTTCATGGCGCTGATGCGGACTCTTGGATTTCCGTTTCAGGTGATCGAGCAGAACCAGCGTTTTGTGCAGCGGGAGCGGGCTGATCGAGTTCGTCAGCAGGAGCTCTTGGTTCTCCTCTGGGAGAGTGCGCAATTGCAAAGCTTGTTTCCGATGAGCGCGCCAGAGGGGGAGTGCAGCATCATCAATCCCCGCGGATTCAAGCTCGGCCCGCACGGCCTTGGCTATTTGGTTGGCGTGCCTGAGTAGTCCATCGGGATCAAGGCCCCAATCCACCTTCACTTGACTGGCGAAATGAGCCATCGGGTTAGCCTCGATCCCGACGCTCGGGACGCCCAGCTTCTTACACTCGACAATCGTGGTGCCGGTGCCACAAAAAGGGTCTAAAACACGATGGCGACTCCTGACGCCAAACCGGTAAAGATAGTCGCGGACCAAATGGGGAGGGAAAGAGAGGACAAACCGATACCACTCATGCGCGGCACGGTCTTCAGGATTAAGCTTATTAGCCGCTCCGTTTGTGTCGCGCCGGAATGATGGGTCTGGAATAGGAAGCTTGAGTGTCCCGTCGCTTGTTCGCATGGGTCGGAGCATACCTTAGAAACACCAATCTTGACAAAGAAGGGTCGCCGAAAATAGCAGCCTTCCTTTCCTGATCAACCCCCGCTTCCCGCCCGTCATCATCAACCCAATCTTTTCGGTCAGCTTGCTTTAGGTCCACCTCGCTGATGACCTGCCCCTAGTACATCACCAGAATAGAATCTGACAGCGAAAGCATGTTTTTGAGTGCGGCTGAGCTCGACTTGTCCCGTGTGTTTGTGTGCGGTCATTGGCGCGTCAGCTCAATCCGCTTTTGCAACCGCTCTGCTACATCAGCGCTCAATTCGGACTCCGGCTCAATCCGCTCGCGCTCAGCCAGCGCGCGATCAACCTCATCATCTGAAGCCGAGCCAAGCTCCTTCAACAGCGCCGCGAAGGCTTCCCGTTCCTGCTGCTGAGTTTCCGCGGGTACGGCCTGCACGTGGTAAGCCGAGGCGACCTGCCGCGTCAGCGCGTAGACGAGATACTGATCGAGCGAAACCCCTTCGCTCCGCGCGAGGGCTTCCAGCTGGTGGCGTAGCGTTTTCGGCAGGTGCAAAGTGATCGTCTCCATCTCAGCTCCTCTGGCAAAATCAACTCTGGTGGGAGAGCGCGATAACCATCTCGGCGGGTGTCATCACGACTAGACCCAGCGACAGCCGCGCCGCGCGAAAGTCACGCACATTCAATGTTACCACAGGCGCGCCCGCATTCATCGCGCAATCGATGAGGTGATCATCCCCAGGGTCAGGCGAGCTTGGCCGCCAGGTGTAGTAGAGATTCACGTATTCAGCTCGCCCCAGCAAATTCCCTAACACCGGTCGCAGCTGCTGCCAGCGCAATGGCGACAGCTTGCGCCCGAGCACCTCCGCGTACTCGTAAGCCAGCGCATTGGAGACACACGCTTGCAGCAATCCCGCGCGCCAGGCATCAATGACCAGCCCACACGCGCCGCCTTGCCGGGTCAATCCCTCGAAGAGCACGTTGGTGTCAATCACTGCGCGCAATGGAAAGGCAATCTCCTCAGCCACAACTTTCGTTTACGAGCGGTGATGACTTCCGCCCGTCATCATCAACCCGATCTCTTCCTGGTCCACCTGCTTTGGATCTACCTCGCCGACGATTCGCCCTTGATACATCACCAGAATGCGGTCCGAGAGCGAGAGGACCTCTTCGAGTTCAGCCGAGACGAGTAGAATGGCCGCGCCCGCGTCGCGCAGTTCGACCAGCTTGCGGTGGATGAATTCGATGGCGCCGATGTCTACGCCGCGCGTGGGCTGCGCGACCAGCAGGAGTCTGGGATGGATGTCGAATTCGCGGCCGATGATCAGCTTCTGCTGGTTACCGCCGGAGAGGGCCTTGGCCGGAAGAGCTGCGTTCGGCGGGCGCACGTCGAAGTCATGCAACAACCGCTTGGCCTTCTCGTTAATCGCTTTCTCGTCAAGCAGCCCCAAACCAGAAGGCGCGGCCGGGGCGCGATAGTGAGTGCCGAGGATCGCGTTATCGGCGAGGTCGAAATCGAGCAATAGGCCGCGGCGGTGGCGGTCTTCGGGGATGTGAGCGACGCCGAGTTCCTTGATCTCGCGCGCCGAGAGCGCCCCGCATGGCCGCCCGTTAAGCTGGATGTCCCCACCTGTGGGGTGGCGCAGGCCGGCGAGGACTTCGATGAGTTCGGTCTGGCCGTTGCCCTCCACCCCCGCAATCCCGACGATCTCGCCCGCGCGCACCTCGAACGAGATGTCGGAGAGCGAAAACTTCTTTGAGTCAGTGCTGACCCCATCTCCGCTTGTGGTCGCGGCCACCCCGACGGCAGGGCTCGGAGCTTTCTCCGCCTCCGCCGCCAGTTGCAGTCCCCGCACGGCAAGCACGACGTCTTTCGGCTGCGCGGGCGGTTTCTCGACCCTGAGTAATACTTCGCGGCCGACCATCAAGCGCGCAAGTTCGGCTGCGTTGGTCTCCTTGGTCGGCCGCTCCCCCACCACCTTGCCGTCGCGCATCACGGTCACGTTGTCGGAGAGGGCGAGCACTTCGGCCAGCTTGTGCGTAATGATGATGATCGTCTTGCCTTGGTCCCGCATGGCGCGCAGGATGCGGAAGAATTCTTCGACCTCTTGCGGCGTGAGCACCGCGGTCGGCTCGTCCAAAATCAAGATGCGGGCGCCGCGGTAGAGCGCCTTCAGGACCTCGACTCGCTGTTGCTGCCCGACCGACAACTGCTCGACGCGCGTCCGCGGGTTGATGTCGAAGCCGAAGTCGGATGACAGCTTCCGGATCTCGTCTGCGGCCCGCTTGAAATCGACGCGCCCCGCGGTGGCCGGCTCCGCGCCCAGAATGATGTTCTCCGTCACCGTCATCGGCGGCACGAGCATAAAATGCTGGTGGACCATGCCGAGGCCGAGCGCGATGGCGTCGTGCGGCGAGCGGACGTCGCGGCGCTCGCCGTCAATCAAGATCTCTCCCTCATCGGCGGTGTAGAAGCCGTAGAGGATCTTCATGATCGTCGACTTGCCCGCGCCGTTCTCGCCCACAATCGCGTGGATGGTGTTGGCCGGGATCGAAAGGTCAATGTGCTGATTGGCGACCACCGCGCCGAAGCGCTTGGTGATGCCGCGCATCTCGATGATGTTGGTCATATAAGTGGAAAGTGCTGAGTAAAAAGCCGAAAGTGGTCGGATACTTTTTACTCTCGACTTTCTACTCAGCACTTTATTTGGTCATCGCGTCGGTCACCTTGATCTTGCCGGCGATGATCTCGCGCTTGGCCTGCTCCACCTTCTCGATGACCGAGGGCGGGATCAGGTGTTGGTTGTACTCATCGATCGCGTAGCCGACGGCGTCGCTCTCCAGCCCGTAGACGTGTACGCCGCCCTGGAATTTTCCCTCGACCTCGTCCTTGACGACGCTGAAGACGGCGTTGTCGATGCGCTTGATCATGCTCGTCAGGATGAAGCCGGGCTTGATCCAATTCTGATTGGCATCGACGCCGATGGCTAACTTACGGTACGCCTCAGCCGCATCGAACACGCCGAGCCCGGAATTGCCCGCGGCCTGAAAGATGATGTCGGCGCCTTGCTCGTACTGCGCGTTGGCCAGCTCCCGCCCCTTGCTCGGGTTGTTCCAGGCCGTGTCGGTGATCCCGACGTAGTTCTGGAGGACGCGGATGTTGGGGTTGACGTAGCGGGCGCCCTCTTCGTAGCCGGTCTCGAATTTGTGGATGAGCGGGATGTCCATCCCGCCGACAAAGCCGAGCACGCCCGTCTTGGTCGTGTAGGCGGCAATCATCCCGACCAGGAATGAGCCTTCGTGCTCTTTGAAGAGCAGGCCGGCCACGTTCGGCAAATCGACGGCCGAATCGATGATCGCAAAGTGGAGCTGCGGGTAATCGGCGGCCACCTCTTTGATGATCGGCCCTTGGGTGAAGCCGACGCCGATGGTCAGGTTGTAGCCGTACTGGGCGAAGGCGCGTTGCGCCGGCTCAATCGAAGTCGGGTCTCCCGGCTCGACGTCGCGCAGTGTGATGGGCAACTCCTTCTTCGCGCGCAGCACGCCCTGGTTGGCGGCGGCATTGAAGGAGCGGTCGTCCTTGCCGCCAATGTCGAAGACGATCCCCACCTTGGTCTTCTTGTCCCCGCTTTCCGAAGCGGAGATGCGATTGGTACAGCCGTTGGGCAAGAGCACAAGAAGAAGGAGTAACGCGAGACCACAGAAGCCGCGAAGGCTGGATCGAAATGGACTTGATGCTCGAGTTGAGCAATTGCCGCTTGGATTTGAGTGACGCGTTTTCATGCTTCAATCCTCCGTATTCTTCGAGTGCTACTGCGAGACTGACTTTGCGGACCTTTGCGGCTTGGCGGCTTTGCGTGAACTTGGCCTCTCGCAAAGGCGCAAAGGCGCAAAGGATTGACAAGCCTAGTGACCGTCAGCTCTCTCCTGTTTGGTGAAAACCTATCGGCTTCCCTGCGATCCCGCGCTTCTATTGGATGACCGCTTTGACGAGCGGTTCGAGCTTGGGCGCGGCCTCTTCAATCGTGTAGGCGGCGCGGAGCCGGGCGCGCATTTCCTCATACCGCCCCTCATCATTGTAGTCAGCGGTCGCGAGCGGGTCGCCCACGCGCACTTGGTCGCCCAGCTTGGCGTGCAGGCGCAGGCCCACGCTGTAATCAATCTGATCTTCCAAGCGCCGCCGCCCGCCGCCCCAATCCATAATGATGCGCCCGACCTCATCGGCCGCGATCCGGGTGACGAAGCCGGCGCGGTCGGCGCTGATGACCTGCTGCTTACTCGCCTGGGGCAAGCGTCGCACATCATCCAGCACTCGCGGGTCACCGCCTTGCGCTTCAATCACAGCGCGGAAGCGTTCGAGCGCGGCGCCGGAGGTGATCGCCTGACGCACGCGGGTGAGGGCTGCGGCGTGGTCCGTAGTCACCCCGCCCACGATCAGCATCTGCGCCGCGAGTTCCAAACTCAGTTCGGCGAAGTCCCCGGTCAAATCGCCGCGCAAAGTCTCGATGGCCTCAACCGTCTCGACCGCATTGCCGACCGCGCGGCCGAGCGGCTGGTTCATATCCGTGATCAGCGCCGCAACCCGCTTGCCCATCCCACGGCCGACGCTCGTCATCATCTCAGCCAGGCGGCGCGCCTCATCCAGCTCGCGCATGAAGGCGCCGCTGCCGACCTTCACGTCGAGCACCAAGCCGTCGATCCCCTCGGCCAGCTTCTTCGACATGATCGAAGCACACATCAACGGCCGGGAGGGCACCGTCGCCGTCAGGTCGCGCAACGCATACAGCTTGCGGTCGGCAGGCGCGATCTCACGCGTCTGCCCGATCAGCGCCAGGCCGCAGCGTGCGAGCACCGCGCGAAATTCGGTGAGCGAAAGGTTCGTGCGAAAGCCGGGGATCGCTTCGAGCTTGTCCAAGGTCCCGCCCGTGTGGGCCAAGGCGCGGCCCGAGATCATCGGCACGGCCACCCCGCAGGCGGCGGCGACGGGGGCGATGACGAGCGAGGTCTTATCCCCGACCCCGCCCGTCGAATGCTTGTCCACTTTGGGCGCGGCGATCTCCGCGAGCGAGAGCACTTCACCCGAATGGAGCATCTCCTCGACGAGCGCTCGCGTCTCGGCGTCGGTCATCCCATTGAGGTAGGCCGCCATCAGCCAGGCCGCCATCTGGTAATCCGGGATTTCGTCCCGCGTGTAGCCGCGGATCAGAAAGGCGATTTCGTCGCGCGTCAGTTCCCCGCCGTCGCGCTTCTTCTCGATTAAGTTTTGAGGGCGCATAAAAAATGCGGAGTGCGGATTGCAGATTGCGGATTGGGAATCTCTTCATTCCGCACTCCGCATTCCGCACTCCGCAATCAAAACGATGGCCTGCGCGGCGATAGCCTCGCCGCGTCCGACCGCATCAAGGCCCTCGTAGGTCTTGGCCTTGATGTTGATGCGCGAAGCGTCAAGCCCCGTCGCTTCGGCAATCCGCCCGCGCATCGCGGCGATATGGGGCGCCATCTTGGGGCGCTCGGCGAGAATCGTGGCGTCTATATTCTCAACCCTGAAACCGCTGTCGGCGAGCAGAGTGCAGACTCGCTCAAGCAGCACGAGGCTTGAAATCCCGGCATACCGCGGGTCCTGGTCCGAGAAGTGGGTGCCGATGTCGCCCAACCCGGCTGCCCCGAGGAGCGCGTCGCAAATCGCATGGCTCAGACTATCCGCATCCGAGTGGCCGAGCAAGCCCCAGGCGAATTCGATCTCGACGCCGCCGAGGATCAACTTGCGGCCGGCGACCAAGCGGTGAATATCATAGCCGAGGCCAACGCGAAAGCTGGTCGCTTGCGGATCACGCAGCGGCTGACCATCCACGGTTTGCTTCTCTCTCTGACTCACTTCTCTGTTTGCCTGAAGAGTGTTTCAGCCAGAACCAAGTCTTCCGGCGTCGTGATTTTGATATTGCGTGCCGAGCCCTCGACGACGGCGATCGGCACGCCCAGCCGCTCGACGAGCAGCGCGTCATCGGTCATGGTTTCGGACGAAACCCTGGCCGCTCGCGCCTCGGTGTTGGCGCGCCGCAGCAAATCGTAGCGAAAGGCCTGCGGCGTCTGGGCGCGATAAATCCTCCGGCGATCAAGCGTGCGCAGGATCAGGCCGCCCGCAACTTCCTTGATCGTATCGGTCGCGGGCAGAGCCAGAATCGCGGCGCCAACTTCATGCGCCCGCGCGAGGACGGCCGCAATCTGCGCCGGAGTCACAAACGGCCGCACGGCATCGTGAACGGCCACCACTTCGGGCCGCAAATCAGCGACAGCTTCGAGCGCGTTGAGAATCGAATCGCTGCGCTCGCGCCCGCCGCCGACCAGCCGCAGAGGTTTCCGCAGCCCGTAAGCCCGCGCTTGATGGCCGAAACCGTTGATTTCACCGGCGGGCAGGGCCACGACCAGGGCGTCGATCTCGGCACACTCCTCAAACCGGCGGAGCGTGTGCATGATGATGGGGGCGCCGGCAAGCTGGATGAATTGTTTGGCGATGGTCCCGCCCAGCCGCGTGCCGCTGCCCGCCGCCGGGATGATCGCGATGTTCATAGGGATTAGGGGCTAGGGGCTAGGGGCTAGGGGCTAGGGTAGTACGCATCTCTCAGCGATCTGGTCTTATCCCTAGTCCCTAGTCCCTAACCCCTAGCCCCTGCTTTCAGGATTCGACTGCCGACGGGGACGGCCGCGGCTGGCGGACTTCGCGCGGCTCACGGTGCTCGCGCGGCTCGGGACGAGACTCCTCCACGCGGCCGAAGATCATCTTGCCGGCCGTGGTCTGGAGGACGCTGGTCACCGTCACATCGACGTTCTTGCCGATCATGCGCCGCGCGTTGTCTACCACCACCATCGTGCCGTCGTCGAGGTAAGCCACGCCCTGATTATACTCCTTGCCCTCTTTGAGGATGAAGACGCGCATCTGCTCGCCGGGCAGGACGACGGGCTTGAGGGCGTTGGCCAGCTCGTTGATGTTGAGGACCTCGACCCCGCGCAGGTGCGCCACCTTGTTGAGGTTGAAATCATTGGTCACGATCGGCGCCTGGAGTTGCTTGGCCAACTCGATCAGCTTCAGATCCACCTCGCGCACCTGGGGGAAATCGGCCTCGTAGATCTGGACGTCGAGGTTGTGATTCTTCTGGATGCGCTGGAGGATGTCGAGGCCGCGGCGCCCGCGGTTGCGCTTGGCCGAGTCCGACGAATCGGCGATCTGCTGCAACTCGCGCAGGACGAACTGCGGGATCAGGATGACCCCGCCGAGGAAGCCCGTCTCGGCGATGTCGGCCACGCGCCCGTCAATGATCACGCTCGTGTCGAGGATCTTGAAGTACTGCTTCGCGCCCCGGTCGCTGAGGATGCCGCCGAGCGCCGAGAGGTCGAGGTAATCGCCCTTCGCCGCGCCGACCAGCAGCCCGACGTAGCCCATAAACAGGGTCAGCGCCACGGTGACGAAAGATTGAATTGAATGGTTCCAGTGCTGCGTCGCAATCAGAAAGCCGATCAGGGAAGAACCGATGATGCCGAGTGTCGAACCGACGGCCGCCCCGATTAAGGTCTTGAGCGAAGCCTGCCGGATGCGCAACTCAAAAAGGATAATCCCAATGGCAATGATCAAGGCGGCGCCGGCTGAAAGTAACTGAGACGGAATGCCCCACCGCTCCGGGATCGGCTGAATCAAGTAGCCCGCTGCAACCAAAATAAGCGTGAAGACCGCACGGATCAAGATGATGTCTGCTCTCATAGACCCTCTGTATGAACTAAACGGCCTACTCCTCAGATGAATTGTAAAGGAACAGGAAGTTGATGGTCGTTTGCTTGGTTAAAGTACCTGTATTAAAAGAAAGCGTCTGTGTGCGGACTGAATTGTATCACGCGATCCGGCCGGCGTCATGGGAATTGGCGCAAACTCCTTGAGAGTCGAGAAATTTTCAGACCAGGGCACCTCGACCGGCCTCTTACCCTCAACCCCTTACTCCAAAGCCGTCTCGGCCAGAACGATTGAACCGCGGAGGATTGGATGCTGAAGAAGAAGTGGTTTCTCTAGCCGTCCTCGTCGTCGGGTTCCTCCTGGGGCTGAGCACGTCGGCCCTGACCGGCGAGCGCCACCCCGAAATCCGCGCCGCCCAGCGTGCCCTCAACCAAGCCGAGGGCCACCTCAAGCGTGCCGCTCACGATTACGGCGGCCACCGCGTCAAGGCAATGGAGCACATTGCCGCGGCGCAACAGGAGTTGCGGGAAGCGCTCGCCTTCGATAATAAGTAAAACTACCGCCGCATCGAACCTGCCACATTGGCACAGTACGGGGAGCTGAAGCGACCTGGCGCCTACCGGAGAGCGCCTCTCGCGAGACCATCGGGTCGCTCACGCTCCCCGTACCGTTTAGTAGTGCCATCAGCTTGCGAGCCTACGATCTTTCGTCATTGTTTCCCTGACCTGTTCCGAGCAATCAGTCTCAGCTTTTCTTCTTTCCCTTTCTGCTTCTCGTTATACCCACGCTTGCCATAAGGCTGCAACTGCTCCAGCCATAATTCCTCCAAGAACGCCAGATCTGCCCGGTAGTCATGGCCCGGGTCTTCCCTCGGCGTGAGTTCATCCAGGATCTCAAAGGCGAAGGATTCGCCCCCCAATTCATGCCACTCGGCCTGGAGTATCTTGTTCGGATGATTCCCCATCTTCAGTTGGAATTGATGCCGGTTGAGCATGCCGGGAAGATTAAGGGTAGCTCCGACCAATACTTTATCGTTGACGATGTTACGGATCTGGTAGACGCCCATTGGGCGAGGCTTCTGCTTGTACTCTTTTTTCAACTCCTTCTTGTTATTACTCACGTTTGATCAACCCCCTCCACAGATTTGAGCTTTCGCCTGGAACTCTGTCTTATCTGGCTCACGATCTGCCTATCCGACTGAACGCTGCCGCTCCAGGTTCCCGCTGGAGTGCCCGGAGCGTGATCTGTTCAATCAGCTGCTCGAAATCGATCTCCGACCAGATGCCGTAGCGTGAGCCTTTGAACGGGTACAAGCCAGGGTTCGGGTTGGCCTCCAGGAAGACCCACTCTCCAGCCGGGGTCAACTTTAAGTCCAAGCGGCTATGGTCTCTCAAGTCTAGCGCGCGGCACGTCCTCAGCGCCAACTGCTTCACCTCTCGCTCCTGCTCCGGCGTCAACCGCGCAAAATCCGTCCGCAACGACCATCGGCGTTGATATCTTCTGTCGTGTTTGAGCCGGTAGGAAACCAGCCGCGGCGTGCTCTTTGACCCTCGACCCATCATCAGCTCTCTCACGGGCATGACTCGCTCTTCGATGACTCCGACGAGCATCTCGCGGCCCGCAATGAATTCCTCACAGATGATCTCCTCCGTCTCATTTCGTTCAAGCAAAGCTACCCGTCCCAAGAGAGCCTCCTTGGTCCGCACCAGGGCCGCCTGACTAATGCCCTCCGAAGCATCCCCAAATCTCGGCTTGACCACGAGCGGGAAGGTCGTCCCTGGCGGAAGACGCGGAGCATTTTTGCCGACCACGAAGAACTTGGGGATGTTGAATCCTGCCTGAGCGGCGATCAATTTGCTGACCGCCTTGTCGCGGCTGAGCATCAGCCCCCTCGGCCCGGTTCCGGTGTAAGGGAGGTTGAGCAGCTCCAGCAGGGCACAGATGTGGCCGTCCTTCTGCCGGTCCCCGTCCGCATGCTCGGTGAGATTAAAGACGACATCCGGCCTCACCTCCTGGATCCACTCGCACAATCCGGCCGCATCCGTGTACGCTCCGACCACCACCTTCCCCACCAGGCGGCGCAGGATGTTGACCACGTCGCGATTTCCCAGGCCTTTCTCAAACCGCGAAGTTCCGGGGATGAGCACCTCCTTGTCAACCAGGACTGCCACCGTCAGACGACTCAGCCGCCGGTGCCGAGTCCCAGGCTCTATCGCCATGATTTCAGTGCCTCCGTGAAGGACTTTTCAGGGACGCCCGACGGCTGGCGACTGGTCATCAATTCGCCGCTTGAAAGCTCGTGGGGGCTGTCTAAATCTCGGCCGACAGCCTTGCCAGACAGAAGCGCCCGTTGGGGCACAAGCCCAACGATGGCGACTGAGTGAGCGAGTGGTCTGCTCCGCGTTCGATCAGCTACTTCGCCGTGAAGCCACCTTCATCCGGGGTCAGCCCGCTGATGCCGGCCACGTCTTCTGGCAAAGCTGTTTGTCCGAGAGGCACGGGAGCGGGACTTGGCTGGCCGAGGTCAGCCACGAAATCCAACTCCTCCTGAAGAGCATCGCCGAGCGAATCCCGCAATTTGCTGGCCACGCGCCGACCGTGATGAAGCGGCGAGAGCAGCAGCAGCGCCACGATGATCAGGCCCGAACTGCCGAGTTGAGCCAGGCTCGGCGGATGCTGTTGGAACAGAAAGGCGAGCGCGTAAGTCGCCAAGACGCCAGAGAGCAAACTGGAGCAGCGATTCAGCGGGATACAGAAAGTGTTCTCTCTGCGATCCAGGTAAATGAGCGTGCCGAAGACATAGAGACCGGCATACAGCGCTCCCACCAACAGGCCCGGCAAGGTGATGCTGCTCGTAAAGAAATCGGTAAAACCGTGCCGGAGGTCCATCATCATGGGACCTCGCCCGATCACCGCCAAGATGGCGGGTAGTGCCACCAACAGCAGCGCCGCGACCATTTGCTCTTCGACAAAGTAGCGGGCGGTGGTGCCCTGATCTTCGCACTTCGCCAGCCGGTTCAGGCACGGCAAACGGAGCAGATAGCCGGTTAGATAAGCCGCGATGTTCAAGGCCGCGACCCGCGTCATCTGGTAGTTATGCACATCGACCAGGGCGACCAGCACACTGGTCAACGCCAAGGCCAAGGCCAGCCAGGAAAACCAGCGCACCCGGCGCTTGAAGCAGAAGTCAACGCTGGGCGCGATAATCAAGACTCCTCCCCGCAGCAGCAACAGCGCCAGCAAGATCGAGACCCCCTGGGAAGTATAGGCCAGGGTGGTCGTCCCGATGATGATCGCCGTGCCGAGCCCGGAGAGAAAAACCAGACGGCTCGGAAACGGGATGGCCAGCCCGAGAAATTGCCGGCGGCTCGCATACTTCCACCAGCCCATGAGCGAGACGATCAGGGGTAGGATGACTGCCGTGGAGATGACGGTCGCCGGCAGCAGTTGAAAACCGGAAACCGAGCCGCTCAGCCCTGGCCAGAGTCCGGTCGTGACGATTTTGATCAGAGCACTGTAAGGCGCGTAGAAACTAAAATATCCCAGTGCCAGACCCCAGATCCTTAAGTTATAGCGGCGACTCGCACGGGCCATTTAACGCTCCAGTCTCAATCAAGCATACTGATGGCCGAAGAAGATCCCGCACCACCTTCGCTCCGGATTCATCTTTCACCTTTTTCACCTCCCACCCAGAAGGAGTGTGACCCATACCTAACGCGACTCAGTTCCTCTTCAGATTACCGAGAGACACGAACAAGCTTTGTAAAATAGCATCGTCCCGGCCTATGGCTAGCGGCCGGATTTAGCGAGTATGCAAGAAAGCCAGCTCATGAGAATTCAGCCCTTTGAAATAGCGAACGAACAATATCTAAGTTGGGGCGATAAAGTCAACCGGTTTGTCCCCGACGTCTCAGGTGGCGGATGGGAATCCTGCTGTTGCGCGAGCCCTCGAGATGTCAGGCGGAACTCCTCGCTGGACAATCCATAAGGATTTCGCTATAAGACTAGCTGTCAGGGTTCACGACAGCGTAAACATCAAAGGCACGGCAACCAAATACCAAGGAGAAGGCCCTATGGTCGCAAATCCCCCAGTGGACATGCCCCGCATCACCCCACACCTGTTCTACGATGACGTCGCCGCCGCCCTGGACTGGCTGGTCAAGGCCTTTGGTTTCAAGGTCCGCCTGAGGATGACCGACCAGAATGGCGGAGTCGTGCATGGCGAACTGGAGTTGGCCGACAGTCTCATCATGCTCGGGCTCACAGCCGAAAATAAGGACTGGGAGAGTCCGCGGACGCTCGATGGCCGCGTGAGCCAAAGACTCTACATCTTCGTCGACAACGTCAACGCCCACTACGAGCGCGCCCTGAGCGCGGGCGCCAAGATCATCCGCGAACCGGCTGATCAATTCTGGGGCGACCGCGTCTACGAGTGTATCGACCCGGAGGGCCATCGCTGGAAGTTCGCCCAGCATCTCTGGGATGTGGATAATCGAAACTTGCAGCGGCCCGAAGATGAACATTAAACGCGATTAGTTCTCACAACCCCGGAGCGGCTTGACCGTAGTAGCCCGTCAAGTTGCTTAGCTGGAGAAGGCCGTTTGAATTTGTCCCCGGCATCAGAAATTGAGAACCCCCGATCAATCGTGGATGTCTCTTCATTGCGTCGTCGTTCTTTTCATACTCATAGTCGCAAACGCTCGACTTGCCCCGGCGCCCCAGACGGCAGTTGGCGGGTTTCGGCAATCGGCCAATAGTCGCCGGTCAGGTCGAGTTTGACCGCACGGTCAGCGAGTCACTGTAAGGTGTATCGCTGGCGATCTTCAGCCGCCGGGCCATAAGCCTCGGTGATCAATCGCACCTGGGCGTCGACGTCAATCCTCGAACGCCTTCCTCAGCGATGTCGGCTAAGCTAAGCCGAAAAAGGAGAAAAGAGATGAACAAAACTCGCATAAAGAAGAGTCTGGTCCTGCTGTTTGTCCTTGCCGGGGTTATCAACCAGACCCTACCGGCTGCGCGAACAGCCTCGCCACCAAACGCGTCACAAGCTCCGACTATCACTATCAGCCCGAGCGTTCCATCAGACATCAGTTCACCCATCAATTTACAGAACGCGGCCTTGTTTGCCTGGCAAGAGTTCATCGCGCTGAACTGGCCCGCCGTTCCACAGACCGGGGCGCTCAACACGCGCGATACTCCCGATACTTCCAAGAAGTTCGGCGACCCGACATACAACGGCCCGCTGGTGTGGCACACCTTCCGCGGGAAAGTAGAGATTTACCCGGGCACTGGGAACCCGCCCGGCTACGTTAATAACTCGGGAGCCTCTTACGGTTACGATGCCCGGCCGCAGTACATTTACCAATCAGGCTCGGTGGCGAATGGAGGGGTTGGAACACCGACTGGTCAGGTCTTACCTTTTTCTTCTCCCGGTCCGGTTTCACCGACTCCCTGGATCAACTTGGATGAAAACAGTGAGATCGGAGTGACGACCATGTACGCGGGCATCAACCCCATCGCGCCAGTGCCGGGACAGATCATCCTGTTCCTGGCCAAGGCGAACCGGACTGAATATAACTACGTCGCCGCGAATCAATGGTGGAATAATGCGACTGGCAATAGGCAAGCGGCCATCAACAACACTCAGACCTACATCACCGATAAAGTACAGGATCCGCCAGCAGGCAGCCCAAACTACGTCAGTTTCCCTTACGGCACGATCGAGTTAAAAGCCGCCTGGCGGAAACTCACTCCGACGGAGATCAGCAGCAAGAAATTCTACACCACGAGAGTGCGTTACTACCGGACCATACCGTCGGGGCCGAATCAGGGGAAGCCAGGCTACGTGAATGACGTGTTCGGCCTGGTGGCTTTGCACATCAATCACAAAACTCCGTCAGCCCCGTACTTCGTCTATGCCACGTTCAGTCAAGCCGACAACATTCTGGATGTGAACGGGAACCCCGTGGAGACTGTAGACGGCCAACTACTGCCGCCTTACCAGAACGCGAATCCGATGGATCCCAAGATCGTCGCACAGAATGCGACTTCGGCTGACCCGGCCACCACGAGTTCAGTCGAACACTTCTCTCCGCTCACCTCCACGACTCAGCCGCAAAAGCGGTTGTTTTACGTCAACACGCCGACCACTCCGCCGCCGCCGCCAACTACTCAAGGCAAAGTTGCGGTCAACCGGCGCGTCCATAACATTCCACCGGAGATCATCGGCATCAACAAGGCCGCTCATTCAGCGATTGCCGCCTACAACCAGCAGCAAGGAATCCAGTCCTCCCCCTGGCCGTATTACAAGCTGGTCAATGTCCAGTATGTGCCATACGACAAGCCGCCCGGCACAACCTATCAAGGGCTTCCCGGCGGCCCTGATCCGTCTACTTACTATCAGGCTAACGAAGTCGTCGAGACGGACTACGTCCTACAGGTGTTCAGCGGCCAGTTCCAGCCACAACTGTCGCCGCCGAACGCTCAGGCGAACATCAATAATTTGATTACTGACTACCAACCCGACGGCACGCCCTTCAAGAATGTCAGTTTTACTGGGAAGGGATATTTGATGGGCGGCTGCATGGGGTGCCACGGGAATGCACAAATCGCAGGCGCCAACTTCAGTTTCATTTTTGCGCGCGGGCCAGTGCCCAGCCCTGAGACCGACGATCCGGCGACAAGCTTGAGGAAGTTCTTCAAACTCTTTGCTAAACGCTAACCGATAGGCTCTCACCCGTGACTCTGACAAACTGGCTCCGTCAAGCTGAGAATCGCATCCCTAGATCGGATTTCAATTGCGTGTACGGATCAGAACCGCGAGCGGTAGCGAGCGTGGCTCACAGTGGAGCCATCTCGGATGCTACGCTCGCTACCGCTCGCGGTTCTGATCCGG
>Ga0207646_10001427_pt1 | contig 29679 bp, 49 predicted proteins | sample KBSK5502metaG_FD_184343 | JGI IMG/M metagenome (GOLD analysis project Ga0207646, IMG submission 184343) | Corn, switchgrass and miscanthus rhizosphere microbial communities from Kellogg Biological Station, Michigan, USA - KBS K5-50-2 metaG... | ecosystem: Host-associated > Plants > Roots >... | reverse complement strand
CGTCCCACCGTCAAGACCCCACCGACCCGTGGGCCACCGAACGGTGCAAGACGTGCGGCTGCTCGGCGTTCTATGACGGTCGCCGGACCGAGGAATGGGATAACGACGATGACTGACGGGACAGTGGAGACTCAGGCCGGACGTTGGCTCATGGCCGGACTGACGCAGGTCGCCCATTGGGATGAGGACGCCGCCACCAACGCCGTCTCAGATGTCGAGTCCGAGGCGAGGGCTGCTGCTCTCCGAGAAGTAGCGGAACTCGCCCAAAGCAAGCACGACGAGGCATGTCTCTGTCCGGATGACAACACCGACCCCGACTGCAACAGCCCGTGTTCCGGTGCGATTGTGGAGCTTCTCTCCATCCTCACCGAAGCCACCGGAGCGCAGGAATGAACTGCACGCTTCGATACGTCTCGGGCTATCGCAAGGGCCAGCCGTGTCCCTACCGAGCCTCGGAAATCATCAACCTCGACTACAGTCCCGGCCCGTTCCTCGTCTGCGGCTATCACGCCCGAGGCTTCGGCTCGAACGTGCGCTACCCGCTGCATTGGAACCTGACGTGGATCAGAAAGATGCAAATGGACTTCACCGAAGCTCTCGGAGCGTCAGAGTGAGCGACTACCGACCCGGGGATGAGCGACAGCCGTTCGTCCGGGCGCAATGGGACCGCCGTCAGTCGTGCGCGTGCGGTCATGCTTACCGTGACCATGCGACCGGCGGAACGCACTGCCTCGCCGCGTCAATGGACTCGGAACAGCGCACCGGCCAGACGTGTCAGTGCTACCAGTGGCGACCCCTCGAACCGCGCCTCGTGAGGCATCTTCGATGACCGGAGCGTCAGAGTGAGCGCGGAACTGCTGCGGGACTGGCCTCGTGAACTACGCATCGCCACCCGCGAACGCATCGAAGGTTCCTCGAACACGAGTCAGGCGCTCGCCATTCACCTGCTCAACCAGTTGGAAGCGGCCCTCGACGAGCGTGACGCTGCCATCCGACGCGCTTCCGACGTGAGCGATGCGGTGCAGGCGTATCTCGATGCGGACGGCGCTCCGGCGTACTCATGGGTGGACGAGGGCCAACGGGAGCGCCGGGGCGAGCCGAACCGCGAGAAGGAACGGAGGGCGAAGGTTGCCGCTGCCCGCGCGGCTCTCCGCGCCGTCCTCGGCGAATGTGGATAAGTGGCTACGTTAGGGTATTGACAAAATGGCTACGGATGCGTAGTATATAAGACATGAACACCAACGCCCCCCACGGACTCCTCCGAGTCGGGACCCGAACCCCCTTCGGGATCATCGAAGCGGTGAGCTACACCGCTTACCTGATCGCAGGCCGCTGGGTGGCCTTCGAGAAGGTCCACGGGGCCTACACCGCGGCCAAGCCCCTCATCTGGGGCTAAGACCATGAGCGAGCGATGGGCGACGTTCGAGGATGAGGACGGCGCGTGGCGGATCGTCACCGAGGACGGCGATGACGTGACGTGGCCAGAGATGGGGCGGGCGGACGTGGAACGTGTCGTGGTGGAACACAATGCGCTTGTCCTCCGACTTACCGCGGATCATCGGGGCTGCACGACATGCCCGGTCGACTACCCTCACCAGCCGACTCCGCGTCACCGTTTGGATCGTCGGGAGCCGGCATGAGCGAACGGGACGACATCCTGGCGCACGTGATGAAGCCGACGTGCGCTGGTTGCGGCCATCCCAAGGTCCACCACTTCGGAGCGACTGACCGGAAGACACCGCCGCCCGATGAGCGACGCTGCTGGGTCTACGTCAAGCAGAAGCGTCCACCGCATGGATGTACCTGCTCAGGGTGGCAGTCATGACGCTACGGAAAGAGGGCATCGACGCCTCGCTCGACTCAGTGCGGGAAGCGTTCCACGCTGCCATCAACGACCGCTGCGGCGAAGCTTGGATCGAAACCAAGACGGCGCTCGCTGCTCTGGTTGCAGACGGCTGGACTCGTGCTTCGAACTCCTATCCATCGCCGCGTTACGTCGAAGCCTCGTCCGTTGAGGCACTCGTTCAGCGACTCGATGAAGTGACACGTCAGCTCGATGAATGCAAGCACGACGGGCCCCGACATGAACGGCCACACGCTACTGATCCTGACGCACCGCAGTGGGAGAGGCAATGGTGCGTGGTCGATAACGAGGACTGGCCGTGTGCTTTCGAGCAACGTCGGCGCTCGGGTGCCAGCCTGATCTATTGCGATCGCAAGGACCTTCGGCAGGCGCTACAGGCCGAACGAGACACGAGTGAGGGCAATCCGTATTCGCCCGCCAAGGCTGCGGACTTTGTCTACCTCTGGTTGTGGGAGCATCGCGGGTGACCCTCAAGGAAGCGGCAGCCCAGCTTGGCCTCGACCCCGCCACGCTGCGCCAGGCCATCGCCCGCGGCTCCCTCAGGGCGACCAAGCGGGGCCGTGACTGGTTCGTGTCGCCGTCAGAGGTTGAGCGTTATCAGCGAGAGAACCGCCGGCCATGACGCCGTGGCAGGAACGGTTCTGGTCGAAGGTCGACAAGCGCGGGCCTGACGTGTGACGATCATCGACTGTAACTGCCAAGCCCACCGAGCGATCGACCTGTACGCGGACGCCTTCCGGGATCTGGCCCCGCTGTCTCGCGGGCAGCTCACCGTCACGATCCAGTGAAGCTGCTCCTGGCCTTCGCGGTCATCGCTGGCTTCTCGTTGGCGGGGTTGATGGCGGTCCTGACGCCTGTTGCCTTTGGGCAGTTCCTGGGCTGGTTGTTGGGTTAGCTCTCAGCGATGGCAATGAAGCAGAAGTCGAGGTCAACCAAGCTAAGGGTCGACGCGATGTAGACATGGATCGAGGTTGTGCTGATCGTGTCCGCAGTGAACCATCGAGAGCCCGCCGTGGTGATAACCGTGCCGACGACGATCGGCGCAGCGGCGAAGGCTGACGTGATCGTGATCGTGTAGTCACCCGTGCCGTTTCGCGCAGAGGTGAACCCGGCACCCTGCAGCACCGTACCGTCTGAGCCCTTGATTTTGCCGCGCAGTGTCCGGGACCATTTCAGGCCGGTCGACTGAGCGGAGTCCGCCTCGAGCAGCGTTCCATTAGCCCCGACAGTCAGCTTCGCCGCGGTGTCGGCACCTGTCCCTACGGGGAGGTCACCCTTGGCATCGAAGATCGTATCGGTCGCTACCGAGCCACCGCCCCCAGCACCGGGCGCGGACTCGACGACACGCCATCGTGTCGAAGTAGAGTCGTAGAAGAGCAGACAGCCTGCGTTCGCAGCGAGCGTGAAGTCACTCGAACCAGGGCAGTAGAAACGGTTTGCCGCAGTCGATGTGACATCGTGCTTGATGACCAGGTTCTGAGCACCGATGTTCACCAGCGCGAGGTATTTCTCTGCCGCTGGTGCGGTGATCCCTGTCAGGTTGCGCGAGGCGTCCGTTGATACCCGGATCTCGTCGGCGGTCGAGAGTCCTGTCGGGTTCCAGTTATCGGTGTTGGCAACGAGTTGCGATGGGCTGATGGTGGTTGGCGTCTGGGCCTTCACATCCGTGCCGATGGCGAGCCCAAGCGCCGTGCGTGCGGCAGAGGCCGTTGAGGAGCCCGTCCCGCCATCCGTGACCGCCACGTCTGTCCCACCGACGAGATAGATGTCCTTGCCCTCGACATTCGCAATGCCGGCAGAGGTCCGACCGATGGTCGTGTCAGAGGCATGCCCAACATTCACCGCCGTGAACTGCGGCGAGTCTGCCGTTCCGACCCCGAGCGTCGTTCGCTGGGCAGCAGCATCGGCGTCATCGACAATGGCCCTGCCTGCTGCGGTGAAGTCGGCGAGGGCTGCCGTCCCGGAGCCTGTGAAGTAGGGCAGCTTGTTGGCTGCGGAGGTGAGGCCCGCGATGGCGGCGAGCTCCGCGTCAGTCGAGGAGCCCGGATCGCTCCACGTCACCCACGTCCCACCCCCGTCGGGGGTCTGGTAGATGAGGTTGTGAGTGGAGCAGGCGTATAGCGCCCCGTAGGCGAGACCAGACGTCGGGCGAGAGCCGTGGACCCCGGTCTGGAAGGTGTTGCTGACGGTTGCCATCGGATCTCCTCTAGACCGGGGCGAAGGCTAGGATAGGGTTGCCGGTGCCCGAGTCGATGATCGCGGTGCCATCACCCGAGTTGAAGAGCGGCTGCCATGCGTAGGTGGCAGCCGCGCCCACGTTGTCGTTGAGGTCAGGCCCATACAGCAGGGCAGAGGGCTTCGCCGGTTGCATGAGGTTCAGCGCGAAGATGGCGTCGTCCTCGTTCCCGGAACCTGTGAAAGGCGAGGTAACCGCGGCATCGGTGGCGATGTACTGACCGGCCAGCGTGCCCTCGACGAGATGGCCGCCACGAATGATGACCGCGATCGCCGCCATGCCGCCGAAGCCGTCCGAGGTGAAGCTGACAGAAGCGGCAGCGGTAGAGCCCGAGTCCGGGCCGACTTTCCAGCCGACCCACGCCCAGCCATTCACGATGTGGTAGCCATCGACGACCTGGTTGAAGAGACCGGGTACGAACGTTGGATCAGGAGAGCCGCCGTAGCCGTCGCGCTTCTTGGTGATCGCCATGACGATCAGGTCGTTCGGACCGACGCCCGTGAACGTGCCGCAATTGGCGGGGCTGGTGTTGAAGTCCTCGACCTTGAGCACCTCGTACGAGCCCAAGGTGATGTTCTGGAACTCCATCAGCGTCAGGGCAGCGCCTTGGGCGTCACAACCCGCGTTGGTCCCGAACGGGCCGGCATAGGTATCGGAGGTCACGGTCTTGCCGAGGATCGAGCACACGTTGATGCCTGATGAGCCGTAGAAGTTGGTATCCGCCTCGCCGAAGTAGGTGATGGCCGTGTCGATGCCACAGGTAGGGATACCCAACCGCGGATCGGTCGTCCAGGTGTCGCCGCCGATCTTGAACGGGACCTGGATGAGGAGATTGCCTTGGGTCAGGGCCGAGCCCAATGAGAGGTCGGGCGAGCCCGAGCCGTTCGTGGTGAACGCCACCGACTGGGCAAGAGATGGAGTACCCGTCGAGCCGAACGTCCCTGATCCCGACGCCAGCACCGTCCAGCCCGCTCCGGGAGCCGCGTCGGCCTTCACCCCGGCAATCGCATAGCGAGGGATCGCCGACATCCCGGACAGCGCCGCCGCAGCGGTGGTGTTCTCGTAGTCGTGGGACTCGATAGGAACTCCGAGCGATACCGTGTCGTTGGTCAGGATCACCGCCGCCGCGGCCACGGAAGCCGTGCTCCAGGTCGCAGACGCCGCGTCAGACAGGTCCCCAGTCGAGATGCGGTAGAAGTACCAGAAGTCCTCCTCCGCGCCGATCTGGGTCCAACCTGGGATAGAGGGAGCAGAAGCGGCGTCCTCGAGCCACAGCGCCAGGAGCAGGAACCGGCTTGCCGGGAGCACGGCGGGGAGGTCGATGTCCAGCGAGGTGTCCGGCGTGTTGAGCTCCGTCACCACCGCATCGGTGGCGAAATCGGCGAGGTCGTTGCCAGTGAGATAGACCGCGAAGCTGCCCGCGACTCGTGCGGCGGTGTTCCCAGCCTTCGCTGCCGTCGTCGAGGTTTGCGCGTACTCCCCCCTTACAACGTCCGCGGCGGTGTTGATCTGCGGCGCGTAGCCGTTGAACAGGACCGGCCCCTTGAACCCTGCCGCGATCGGCTGCTGCACCACCCCGGCGATCAGTGTCGAGGCGGCAGTGGTTGTGACTGTGACCGCGGTGTCCGCGGAGTCATCCACCACCACGACGTCGCCAGGGAGGAGGTCCTGCCCGGAGTTGTTGAGCATCTGCACCGGGGCGGAGCCGGTAGCGCCTCCACCCGATCCTGGAGTTCCTCCTGCGCCCGTGATCGTGACCCTCGCCACGCCGTCGTCGAGATCCTCGACCGTCGCCCCGACGAACTCGATCGTCGTCGTCGGGTGACTCGTGACGCTGTTGTCGGTGACGTCGACGCCGCGGGAGCCGGAGCGGCGCGGCGAGATCCGCCCCTCCTCCTGCTGGAGCGCGCGGTGCGGGTTGACGTTGCGCGTCTTCACGCCGGCACCCACTCAGCCGACGACCAGCCCCACTTGCCGCCGCAGGGGCTACCAGGGCCGTCGTACAGCCGGATCACGTTCGCGCACTCGCCGGTCACGGTGAACTCAACCTCGTCGCCAGAGGTGAACATCCCGATCGAGTTGGCGTAGGCGTCCGGGCTCTCGCCCCAAGAGCCGGCCATCGGCCTCGCCGAGCCACCGTAGATCTCCGTCTGGACCGTCAGCGTTCCCGGACCGACGACGATGAACTGGAGCGTGTTCTGTACGCAGTCGCCGGCGTAGTCGATCGAACCCGCTCCGCCCGCTCCCACATGGGCGATGAAGTGCCACTGGCTCTCGGCTCCGGGAGTCGGAACGGTGGGGTAGAAGATGCCCGGTCGGAGGTAGTAGGTGACCCCATCGGATACGTTCGCCGCGTACCACTCCGAGGGTCCGGTTGGCGGCTGATCGCCGAGTGGATAGAACGTCCCCGCCGCCGTCGCTTCGTAGGGGCACGAGACGCTGATCCCCTCCTGCGGGCTGAGGTCGAGCTGGACATCGTAGTCGTTGTCGGTGTTGAGCGGCTGGGTGACTCTGCGTCTGAGCACGCGGAAGTAGGTCGAGGTCCCGTAGCCCTCCTGGGCCATGTGCGTGAACTTGCCCGCTATTCTGTCTCCGGCCCGGACGAGGTTGACGTAGGCCGCGCGCATTCGGAGGGTGACCGAGATGAGGTTCTCCTCAGTGGCCGACTCTTTGAGGAAGCGGGAGTTGGCCGAGGCGGCGGTGGCAGCGTTCTTGATGCCCGAGTCGTCGTTGACCCCCCAGCGTTCGACGTAGGTCGAGGCGGTCGAGGCGAGGCTGCCCGTCTTCACGCCCTTCGAATAGGCGGCGTACACGTCCGAGTAGACGTGCTCCGGGTCGATGGTCAGGGTGTGGTCCTGGTTCGGCGCGAATACCGAAGTGCTGTTGATCTCGGACTTGACGTTGGAGATCGAGATCGTCGAGGTGTCGTCGGTTGACGTGTTGTCGTTGCGGAACACGAGCTCGGGTTGCCCCGAGGCGTCGTGCCACCGGACGTAGAAGTTGAACCCCGCCCGGCGCGCGCAGGCGCTGAGCACCTCGAAGGGTGTCGAGCCGCGGTAGTCGTTCTTGTCCATGACCAGGGCAGACGCAGCGATGCGCCCGTGGTCGAAGACGAGGGTGGACAGGTAGTCCGAGGCCATGAGCCACGCGATCCGGGCGGTGATCGTCTCACTGGGTCGCTTGCCGTCGGTGTCCCAGATCACGATCCGGGTCAACAGGTCGTTGAGGTCCTTCGTCGAGACGACGAGCTTTCGGCCGGTCGCTCCGGTGCCCATGTCCTCGTCGGCAGACCGCTGGATGGACTTCGCCCCGACGAACCCCGTGGCGATGCGGTCCGGCTGCGTGCCGGCCGTCTGATCCACCGAGATCGTCTTCCAGCCGACCGCGCTGATGTTCCCCGAGTCGTCGTCGATGGTGAACGAGCCAGTCCCCACTTCACCGAGGTAGGCCGACTCCGACCAGGTACACGTCTTGCGCCGGATAACCCCGGAGCGGTCGACGCCATTGAGGGTGATGGTTTGGGTCATGCGCCGTGACCAGGACCTGACACGCCGGATGGACCGTTGGGCTGCATGCGAACCGTCGAGGTCGAGCGGCTACCGGGATCGCCCTTGTCCCAGACCGTGACCGACAGCGACGAAGGGAACTGGATGCGGTCGATGGCGTCGACGATCCGCCCTGCGTCGTTCTGGGCCGTGGTCTGGGCAGACCGGATAGCGATCCGGCTGGCCTCCATCTTGTCCCGCGCCGAGTCGATAGCCCGCTTCTGGGTCGCCATGTCCCGGACCTGTTCGGAGTGGCCGGCCTGCTCCCCCTCCGCGAGCTTCTCGAGCTTCTGCTGCGTCTCCTTGTTGCCCTCCTTGATCGTCTGCGCCTGCGTGCGGAACAGGCCGATCTGGATCGGTCCAACTTCGGTGACGACGTGATCGGAGGTGATCGGGGCGCTGCTGCCCGTCACTTGCGTCCGCAACCATTCGCCCAGCGCCGTCGCCGCCAGGACTTCGACCCCAGCCACCGCACCGAGGCCCAGCAGACCGCCGAGCAGCCCCATTCCACCGCCAGCCGCACCCGCTCCGCCGAGCCCGCCGCCATTGACGATGCCGGCCTTGATGTTCACCACGCCGGCGTTCATCCCGAGGACGCCCTTGATGAGCCCGGACGCCAGCGAGGTGACGAGCCCGCCGGTCAGCTTGTTCAGGCCCCAGCCCGTCGCCACTGCGGTCTGGACCCACGGCGGCATCGAGGAGAAGGCGTCGAGGACAGCCTTGGCGCCCATCCCGCCGATCTTCAACGCATCGCCGATCGAGCCCCACGGAAGCCCGCGGGCGATGTCGATGAGGCCCTTGAGCCCGCCGGCCAGGCCCTTGCCGAACTCGCGGATGTTGTTCAAGGTCTCGGGCTTGGCGAGCTCCTTCGAGAGCAGATCGCGGACTTCCTCGATGACCGGGAGGAACCCCTCAGCGAGTGCGCGCTGCGCGTCCTCGGTCACGTCCTGGAGGACGGCGAGCGATCGCGCGTAGGGACCTTGGCTTGCGGCGGCCGCGCCCTTGGTCGTCTGCGCCAGGGCGTCGAGGAGCACCTTCTGCGCGCCGGCAGCATCGCCCGCCTTGACCAGCGCCTTGATCTGCTTCTGCTGCTCGGCAGTGAGGATGACGCCTGCCCGAGCGAGCTTCCCTGCGGCCTTCGTGGGGTCAGCCAGGGCCTTCGCGAGCAGCGTGGCGGCAGAGTCCACCGAGCCCGTCTTGGCCGCGAGGTCCGTCATCACAACCATCGCCGGTTGGAGGTTCGACGGCGTGACCTTGCCGAAGCGGAGGAGGGTGGCCGTGGCCGACGTGATGTCCTTGTCGTCGAACGCCGCGCCGACATCGGACTCGATCTTGTTCGCCCATGTTGAGACCTGCGAGGCGGTTACCTGACCCGCGAGACCGACTTGGGCAAGCGCGCCCGTTACCTGGGACTCGGCATTCTCGAGTTGGGCAAGGCTGTCGAGGCCCGACTTGACGCTCCGTCCGATGACGACCGCGGCCACGCCGACACCAGCGCCGATGGCAGCCCCGGCGATCTTGGCTGACTTGCCCAGCTTCCCGGTTGCGCCGTCAACCTTGCCGATGTCCTTTGCGGCTTGGAGTGCGCCCTTCGCCCGGACGAGGATGTCGAGCTCGCGCTGCGCCATCAGTTCACCGGCTCATCGGGCGGGTACAGGATCGGCTCGAACGTCTCGATGTCCTTCGCCGCGTCGAGCTTCGCCCGTGCCAGTTCGCCCCGGGCGTGGTCACTCATCCCCGCCGAGAAGGGCATGTTCTGGATCGCCCTTGCATCGGCCAGGATCTTGGCTGCGCGCTCCGCGTACATCGCGAACCGCACCGCGTTCAGGAACTGGGGAGCGGCGTGCCGGAAGTCGTCGTAGCTGAGGCCGCGTCGAGAGGCCAGGATGGCGTCGTAGACGAGTTCCCCGTCTTCACCTTCCGGGTAGACGAACCGCTCCCCCGCGAGGAATCCCGCGATGGAGCGGCGGATACGTTTGGGAGTGACGCCACCTTGGCGTTCTCGTTGAGCCAGGTGTTGATCCGATCGAACAGATCGAGGTACAGCCGGCCGAGGTAGTCGTCGTCGATCGGGGCGGTCGTCCCGCCATCGCCGATGAGGTTCCAGCGGACGATGAGGATCTTCATTCGATCGACCGGCGCGGACGCCTCCATCTTGGCGAGGTCCACACCGGACAGCTCCGAGCGAAGGTCGATCCAGTCGCCCTCCGCGTGCGGGGTGTTCGCGCATTCGCATGGCCCGAGCTCGAATCGCTTTGTCGCGTTGGGATCGGCGAAGCGTCCGCTCATGGGATCGTCGCCACTGAGTTGGTGGTGATCCACTGCGCGCGGCTCGCCAGGGTGGAGTCGTAGACGAACACGCCCTTGATCGAGTAGAGGCGCTCGCCGTCGTGCTCGCCCACATCGACCGCCCGGTAGCTGGCCCGGAAGTCGAGGGTTGCCGCGTTGGTCCCCGAGCCCGCGATCGCGATGCGGATGCGCCGTTCGGACGCCACCGAGCCCGAGACCTCGTAGGTGTCCTCGAACTCGGTCTTGTTGGCCGAGCTGATGGCGATGAGCCCGGTGAAGTCCACGTTGCCCTTGCCCGACACGCCGATACCTGAGGCGATGTCAGTGGAGCCGCCGTAGGCCCGCCCTGCGGCGTTCAGCGCGGAGGTCATCTCGAACTGCTTGAGCGAGCTGGTCAGGGCGGTCAGCGAGCCGAACGCCGTGCCCGTGGAGCCAGCGGTGATCGTGGTGAGGTGACCCTCCATCGTCTCGAGGGTTGCCGGAGCGGAGAGCGAGCCGGTCATGGCCGCCTGCGCCCGGTTCACCGCGACGAGATCGAGCGTGCCCTTCCACATCGAGTTCCCCGGGGCGGACAGGGCATCGAAGCCCAGAGTCAGCCCGGTGGCGATGCAGCCGGTCGCCCGGTGCTCGTCCTGGGTGGAGCCCGAGACGCCGTACTGGATGGTGTACGGCTTGAGCGCCGTCGAGAGCAGGGCCCCCGAGTCGTCGAAGATCGTGGTGTGGGTGTACGGCCCCGCCCCTGCGGTGGTGGCGGTGTCGAAGTGCATCTGCTGGACGTGCATGAAGTCCTGGAAGCGGGCCACGAAGGGCAGGGACGCGGTGGCCCACCTCACACCCGTCGAGGTCCGGCCTGCCATCTCTCGACTGTTGGACCCGAAGTCCTCGTCCGGGCTCTCCGCGGCGCGGTCGAGCTCGAACCCGAGGAAGCCCTGGTCGACCGGGAAGACCGTCGTTGCGGCGACCGCCGTCCCGACCGCGGACTGCTGGCCGAGTTGGACCTTGTTGTAGACCTGTTCGGTCACTTGTCAGCCTCCTTGCCCTTCCCGGCATAGAGGCCGGACTCGATGAGTTCCTTCCGAAGCTCAGCCGGTTTCTTTCCGCGCTTGGCTGCGAGCGCCTCGATCTCCTCGTCGGTCAAGTCCCGGTCAGGGATGCCGATGACGAACCTGCCCTTGCCGACGTACTTCATGCTGTCTCCGATTGGTCGAGGGATCGGTCAATGGCCGCGAGGGCCGTGGCCTCGTACTGCGTGAATACGCGGGCAATGATTGGGTTGGGTTTCACGCCCCGGACACGGGGGACACGCACCCAGTTGTTGCCAACGCCCTTACTCGATGCCCCGCTATAGGGGTTCCAGCCCGGCACAAAGAACAACGCCGATGCTCTGCGGGGTCCGTGGTCGCGGGTGCCGCCGATGATGAAATGGCGGAACCAGGCGATCTTCGGGCGGAAGGTGAGGATCGTCGCCGGCCGGTCCCTCGCCGCCTTGCGCACCGAGACGGACCTATTGAGCCGCTTCGACACCTTCGCTGCCTCGGCCTTCACGGGCTTCTTGAACACCTCCGCGCCGGCCTTCGTGGCGTCCTGCATCCGTTTGGGCAGCTTGGGGGTCATGTAGTCGGCGAGCATCCGATGCACGCCCTCGACCCCTCGTACTTCGATGACCGCGCTCATGGCGTCATCGTCCAGCCGAGATCGCGCAGGATCACCGTGACCGTGATGTCCCAGCCGTAGTACTCGTCGCCGCCGTAGGTCTCGACGGTGAGCCGGAAGGTCGAGGGCAGCGCCGACTTCACGAACTGCGTTGCCGAGACCCCGAGCGTGGTCCCTGAGAACGTCGCCGCCAGGAGGATGCCGATCCAGCTCATCATCCCAGTCATGTCCCGCGCCGTGTCCCCGGTGGACTTGCCGTAGTGGAAGATCACGTGGTAGTTCAGCGTCACCTGCTGGCTGGAGTCGATCTGCACCTCGCCATCGGGGAGCACGACGAGGACCCACGGCGTCACCGGGATGTTGTTCGGCAGCTTCGACGTGGAGACGCGGACGGCGGGGTAGCCCGTGGGTGGAGTCAGGGTGCCCGAGGCGTACTTGGCTGCCAGCGCCTCGCCGATTACCAGGGCGTCGAAGCCAGCCATCAGGCAGCGGGCACAAGGGGCCGGTAACCCATGATGATCGAGCGGTGGTGCGGTGCGACGTAGCGGGATACCAGTGGCGCTCCGGTCTCGTCCGAGCCCACGATGTCGGCCTGCCCGTTCTGCCGGGCGTGCCACGCCCTGACCGCGGTGGTGACGGCCACGTCGATGATGTCGTCGGGGATCGCCGCCCAGCCCGTCGTCATCGTGACCCGGACGTTGGCGAAGCCCCACCGGAAGTAGCGGTACGTCCCGCGATCGCCGAGCCAGATCTGCGTGGCAGGGAACTGCGGCGAGCCGCGGTCCTGGGCGAGCGGGCGGAGGAAGTACTCGGTGGAGGCGACGGTGGCGAATGAGCCGCCCGTGTAATCGGCCATCTCGAGCAGCGACACGGCGCGGATGCCTGGGAGGTAGGTGAGGCAGTTCGAGCCGTCCCCGTCGAAGAGGTATGCCGCCGAGGAGACCGGGGCGAGCACCCGCTGCATTCCGGCCGGCCCTTCGAGGAACTGGTTGGTCTGATCGACGATCGTCCCGATCAGGGTGTCGTCTGACGTATCGGTGACACCGGCTGCGAAGAGGCGTGCCTTCACGAGGGCCGTCGTTGCGTAGGTCCCGATGGCCGTGGTCACGATCTAATCCTCAGTTCGGCGGTGCGGCGTTACTAGGCCGCGGGGCGGACATCTCCTGCCATCTGCGGACAGTCCGCGGCGAGACGCCGACGAGCTCGGCGATCCGTTCCGCGGTGGCGTCGGGGCCGAGCGAGCGCCGCGCCTCGGCCAGGCGTCGGCGGGCGTCATCCCGGCGTGCGTCGGATTCGCCCGGAGGCGGCAGGCCACGCTGCGACCACGGGAGGGAGGGATCTCTCCCGCATGACCCGCACGCCTCCGGGTTGGTGAGATGCGCGCACCAACCACAGACGATCACGCCGTCGCGTAGGTCGGGACACTCCCCGAGTGAATGACGGTCACGTCGTTGGTCGAGGTCGTGGCGACCTTGAGAAAGCCTGAGTAGTTGACCCGGAACGGGTAGTTGCCCTCGGCGATGCTCGCCTTGAGCGTGGCGATGGTGCCGCGCTTGTCCGAGATCGTGATCGCCGCTGCCGCGGTGGTGTTGACGATGACGGCCTCGAGGAAGCCGCCCGAGCTCGTGGCGTAGTTGCCCGCCGCGCAGCCCACGACGAGCGTGTCGTTGCCGGTGTCGATGACCCAGCCGACGCCGGTGACCGAGGTCACGGTGCGGAAGATCTTCGTCCCCGTAGCGACCGTTCCATCGAGTGGCGTGATCGTCTCGGTGAGGGCCTGTCCATTGAGGTCAGTCCCGACGACCACGATCGTGCCGAGGGTGTCGGTGACGCCGCCGACCTGGGTGTGGGTGACGGTGACGAGGCAGCCGCCAGACCAGACCGGGACGCCACCGTTGGCAACGGTGTACGCGCCGACCTTCATGTTCGCCGAGGCTACGAAGCGGTTGGCGACCGCCGCCGTGGTGGCGGCGGTGTTGGTGTATTCGCTCATGACCGCTTCTCGCCAGGCGCGGCGGTGGCCTGCTCGACGGTGTGCTGCGTTGCCTTGGGCTCGCCGAAGAAGTCGGGCCACTTCTTCACGGCCTTGTGGGTCGCGTCGATGGTCTCGCCGGCGCGGAAGATGACATCCGCTCCGTCGATGTTGCCGACGAACGAGTGGAGGACGATCAACTGGTCCTTTGCCATGCGTGTCTCCTGTGTGGGCGGGTGGGGCCGAAACCCCACCCGCCCGTGTTCGGACTAGTTGACGTCGAGCTGTCGGCCACCGTCTGCGTACAGGACGCGGGCAGTCCCGCGCCAGTAGCAGTACACGCCGCGCTGCCCGGTCGGGAAGCTCGGGGTGGCACCGTTGAGCATGAGCGGGACGACTTCCACGTTCATGCCGATGCGGTCGACGATCACGTAGTTGCGCGGGTTGCAGAACACGACGATGACCGCGGCGTCCGTGGTCAGGGTCGAGACTGCGGAAGGAACCTCCCAGATCGGGTAGCCGAGGACCTGCGTCCCGGTGTTGCCGGTCGGGGAGTTCGACTGGAGCGGCATGCCCAGCGGGATCGAGATCTGGCCCGGTCGCTTGAAGTAGTAGCCGGTGGTGTCCAGGGCCTCGAGCTGGCGCTGGGTGGAGCGGGACATGAACATCGCCGCGCCCGGTGACTGGCGCTCGCGGAGCGGCAGGGCCGCCTCGAGGAGCAGGAGGTCGGCGATCGCGGTCACGTCGTTCGTGGCCGTCGACTGGACGGTGAACGCGCCCGAGAGGAACATGCCCTGCGGGTAGACCGTGGTCCCCGCGCCGAGGGTGAAGCTGTTCTCCTCGAGGGTGTCCTTGGCCTCGCCGAAGATCAGCGAGAGCTCGCCCGTGATGTCCGGGCGATCCTGGAGCGTCTCGATCGAGACCGTGGCGAACGCATCGGCTCGCTGGACCGTGAAGGTCGGCTGGCCGAAGGTCGGCCCACCCTCGACGGAGGCTGCGGCCTCAGCGTCCCACTTGGCGGTGATCGCGCCGGCGGTGACGGCCCGCCAGTTGTTGCCGCCCGAGATGGTCTCGACGCGGCACGCGGCGCGGTACGGGTTGACCGCCGTGTGGGCACCGATGCGGATGATCGTCGGGTCGAAGACGTAGGGCACGGCGTAGCCGCCCGTGGTCGTGGTGCCGGTCACGGCGAGGGCCGCGGCGCGCTGCTCCTCGGGGGTGGCGGCGCGCTCGATGCCCGCGAGGTACTTGTTGAAGAACCGCTTGTACGCCGGCGAGCCGGTCAGCAGGATGCGCTTGGCGAGCTCCTGGTCCTGGTCGCCGTCCTTGGGCATGTGGTCGCGGTTGTCGAGGAAGTACGCGAGCCCGTCCTTGTTGGCACCCGGCGCGAGGGTCGAGGTCTCGACCGAGCGCATGGCGTTGTCGCGGAGGGCCTGCCGGCGATCCTCGAAGGGGAGGTTCTCCACGGCCCGGAGGTCGTAGATGTCGTCCGCGCTCTTGGTGCGGATGACGTTCGGTGCCGTGTACTCGCGATGACCCGCGTCATCGGGGATCGACTGGAGGAACGCCGCCCGCTGGACCCGCACCGCTCGCGCCGCGCGGAGGTCGGTGAGTTCCTTGGTGTCGGCATCCCAGCGGGCCTGGCTCTCGACGGACGGAATGCCCGTCTCCTCCTCGGCCTGCCGCTTGAGCCCAGCTTCGAGCTCGGAGATGCGGGCCTCCTGGTCCACCACGGACAACTTGAGCGAATCTGTTGACACGGGCTTGGTCTCCTTCGGGGGTTCGATGGGAGGAGCGACCGGCGGTCGCGGGCTGTACAGATCAGTCAGCGAGCGCACCGCGATATCGGTGCCGCTGTCAGCGGGCCACGTCACAGGCCCCGCCTCGAAGACCATCGCCTCGCGGATCGTCCGCTCGGGCAGGCCATCGGGGTTGTGGTCGGAACGGGTCGCCTTGTGGTCCCACACGTCGCCACCCTTGGGGATGGAGAAGCGGTAGGACATGCCGTACTGGCCGGCCCGCAGCCCCGACATCAGCAGGGGCGGGAGGCCGTCGAGTACCGGGGCGTCAATGCCCGGACCAATGTCGTCCACCGGGAACGACCCCGAGGCGGCGATGATCTTGTTGCCGATCTCTGGATCCTTGCCGTGGTTGAACAGGATCTTGGGCGTGCGCGCGGCGAGGCTCTTGGTGAACGCACCGGGGTCGATGCGCTCGAGGAACCGCCCCTCGCTCACTGAGTCGATGAGGTTCCACTCGTTGAACCGGGCGAAGTGCCCGACCAGCCGAGGTGCCTCATCTGCTTCCGACCGAAGCTCGGCACCGGGGAAGATGGCCCGGATCAGGTTGTCTCGTTCCAAAACAAAAGACCTCCAACGCTGCGCTTCGAGGGCACATGCGCGGAGGCCACTACCCGGACGGGCACAGGGGCCACTCAGAGGTCCGATGTATTCAGTTCTGCGCGGAAGATATCCGCTCTACGCCACCATTGCAACGGTTCTCGCGGTTTCGTAGAGGTTCGTCCCGTCTGAGAGGAAGCTAACGGCGAAGACCCGGTTCGTGGTCGTGCCCGTCGCCAGCGTGGCCGTGGGCTTGAAGCCTGAGCCGAAGGTGATCGTGAAGCTCGAGCTACCAGAGGTCAGGATCAGCACGACTCGGGTGTTCCCAGCGGCAGGCACCGTCGTGGTGAGGGTCCGGTTCGCCGTGACTGTGAGGCGCACCGAGGTATTCGTTGCGAGCGCCAGGGTCAGCGTGTCGTTGGCGAGGACGGTATGCACGGGAGTCCAGTTCGTCCCCGCTACGCCTTGGATGCCCTGTATCCCCTGGATACCCTGCGGGCCTTGGGTGCCGGTGGCTCCGGTATTGCCGGTGTCGCCCTTGACGCCCTGCGGTCCTTGGATCCCCTGCGGGCCAGTCGCTCCGGTTGCGCCTGCCGCGCCATCTGCTCCTGCGGGGCCCGTTGGGCCGGCTGGTCCCTGGACGCCCTGCGACCCAGCCGGCCCGGTCTGCCCGGTGGGTCCAGGCACGCCCTGCGGGCCTTGTGCACCCGGCGCACCGTCCGAACCAGCAGCACCATCCGCACCCGGTAGCCCCTGCGGGCCGGGGATGCCCTGGATGCCCTGCGGGCCAGTCGGACCCGCTGGACCCTGCGGCCCAACCGGCCCAGCGCCGGCCTGAACCAGCGCATCGGGTGCGAGCATGGCGAGGGTGATCGTGCCTGGCTCGACCCAATGCCCGTCGCCGTGGAGCTTCGCCGGCGTTACCGACTGCGCCGTGGCGACAAACCCGTTCTCGTAGAGGCCGTCTTCGTCCTGGGCGTGGAGGATCGCCATCAGGCGATCAACTCGACTTCCGTCACGTTCTTGCAGCGGGAGCAGGAGATCCGGTAGGGCGGGGTGGCGCGCTCGGCCAGGAGCCGGTCACAGTTCTGGCAGCGCACCTCCTCCGACCGACCAGCGGTCAACTGAGGCACGGCAGGCTTCGTGACCGAGACGTCGGGAGACATCGTGCCGGGTGGCTGGAGCTGGACGCTGAACAGCCCGGAGTGACTCAGCAGGCCCATGTCCTCCGACTCGACCGCGGTCACCACGGTCTCGGGCTTGTATCCGGCGTCGACGAGCTGGCGGATGGTGATCGCCTTGACCTGCTGGATCGTCGCGGCGTCCTTCCGATCCTCCCGGAGGAAGGCGATGTCGCGGTCGTCATAGGTCAGCCGCGCGCCGGCGGGGACGCTGATGATCGTCTCGAGCGATGACGCGGCGTTGCGCCACAGCGGGCGCATGGTCAGGTCGGCGAAGGCTCGACGGGCTTGGCCGTAGTTGGAGTACGTCGCCGCCTCGAGCCCCTCCGACAGTCCGACGATGATCGGCGGGACCCGGGCGGCGGCGGCGATGCGCGTCTCGCCGGCTCCCTGGGTGATCTTGAAGTCGAGCTGCTTGAGGTCCGCCCCGACCACCGTGGCGTCCGCGCCGTTGGACAGGAACAGCGTCTTGTACGCCTGCCAGCCCTTGGGCTCGACCTTGCGGAACTCCGCGACCCAATCGCTGAACGCCTGCTGCTGGACCAGTGGGGTCCCGGGCAGCGGGCCCATCTTGACGACCATGTTCGGCGTTGCGCCGTTCTCGAAGAACAGGAGCTTATGGGTCGTCGCGGCGGTGTCGCCCTGGATCTCGCGGATGATCGGGGTGAGCCAGGACATCCCGCGATACTGCGCAACGGGGTCGCGGACGAACTGGAACTGCGCCACCTGTTCCCGGAGGAGGGGGATCGGATCGCGGCCCGCGTGCTTGCCGCCGGGGTAGTAGATGTAGCCGAGGACTTCGGCGTCAAGGTCGCCCGCCTGCACGTCGGCATCGTTGAACGAGCCGAGCACGATCTCCACCCAATCCGGGCGCATCCGCACGAGCTGGGTCGCCCTCCGGGTGATGAACGCGGTTCCCGCGAGGTCGGCGTCGGCGAGCATCGCGGAGAGGAGATCCGCCGTTACCCCGCCGGCCCACGGGCGCTCGAGGATGTCGAGCTCCGCCGTCCCGAACAGGTCACCCGGTCGGCCTCCGGTAAAGCGCTGGAACTGGAACCGCGCCTCCGAGAAGACGAGGGACCGGGCGAGGATGCACGCGAAGATGATGCCGTTGCGCTGGTAGGCACCCTGAACGAGCCCTGTGAAGTCGGACGAGATCTCCTCGCGCTTGCCCATGAGCGTCTGATTGAGCCCGGTGACCGGGTACTGCACGCCGTTGAAGTTGACCTGGTTGAAGAGCTGGTTGTACGGCCAGGCGTCGTAGATCGACCGCTCCTGACCGAAGAGGAACTGGCGGGCGCTCTGGATCAGGCCCATGCAAACATCGGCGCAGACGCCGCCTCCTCGTTGTTGACCCGATCAATCGCCAATGCCAGGGCTACCGCGGCGTCGATCCGACCTCTGGACTTGCCCTTCGCCAGGGTGAAGCCGCGCTCGTTGACCCGAGCCACGCCGTTGAGGATCTGCTGGGCGAAGGGCTCGTCACCGTCGTGGGTGAGCCCGCCCTTCTTGATGAGCTCGTACAAGTTCCCGATGGCGGGGGTCATGCGCTCGAGGGACTGCGGGATCTCGATCACCGGGAGGCCCTCGTCCTCGAGCATCTTCGCCGGCACGTCGAAGAACCGCGGGTCGAAGCTGATCGCCTGGACCGCGTAGCGATCTGCGAGCTCGCGGAGGTAGCCCATCACGTCGGTCACGTCCACCGGCTCGTCGGGCTTAGGCAACCACAGCCGGCACGTCGCGTGGAGCCGCCCATCCTCGCGCTTCTGCACCGCCACGACCGCCGTGGAGTCACGCTTCAACCCCACATCGACCCCGATCCACGTCGGCGCGCCCTCAATAAATCCCCACGGGCTCGTCAGCGCCTCCCAGACCTGCCGGCCGGAGGCTCCGAGCCACGAATCCGTGCCGTCGACCCACTGGCCGAGCCGGAACGCCCGGAAATGTCCCTCCGGCGTGATGCGAAGGTCGGTCTCGAAGGCCGAGATCCGCAGGAACCCAGCCTTCAACGCCGGATTGGCCTCCTTCCACGCCTTCCGGTCGTCGATCGCGCACCCATCTGGGGCCGAATACTCGCGGTAGACGAAGCCGGGTAGTGCTCCGCCTTCCTTGACCAGCCTCCGAAGGTGGAACAGGGCGTTCTCCCGGTCCAATCCGGGGGTCCCGACGCCCATCGCCAGGGACCGCTCGCGTTTCCCTGACGCCATCCGAAGGGAATCCCAGCTCGCCATCGGCTGGAAGCCGATCTCGTCGAACAGGGCGAAGGAGTAGTCGAGTCCCTGGAGGCCATCGGGGTCATTGGACACCGGGAACAGCTCGCCGCCGTTGAACGGAGTGGTAACTCGGGGGGTGGCAATGCCGGTGTAGATCAGCGAACGCCGCAGGAGCTCCGGCTCGTTCTGGATCATCGACACCGCCACCCCGTAGCAGGACCGGATGGCCTGCCCGACCGTGGTGGCGACGATCGGGACCTGGGGAGCGCCGGTCTCGTCGTCGTCGAACAGCGCCCAGGCGGCGAGCGCCCCGCCTTCGGTGCTCTTCCCGTTCCCTCGGGGGGTCTGCTTGACCGCCGAGTCCACCCCATCGGCCAACGCTTCCTCGAGCCACTCCTTCTGGAACGTCCCGAGGCGCATCGGCTCGCCGTGGCCCTTGCCTTTGGGTGGCCGGCAGTACGTCTCGATGAACTTGATGGCCCGTCCGTGGCGCGTGCGGATCTTCCACGCCTTCCACGGGCCAGCGGAGGTGTCAGCTACCCGCTTGGTGGCGTAGCCGTAGGGTCGCGGCATCTATCGTTCGGCGGTATATCGGTTGCCGAGTGTGTGCGAAACGGTAGGGGCGGGTATACGCAGCGCAGGCCCCTTTGCGCGGCCATCCCACCCCCCGCCGTCCTGCCTCGCTCCACCCTGTGCCTCTGGACGATGACAGACGCGGCAGAACACCATGCCAGTGGTGTGATCGAGGGTCAGGTCATCCGTCCGCCCGCAGTTGGTGCAGTACCCCTGGGCTTGCCGTGCCGCCCTGCTCTCAGCAGGCCACAGACCTCGGTACTTCTGACGAGATGGCATGCGGTTACGGATGCGCTGTGCCTTGCGGTAGTGGGCAGGACAGCGTGACCCGGAGCCAGTGAAAGTAGCTGAGCACCCTGGTTCCAAGCATGCCTTCCTCACTGGTCATGCCTCGTCATCCAGCCGTAGCAGATGACCATGCCCGCAATGAGGGAGGCGAGCATGGCGAGGGCCGCTACATCGACCGGGATCATCGCCCCACCTGGATCCGCAGGCATGTCTCGCAAGTCTTCCCTGCCCAGCGGTCGTCGACCTGCTCGGAGTTCACCGCAGCCCAGCGCCCGCACAGCGTCTTGATGCCGCCACCGCGCGACGTGACGCCGGCGGTCAGGTGCCAGGAGACGATGCGGACCCATTGCTTCACAGCAACCCGCGAAGGAAGATCAGCAGCAACCCAAGGCCAGCAAGTTGACCGGGCTCTTGATGTTGATCGTGGCGAGGGCCAAGCAGATGAGCCCTGCCACCAGCAGGATCAGGTCGAGCATCTAGTCGTCTCCTAGTTGTGCGGCCATCGACATGGATCAACCCCGACATGCGTTCCTGGGTGGATGCACGGCGGTTTCAGCGAGGGCAGCACAGGCGGAAGCGTTGGCAGTGCCGGGAACGGCGGCCACGTCGGCGGGGGCGGGTATGTCGGGATCGGTGGGAATGTGGGCAACACGAAGGTGGGCAGCGGCCCTTGACTGGGCACTACTGAGGACGGCGCGGACGTGAACGCCGGGACCAACGTCGGTCCGGGGGGCACCATCGAAGGCCCCGGCGTCACTGAGGCGAGCGGTGCCGAGGTCCAGTCACCGCTGCCTGTTGGAGAGGGGAAGTAGTTCACCGGCTGATCCAGGGAAGCCGCGAAGACGAGTGCTCCGAGCGTAAGCGCTGCCGCACTGCCTGCGAGCGTGGCAGGCCGTAGGCGGGGCCGACGAGGGGAGTTACCACGACGAAGACGTGCCGCACCAAAACACGTCGGGCAAGGAGGCCCCGGAGGCTGAGCCGGCCCCCATGTTCCGCCGGCATCGAGGTTGCAGCCGATCTGCTGCTCGGGGTCCATGCCGGGTTCTCGGAGCGTGCCGATATGGACGCTCTTATGGCCCCGGCGATAGACATCGGCCACAACGGAGTCAGCTCGAGGGTGGGCTGTTGGTGACGGTCGCCGCGATGTCGTGGCTCTTGGAGGCGAGGGCGGCGATGCCGAGGAACGCCACGAAGTAGCTGGCAAGGCTCACGAGGTCGGTCGGGAGCTTCAACGCCGCGACGGTGTACGCCACGAGGCCCAGCGACAGCAGCACGCCGAAACCGGGCTCGCGCTTGGCGTCGACCCACGGCCCGATGACCGGGGCCTTCTTGAGCACCTCGATGACCGAGGCGATCAGGGCCGCCGAGACAGTCGCACCAGCGGCGGTCAGAACAAGGGTGAGATCGAAGTTGGCCGGGATTCCCTCAGGCACTAGCCTCGTCCTCCTTCTCTGGGGTCGCAGGCTCTTCGGTTTCCTCTTCGGTCTCTGGTTCGGCTGCGGGTTCCGGGGTGGGTTCCTCTGCTGGGACTTCCTGCTCGGTCATCGTGAACACTCCCTTCGTTGCTGTATCCCATGTGCCTGTATTGAGGCCAGTGAAGCAGTGACAGTAACCGTCCCGAGAGGGCGGCACGCACTGATGGTAGAAGAGACTCATACGTTCGGGACCAAGAAACCGCGCCCTGCGAGCGTGCCGCCCATGACGCATTCCTTGGGGTCCCAGTGTGTTCCCTGACTCCACACGGCCCACGGCGTAAGGCTTCGAGGTCCGGTCAGGACTTCCCAGTGAAGGTGCGGCCCGGTGGACCGCCCGGTATTGCCGGACTGCGCGATGAGCTGACCCTTGGCGACGTGCTGGCCGACCTTGGCGACGAACCGGCTGAGGTGGGTGAAGAACAGCAGCGTCTGGCTCGTCGCGTCGCGGCGGATCTGCAGGAACTGGAACAGCTCGCCGTCGATCGAGCCGTCACCGAAGCGGGCGTTGATGCCCTGCTGGACGATGATGCCCTTCTGCGGCGCGGAGACGGGCGTCCCGACCGGACAGGCGCGGTCCTGGGCCTTGTGGAGGTGGCGGTAGGCCGTCCAGCCCGCGACCCTTGGCAGCTTCGCCCGCAGATCGTCGGGTGACAGCCAGCCCGGAGCCTCATTGGGGTTCTGGCCCGTGAACGGCTGCGTCACGGCGAACTTGGCGGAGACAGGAAGGGCGAGGCCGGCAGTCATCGCGGACGCTCGCCGCACAAGTAGCAGGCAGCCCGAGGTTGAGTCGGATCATCGAGGCGGACTTTCACGTCCTCCCAGTGATACAGGTGGTTGTGCAGGCCCAACTTCTGTCGGAGCATGAACGCCCAGTATCCGAGCACGGGGTAGCGCCAACGCCAACCGTGGAACAGCCACCGCACGCGCGTTGTCATGCGCTGACGCTGAACTTGACCGAGGCGAGCGTCTTGTACGTCGCGCCATGCGGTCCCGTGGGCGCGTTCTGGATGACCTCCGCGATCCCGTCTGCCGCGCCGCCCGTCCAAATCGGCGAGTACAGGCCGCACTTCTCCGAGGTGTACGAGGGACCGGAGTGGAATACCGTGCTCGAGACGGCCACGACGTTGCCACCCTGGGTGAAGGTGAACCGGACGCCCGAGCTCGGCGCGTTCGTACTCACGTTGGCGTCGATGAAGTCGCCGTACTTCGGGCTCGGCTGGTTGAGCGTGATCTGAGCCGTGTAGGCGGGTTGTTTGGGCATCTCAGCTCTCCTTACGATCCAGCCACCACAGGTACCCCGCCGCCGCCACTGACGAGGGCAGCAGGATGTCGATCGCGAGCAGGACGAGCAAGCTCGACCACGGCGCTTGTATGCCAGCCACAAAGAGCAGCGTGGGGATCGCCAAGAGCACCGCCGCGATCGTGGCTGCGAGTGCCTCCCCAAACAGCACGAGCTTCAGACCGGACGGCTCCTGTCGGTAGCGACGCCAGAAGTACGCGCACGCCAGAAACGCTACCGGGGTGAACAGCAAGATGTCCCCGACCGTCAGCAGGATCGCGGGACTCATCCACGTCTGCCTTCGAGCTTGCGCAGTTCGGCGAGGGCACGCTGGTTCTTCGCGATGACGACGATGCGGACGGCCTTGACGTTCTCGAGCACGCGATCGGCACGGTCCACCGTCTCATCGGTCTCGGACGGACGGAGCCTAAGCACGCGCCGCAACCACTTCACCGGGGATCGACCTTGACCGCCACATCGATCTTGTCGAGGAGCTTGTAGAGCCGATCCTTGAGGAGGTCGCGCTCCTTGCGGAGGTCCAAGATCCAGAGCATCGCCAGGGCCAGAGCCCCGACTGGTCCAAGGACGACTTCGATCGGGATCTGCAACGCGTCACGTCAGTTCATCGAGGCGACGCTGGAGCGCAGCCCATTCGCGCTCGTCCTTGCGTCCGCCGATGTAGCCGATGATGTCGCCGAGCCAGAACGCTGCGCCCGCGATGACGCTCACCAGCAGCCAGTCCATCGCGGTGCATCCTAGCACCCGTGTGCGGCCCCGCAACGGTTATTCGGACGCCCTCAGCCGTGCCCCACGGAGGCCAGACGTTCCCGGAGGGAGGGGGTGGGTCATGATCGGGTCACGCGGTGGTCATGACCCGTTCATCGTCTACCTTCCCGCGATGCCGGAGGACGAGGGTTGTGGGAGGCACACTGCACCCGTTGCAGGGTGACAGTGCGTGCCGTCAGACTTCGGGAGTAGTCAGCACGTCTCAGCGGGCACTCGGGCTCGTGTCTGGCGTGGCCCCGGTCATTTACCCCTGCCGGGAAGACCCACACCCGCTGCTGCCTCGCCGTCTTGCGGCGACCAGGACGTATCCAAACGATGGGGTTGTGGTCCGCGTCTCGCTCGCGGCTCCGTCTGTAACTGACGGATGTACCCATTCGCCCGGAGGGCTAGCCTAGGCTTTACGGCTGGTGTAACCTCTGTCTCGCAGGTCGGTGGTTACTCGTTCCTGCGCGCTCCGGGCGTCGAGTCGGCAGCGGCTCCGCCCGGAGCATTTCCTTGTCCGTGCGGTATAGCACGCGCCTAGGCTGGTCTGTCTACCCGCTTATCCACGACTTTCGTCCACGAACTCACGCGAGCTGGTGGAGAAGTGCGACGAATGGCGAAGGTGGCTCGGAAGCCGCCAACCTCGACCTCCGCCAAGCCGACGAGTTCGCGCCGCCAACGGTAGGCAGTGCGAACCGTCATCGCATTGTCGGATGCCACCACCACGGCCTTTGGAGACATGCCCGCGAGGAGCCGACACGCTATCCATTCGTCGATGGCGGGCCGGCTGCTCGGCCGTCCGTCCCAATCGCGAATCGCAGTCGGCGAGACACGCCGACCCCTTACGGGAATCTTGGTGACGCGCCGGACATTCATGGGTTCTGGGGTAGTGGCATGTTAGGCGGACTCACGGAGAGCGGTGATCTCGCGATGTCGCGGTTTCGTGATGTCGTGGGGCCAGCGCATGGTGCCGGTCGTCTTGGAGCGATCGATCATGAGCGCGTAAGCGGCCTTGAACTCAGCGACGGTCAGGCCACCACGCTTCGCGTTGCAGGCGCGATGGGCAAGCGCGAGATTCTCCATACCGCGGCCGATCCGCCCGCCCTCGTGCCATGGCAAGATGTGATCGCGTGTCGCCTGCGTTCCCCAAGGGACGAACTGCCCGCACAGATGACAGACGCCCTGGTCCCGGTCGTAGAGACGCTTCAACGCGTCCCGACCCGAGCGGTTGTGCCGCTTCGCGGTCATCACCATTCCCCCGGATAGACCCACGGCCCGGCTTCATCGAGCAACGCACGGGCGTCACGGTGCCATCCGCACTGGCAATCGGTGATCTTCAACCCGTCGCTAATCTCCTTCGCCCCGTGGGCGATCCCCATCAACCCACGCAAGACCCGCAAGGCCCGCCTCTCGAATGACGTGCGATAGGGCGACGGGAGCCCGGCCGCGAGGTTCGAGGCACGCTCCTCTGTCACGGTTATCCGGCGCTCCCGTCATGGACCGTCACGCAGCACTCCACGCAGGATACCGCTGCTCTACCACGCCGCGAGTGTCCTACCGTCAGTCGCCAGCTCCCGGTGCTTCCCCGAATGACCGGTCGGCAGACTGCACAACGTCCCAAGTCCTGACCCCACCGCCCCACACGGCTTCACCAGCTCCTCTGCGTCACTCTCGGAAGAAGGTAGGCCGGTAGCGACCTTTGCCCCCAAGACATCAGCCGCTACCGGAGTGTCGCCGGAAGGGTTTGGCGGTTCCGGCGTTGCGACCGAGCCCGCCTGCCGCGTCAGGGTGAGATCGGGCTCGTCAGAGGGCTCCGAGGAGGGGTCGCTACCCGGAGCAGGGAGGATCCATTCGCTCGTCTGGATGCGCGAGAGCATGAGCACGCTGTACTTCACCACTCGCTGGGAGCGGGCGGGCTTGAACTCGCGCGCTTCGATCGAGCCCCAGCAGGTTACGGTCTTGTCCAGCCACGTCTCCTTGATGGCGGACAGGGCTGAGGCGATGTCGTCGTGGGCCTCGACGAGGATGCCGCCCCGATCCCCTTCTCTGGCCTCCAGGCGGAAGCCAAGGACATAGCCGTCGGGGGTCTGGCGGAGTTCCGCGTCCGAGGTGTTCTTGGTGCCCTTCTTGGCGACGCCGATGATGCCGTCACGGACCGGGCCTTCGAGTGGTTCGTAGTCGTCGGCTCCGACGCGGGGATTGCGCTCGGAGCGCTTCGCCGCTACCTCGTTGGCCGACGCGATGCTCTTGTCGATGAGGATGCCGAGGAACCCGATGGCGCGGCCGACCGCGCTCGTCTCAGCATTCTCCAGCTCACTGCCCTTGGTGAAGCTCGTCGTGCCCGGAAGGTACATCCACGACGTGCCCGTGGCCGGCCGATCATCGTCGGGGGTCCGGTACACCATCGCTCGGCAGATCACCTTGGGCTTGTCGTCGGGTTCCGTGGTGAGTTCGTAGGCAGTCTCGATCCGCGCCTGCCCGAACAGTTCGAACAGCGCGGCGATGCGGTCCTTGACCTGGACGTAATCGCCGAGGTCGAACTTAGAGTCAGGCATCAACGTGGCCTCGTCGCTGTCTTGAGGAAGTAGTACGAGAAGTTCGCGCCGAGGATGAACGCAATCTCAGCCCACAACGGCCAGCCCCAGGTCAGAACCATCGAAATGGCGATGAGAAGCACGGTCGTCTCGGGGATCGAAAAGCGATCGCGCGTGATCTGATACCAAAGCCACTCGTAGCGGGTCGCCTTCCGCCAGCCGTCGAATGGTTGGTCTGCGAGCATCCAGCCTTCGGACCCAAGGCCAATCTTGCGATAGACGCCCATCAGGCCCTCCCCACAGGAATATCCGACTGACTGGCGAACCGCGCGTAAAGATCGGCGATGACTCGCCACCTAGTCGGCGTCGGGTGCGGGTCCGGAGCCAGCATCATCACCTGGTCGAATACGCGGGCGAGTACCTCCACGTCCAACGGGGTGGGCCAGAAGTGTCGCGCCTGATCGCCGTACACCGAGTCGGGATTGATCCCGCCGCACCGGACGCAGTGCTCGTGGTAGTCCTCGACCTCAGCGCCGGGACAGCCCATGACCATGCACGTTGGGTTCGGCAGGAGCGGCCATTCGTGCTTGTGCTCAACCACGCTGAACCTCAATCCCACTCTGACTGGCGATCTGCACGAGCTCCTCAGCCGTGAACGCTTCGGGATCGGGCAGACATTCGTAGTCATCGAGGCACCCCGCGATGATCGCCAGCAGGTCCCCATCTGCCTTCAGCTCGACCGAGCCGGCATCGCCCACGATCGTAACGCTGTATTCGGAGCCGACCTGCGGGGCGTTCCGTGAGCGCTGCCAGGTCGAGACGTTCACGCGCATATTCCGCGCCCGCATCTCGAGGTTCTCCAGCTTCTGGTAGTCGACCTTCATCCACGGCGCGAGGGCGATCCGGTACAGGTGGAGGTAGCCATCACCACCCCCGCCCCGGAAGATGGCTTGGTTGTTGTGGGGCTTCATGCCTGCATCCACCTTTCGACGGCAGCATCTTCGGCGTATGTCCGGGCGACCTCGGCCTTGCGCGCGACGTTCCGGGCAGCTCGGCGGATGCGGAGAAGGGTGCGGAGGGAGGCTCGGTCCGCCTTTTCCATGTCCGCGAAGTACGGGCGCAGGATGGCCGAGCGGGTGCGGTGCCATCTCCTGAAACGGATAAGGCTGGCGATCTCCTCTTCGACGAGGACGGCCAGGGCGTGGGCTTGGGTGGTGGTCATGCGGCTGCCTTATGGCTGCAGTTCGGCTTCGACTCCAGCACTGCGATGCGGTCCAGCGTCTCGCGCACGCCTTGCGCGGACAACCAGCCGATTACGTCATCCGTGACGGTCGTGGCATAGCACAGAGGCTCGCCATGGAGAACGGCGACCTCATAACGGCCCTCCGGACCGCCGTAGCTGTAGCGGTTGCGGATCACGGAGGCACCGAAGCCATTGTTGAATGTGGCGATCCACTGATCCCCGCCTAGTTGGCGATCAGCCTTGTGCTCGACTGTGTGCCCGAACTTCTGGGTCATGTCTCGCCTCTCACTAGCGGAACCAATAGGTGGATATTAGACTCTTGACATGGCGCTGTCAATACCCTAGGGTTGCTGGCGTGAACACACCGATCCGCGTCTGCACCCTCTGTGACGAGTCGTATCCATCAGGGACGTACATGGCGCACGCCAACGTGCACACGCCCGTCCGCAAGTCACGGAAGGGGCCGGCGCCGAGTGAGGTACGAGAGACGATCCTCGAGCTGCTGTACCAGGGCCACAAGCAGGCCGAGATCGCACGGCTGCTCAATGTGTCTCGGCAGCGCGTCCACCAAGTTGCTCACACCGACGAGCTCGGGCGCACCTACCGTGCCGACGCGAAGAACCGACTACGGAGGAAGACAGCATGACCCTCACCGAACGCCTCCGCCTCTGCCGCGAACCCGACTGCAAGCGGAGTCCGACGTACCCGGATCAGGCGTACTGCGAGGCCCATCGGCTGCCGTGGAAGCCCGAGTGGCGACGCCGCCTGCAGGCCAAGGACATGACGAGGAGCGCGGCATGAACACGACAGCGCCATATCCGCCCGATGCTCTGTGTCGCTGCGGTCACGCTGGTCGGCATCATCGCGTCGGGGACATCCAGAGCGTCACATACGCCTGCTACGCGACGGGCTGGCACAAAGGCGTTCCGGGCTATGACGGCTCCGGTTGTTTCGCGTTCGAACCGGATCAGAAGGTCGTGGTGCTGCGCCGCGACTCGCACGGACGATTTCGACGAGTGGCGGGTGCCGCATGACCGCCCTGTTCTACCTCGGCCTCATCTGCGCCTTCGTCCTGTTCCTCGTGACCTTCGCTGCGATTAGCCAATGGGCCGAGAAGCGGAGTCCGAGACTGCGTCGCTTCCTCGATCGCCACATGCCCGAGCACGACTGGCAGAGGCCCTGGTGAAGCCCTCTACCGCTGCAACCTTGGCTCTCCTGCGCCGCAAGCCCGAAGGCGTCACCCCACTCGATGCCCTCGACGAGATCGGCTCGTTCCGCTTGGGTGCGCGCGTCTATGAGCTGAAGCAGGACGGGTACGACGTGGAGACGCGCTGGGAGACGACACCTTCCGGCAAGCGGATCGCGCGCTATGTCCTGCACGAGCAGATGGAACTGGCACTGTGATCCGCAGGTACTCGTCCATGAAGCCCTCTGCCGGCACACAGATCCCGCAGACGCTCCGCCAGGCCGTTTACGCCCGAGATGGGGGATGCGTCGGGCGGAAGTGCTTCGACGGCGAGTGCTTCGGCTCGCTCGAGCTCGATCACGTCCGTGCCTCTCACGGCATCGGGCTGAAGAGCCGCACGGCGCTGGACAACCTCGTGCTCCTGTGCGCCGGTCATCACCGCTGGAAGACCGAGCACGGACGCGAGGCGCGCCCCATCCTCCTGGCCTATCTCGAGCAAGTCTCAGCCGAACACACGCATGTAGACCCTGTCCCCGGATGCCTCGATTGTTTTGAAGCGTTCGGTTAGGGGGAGGCACCGAATGACAGTGGAGCCGCTGAATTTCCGCATTCAGTATCGGGACGGGTCGCACGAAGGCTCGGAGCCACCCGCGTTCTGTAGAGCGTGCGGGCGTCCAATGCGAGTCACGGTCGAGCCGCGCCGGTACGACCCGTTCGATGAGAGGACGGGCGAGCGACAGATGGAGCGCCATGCTCGGTGCACCCGGCCTTGGTGGGCGAAGTTCGTTGGGTTCCACGATCACGCCGTCGAAGACGAGCACCACGATTGGCCGTGGCTGTGATGGCTCAGAAGAGACAAGCGGCCGCGGCGGCGCGGCGGAACGCGGTCACGTGCACGTGCGGTCACGCCTTCTCGTCCCACCGTCAAGACCCCACCGACCCGTGGGCCACCGAACGGTGCAAGACGTGCGGCTGCTCGGCGTTCTATGACGGTCGCCGGACCGAGGAATGGGATAACGACGATGACTGACGGGACAGTGG
>Ga0207646_10001425_pt1 | contig 29684 bp, 25 predicted proteins | sample KBSK5502metaG_FD_184343 | JGI IMG/M metagenome (GOLD analysis project Ga0207646, IMG submission 184343) | Corn, switchgrass and miscanthus rhizosphere microbial communities from Kellogg Biological Station, Michigan, USA - KBS K5-50-2 metaG... | ecosystem: Host-associated > Plants > Roots >... | reverse complement strand
CTCCGCGCCGATCTCCTGGGCGAGCAGCCGGGCGAGGCTCGTCTTGCCGCTCCCCGGCGGACCCCACAGCAGCGTGGAGCTCAGGTGGCCGCGGGCGACGCTCCGGCGGAGTGGGCCGCGCTCGCCAACCAGGTGATCCTGGCCGACGAACTCGGCGAGCGTCCGCGGCCGCATCCGGGCCGCGAGCGGCTGGCGCTCCGGCGGCGGTTTGAAGAGGGCTTCCGGCTTCGCGCCGCCTGCCTTCGTCCGCGTGGTCGGCATGCTCTGCAGTCTAGAAGGCGAACCCGACCGGGCGATGCGGCAACCATTCGCACGCTGGGCCGGTGGGATGCGCGATCACCCATTGGGCGACAGGCATCGAGGTCGGCACACTGCCGCCGGTGAGCGGTGGCTAGGTGGACCGGTAGGGCGTGAAGAGGACCGGCAGTTCGCTGCCGGCCAACTTCGCTCTGAGCTCTGAGCTCGGCTCACCGAGCAGCTCGCCGTGCACAATCGACACCGTTGCAAGGACCTCGTCGAACAGGTGGCCGAGATTCGCGGCGTGCTCCATCGCCGCCTCGGAGTCCCGGTACCGCTCGACGATCATGCATTCGGTCTGATCGTCGTTGAGGAACAGGTCGTACTGGAGGGTGCCGGAGTCCTTCGCCGCCACGATCGCGTTGGCCTGCTCGGACAAGCGCAGGTATTCCTCGCGCTTGCCCTCGCGAAACCTGAATCGCGCGATCCCAAGAAGCTCACTCACGGCATTGCCTCCAGACTTGGCGTTGCGGGCTCAATCGTCGCCCGGACGCGCCTGAATGGGCTAGCCGGCAGTCCGGATGAGTTTCTTGTTCACGAACTCATCGGCCGCGAGCAGACCCAACTCACGCGCCGTACCGCTGCGCTTGACGCCGCCGAACGGCAGCTCGGGACTGTCCGCCGCAACGATATTGACGTAGACCATGCCCGCCTCGATCCGATCGGCGACGCGGGCCGCCTGCTCCGGATCGTTGCTGAACACATACGAGCCCAGCCCGAAGCTCGTGTCGTTGGCCAGCCTGACCGCTGCGTCCTCGTCGGCCACCCGGTAGACGACTCCGACTGGTCCGAAGAACTCCTCCCGGTAGGCCTCCATCGCGGGCGTCACGCCGGTCAGCACCGTCGGGGGGTAGAACGCGCCGTCTCGCGCGCCCCCGCCGGTGACGATGGTCGCGCCCTGCGCCACGGCCCGATCGACCTGGTCCTGCAGCCGAGTTGCGGCCGCCACCGACGACAGCGGCCCGAGGACCGTCCCCCGCACCAGCGGGTCACCCACCGGGGCCGCGGCCATCGCTTCGGTGAACTTGGTCACGAACGCCTCGTATAGCTCGTCCACGACGATGAATCGCTTGGCGCCATTGCACGACTGGCCGGTGTTGTCCAGCCGTGCGGCGGTCGCCGCCGCGACCACCGCATCGAGATCGTCGGTGGCCAGCACCAGGAACGGATCCGAGCCGCCGAGCTCCAGGGCCACCTTCTTCAGATGCCGCCCCGCCACCTCGGCGATGGCCGCCCCCGCCTGTTCCGAGCCGGTCACCGATACGCCCTGGATCCGTGGATCGGCGACGATCCTCGCGGCCTGCTCGGTGCTGACGTAGACGTTGAGGTAGGCGCCCTCGGGCAGCCCGGCGTCGCGATAGATCGCCGCGATGGCCGCGGCCGACTCGGGGCACTGCGACGCGTGCTTCAGCACGATCACATTGCCGAGGACCAGGTTCGGCGCCGCGAACCTGGCCACCTGGTAGTAGGGAAAGTTCCAGGGCATGATCCCGAACAGCACACCCAGTGGGCTGCGCCGGATCACGGCGGTGCCCTCGCCACGGATCGTGAGCGGCTGATCGGCGGTGATCACTTCCGCCTGATCCGCGTAGTACTCGGTGATGTCGGCGGCGAAGTCGACCTCGCCCACCGCGCCACCGAACACCTTGCCCATCTCCCGGACGATGAGCGCGGCCAGCTCCTTCCGACGTTCGCGATGCAGCTCGGCCGCCCGGCGGACCATCGCGGCCCGCTCGGCGACGGGGAGCTTCCGCCAGGTCTCGAACCCCGCTTGGGCGGTCGCGAGCGTCTGCTCGACTTGGGCATCGGTGAAGCGGTCGTAGTGGGCCACGGTCTCCCCCGTGGCCGGGTTCACGACGGCGTACTCGCTCATGACGTCTCCCTCCGCTTGTCGATCGTAATGCTCCGCGCCGATCCGCCCGGATGCCCGATCTCGGCCGTCGGCCGTCGGCGGTGGTCGACCTACAGCGTGAACAGGTGGAGGCCGTTCACGAGGACCTCCAGCACCGCCAGGATCCCGAGCAGGAAGCCGCCAACGAGGATGATCCGGCGGACGTCGCGCTGGACATAGCGGTACTCGTCGGCCGCCCGCGTCGCGAGCGGCACCGAGGTGTAGACGACACCGCCCGGGGCGTCCGCGCCCGCGCGTCGGCCCCGCTCCCGAGCCGCACGCGCCTCGGTCGCAGCTTTCTCCTCGGCGAGGATGGCCGCCTCGAGCTCCGCGGCGCGGGCGAGCTCGTCCGCCGTGATCGACGGAGTCGGGCGACGCGAGCCGGCGTCGGGTCGAGCGGCCGGCCGCTGGAGTGGTCGACGCTGACCGGGGCGTCCGGCGAGACGGGAGCGCTTGGCCATCGGTGGGTGGTCTCTCCGGGCGGATCGGGTCCGCCGGAGGATAGCAAAGGGTTGGACCGGTGATCGGGAGCGAAGGCCCGTTTGCTAGACTCGGCCCGCCTCGTCCCCGCGGATCGGAGCTTCCGGAGGGCCCACCAGATCGACCTGAATGCCGCCGTCGCGCCCTACGTCGGCGCGGCGATCGTCGGGCTCGCGGTCGCCGTTCTCGTCCTCCTGGTCCTCGTCCTGTTCCTTGCCCGCCAGACGGGCGGTCTTCGGCGACGGCTCGACGGGCTGACCCGCGGTGTCGACGGCCGGAGCCTCGATGCCGTCCTCGATGCTCATCTCGACAAGGTCCTCGCGGTCGCCCGCGAGCTCGATGAGCTGTCCGCCCGCTCCGCGGTCCTCGAGGCCGCCAACCGTCGGACGATCCAGCGGGTCGGCCTGGTCCGGTTCAATCCCTTCGAGGACACCGGCGGGAACCAGAGCTTCGCGCTGGCTCTCACCGACGCCTCCGGCACGGGGTTCGTCCTCAGCAGCCTCCACTCGCGGACCGGGACGCGGGTCTATGCCAAGGCGGTCACCGAAGGGCGATCCGACGGCGCGCTCTCTGCCGAGGAGGGCGAGGCGCTGCGGCTGGCCCTCTCGACACCGGCGCCGCGGGCGGCCGACACCGGTCGGGGCCGAAACCGCGTGGCCGGACCGGCCTGACAGGCAAGGTGTCACGGGCCGGGGCAATGCTGCCAACATGGCCTCCGACCCCACCCCTGTCGACGTCGTCGTGACCCGGTCGCGCGCCCGCCGTGAGCCGGTGCCGCTCGAGCAGATCCCGGTGTGGGACGGGTTCGTCGCGGATGCTCCAGCCGGCGGCGCGGGCGATCCGCCGGCCGGGCTCGACGCGCTCCTAGGCGGACTGAACCCCGAGCAGCTCCGGGCGGTGACCCACGGCGAGGGCCCGCTGCTCGTGGTCGCTGGCGCCGGAACGGGCAAGACCCAGGTCATCACCCGGCGGATCGCCTGGCTGATCGCCACCCGCCGCGCGAAGCCGTCGGAGATCCTGGCCCTGACCTTCACCGACAAGGCGGCCGCCGAGATGCAGGTCCGCGTCGACCAGCTCGTCCCGTACGGCTACACGGACTCGACGATCGGGACGTTCCATGCCTTCGGCGACCGCCTGATCCGCGACTACGCGCTGGAACTCGGCCTGCCGAGCGATGTCCGGGTCCTCAGCCGGGCGGAGACGGTGATCTTCCTCCACGAGCATCTCTTCGCCTTCGAGCTCGACGAGTACCGGCCGCTCGGCGACCCGACGCGCTTCCTGGGCGCCCTCGCGGCGTTGTTCAGCCGATGCAAGGACGAGGACGTGTCGCCCGCCGCATACCGGGCCTGGGCCGACGAACTCGCGGTCGCCGCGGCGGCGGAGCCCGAGGATGCGGTATCTGCGGAGCGTGCGCGGCGTCAGGCCGAGCTTGCGGAGGCCTACCGACGCTACGAGGAGCTCCTCACGGCGAGCGGATGCATCGATTTCGGGGACCAGGTGGCGCTCGCCCTGCGACTCGTCCGCGAGTCTGCCCAAGCGCGGGCGGAGGTCCAGGCGCGGTTCCGCTACGTGCTGGTCGACGAGTTCCAGGACACGAACCGCGCCCAGTCGGAGCTCGTGTCGATCGTCGCCGAGCCCCACGGCAACCTGACCGTCGTCGGCGACGACGACCAGTCGATCTATCGGTTCCGAGGGGCGGCGATCAGCAACATCCTCGGGTTCCGTGAGCGATACACAGCGACGCGGATGATCGTCCTGCGGCGGAACTACCGATCGCGGCCGGCGATCCTGGAGGCCGCTCACCGGCTGATCCAGTTCAACGACCCGGACCGGCTCGAGACGCGGGCCGGCATCTCGAAGCGGCTGACCGCCGAGCGGTCCACCGATCCGGCGGGTCGGACGATCCGGCTGGAGGTCCATCCGTCGGGCGGCGATGAGTCGGATCGCATCGCGGCCGAGATCGCCTCTCGGATCGGCGCCGGGACGGCGCCTCGCGACATCGCGGTGCTCGTCCGGGCGAACGGCCACGCCGAACCGATCCTGCGCAGCCTCGACGCGGCCGGCGTCCCGTGGCGGTTCTCGGGATCGGCCGGCCTCTACGCGCGGCCGGAGGTTCGGCGCCTGCTCGCGTTCCTCCGGGCCATCGCCGATCTCGGCTCCTCGGTGGACGTCTACGCCGTCGCCACCGGTGAGCCGTATGACCTCGGCGGGGAGGACCTGACCGCGATCGTCACGAGCGCGCGGCGGCGGAACCGGACCGTGTGGGACGTCCTCGACGAGCTCGACCGCCAGCCGGGGATCCTCCGGATCGCCGCGGAATCCCGTGCCCGGGTCCACCGCCTGGTCGAGGACCTCCGGAAGCTGTCGCGGCTCGCGCACCAGCGTCCTGCCGCGGAGGTCCTGTACGCCTTCCTGCGCGAGACCGGGACGCTCGGACGCCTGGCAGCGACGGCGTCCGTCGCCGCCGAGGAGGCGCTCCGCAACATCGCCCGCTTCTTCGAGATCATCCGGTCGCAGTCCGCGTTGCTCGCCGACGACCGCGCCTCGTTCGTCGCGCGGCATCTCCAGACACTGATCGAGGCGGGCGACGACCCGGCCACCGCGGAGCTTGACCCGGACGTGAACGCGGTCGCGGTCCTGACGGTCCACAAGGCGAAGGGCCTGGAGTTCCCGATCGTCTACCTGCCGGGCCTCGTGGCCGCTCGCTTCCCGACCGCCAACCGCCGCGAGCCGCTGGCGATGCCAGCCGAGCTCGTCGGTGAGCCGGCCACGGCCGACGACGAGGTCCATCTCCGCGAGGAGCGCCGGCTCTTCTACGTCGCCCTCACCCGAGCTCGGGATGAGCTGGTGCTGTCGCATGCCGCCGACTACGGTGGCCTCGGCTCGCGACGGGTCTCGCCGTTCGTGCTCGAGGCCCTGGACCTGCCGCCAGCGGCGACGGATCCGGGGGCACGCGCCGCCACCGCGCTCGAGCGGATCGACGCGGCCGGCGAGCCGATGCCGAGCCCGCCTATCTCCGAACGCCGGGCGATCGACGAACCCTTGGTCCTGTCGTTCTCGGCGATCGACGACTACCTGACGTGTCCGCTGAAGTACAAGCTGGGCCACGTCGTCCGCGTCCCGGTTCCACCGCACCACGCGATGGTCTACGGCGCGGCACTCCATCGGGCCGTCCAGGAGTTCCATCGCCGCCACGCCCGCGGCCAGGTGATGACGGATGACGAGCTCGGCGTCGCCTTCGACGCGGCCTGGACGAACGAAGGGTTCCTGTCGCGTGACCACGAGGAGGCTCGGCTGGCCGCGGGGCGTGAGACGCTCCGTCGGTTCCGGGCCGCTCAGCTCGAGCCGGGCGCGGTGATCCCTGCCTACGTCGAGCGCGAGTTCTCGTTCTCGCTCGGCGCCGACCGGGTCCGCGGCCGGTGGGACCGGGTCGACATCGAGCCGGTGGATCCGGCTGAGCCGGTGGCGGTCATCGGGCCGTCGACGCCACTCGCCGATGCCGTCGCCCCGACCCTGGAGCTGACCGGCCGCGAGCGGGTCACGATCACCGACTACAAGACGAGCGACGTGCGTGAGCCGGCGAAGGCGCGCCAGCGGGCGCGCGAGTCGCTCCAGCTCCAGATCTACGCGATGGGCTACGAGGCCGTCACCGGCCGGCTGCCCGACGCGGTCGCGCTCCACTTCCTCGACACCGGCGTGATCGGGCGGGTGGGGGTCGATCCGGCGCGGCTCGGAAAGGCGCGGGAGCGGATCGCCAAAGCCGCGGCGGGGATGCGGGCGCGGGACTACACGCCGAAGCCGGACCGGACGACGTGCGGGTACTGCCCGTTCCGGGCGATCTGCCCGTCGAGCGTCGCCACGTGACGGCGACACTCGCGGGGATCGAGGCGATCACGTTCGACTTCGGCAACACCCTGGTCCCGGTGAGCCGTGCCGCCCTTCGCCAGGTGGTCGAGCTCATCGCGAGCGCGGTCGTGCGGGCGGACCCGTCGATCGATCGCGAGGCGTTCCTCGTCGCCTGGGTGGAGGAGGGCGAGCGACAGTTCCGCGAGGAGGTGCCGCAGTTCCGCGAGGTCGACCTCGCGGAGCGACTCGTCCGTGTCTTCGCCCGACTTCGCGGGATGTCGCCGCCACCGCCCGACGAGCCGTGGGACCAGGCCCGAGCTGCCGAGCTGTCGGACCCCGCCGAGATCGAGGCGACGATCGAGACGTACAGTCGCGCCTTCGTGGATGGCCTGCCGCCCACACCCGGCGTCGATGACCTCCTGGTTCGGCTCGCACGCAGTGGGCGCACGCTCGCGATCCTGTCGAACTGGCCGCTCGCGGCCACGATAGATCGCTTCGTTGACGCCCGACGCTGGCGTCGGTCCCTCCGGGCCGTCGTGATCAGCCAGCGGGTCGGCGTGATCAAGCCGCACCCGGCGATCTTCGCCGCCGCCCGATCCGCCCTGGGGGATCCGGCTCCAACGGCGATCCTCCACGTCGGCGACGACTGGGCGGCGGACGTCGCGGGCGCAGCCGCGGCCGGCTGGCGGACCGCGTGGGTCTCTGGCCGACCGGCCGACACGCCGCTTCCGACGAGCGAGCGACCGCCGTCGATCCGCGCCGATCTCGAGCTCGACTCCATCGCGGACCTCGATCGCCACCTGGCGTGGGTCGGGCCACGGCTCGGCGAGCGACCGGGATAGGGCATTCGCCCGATTGGCGGGCCCCGCGGCCCGGAGCGACGATGCACCGCCGCCGCTGCCGGTGGCGTACGCGACAGCCTCTCGGGCACTGGAGGACGGATCGCCGATGGGCGGCGACGCGCCGCAGGAGGGGGCCGCGGACGGTTCGCCGTTCGGGCGCGCGACGGAGCATGTCGTGCTCGTCGTCGACGACGAGCCGATGGTCCGTGCCTGGGTTGCTCGCGTCCTCGAGCGGTCGGGCATCGCCTTCATCCTGGCCGGTGACGGCAAGGAAGCCCTGCGGTTCGTCGTCGACGGGCGCGTCCGGCCCTCGGTGCTGCTGACGGACATCGAGATGCCGGGCATGACCGGGATCGAGCTCGCGGCGCGGCTGCTCGCGATGCGTCCCGCGCTCCGGGTCGTGATGATGACCGGCGATGCCGAGCGGGCGGCCGCCGCCCGTGAGCACACCTCGGTCGTCGCGACCGTCCTGCTCAAGCCGATCGAGGCCGCCGACCTGCTCGCTGCCGTCGGCCCGGAGCCGACCACGGTCATTCCCTGAGGGCCAGCCCCGTAGACTGGTCGCCGCATGGAAGCCCGCGACCGACTGGCGAACCTCGGGTTCTTCGCGGCCGCCGGCGTCGTGTGGATCCTGGTCGCGCTCGTCGTGACGACGCGCGACCCGCGGGCGGACCCGGCCGCCGGCTCGATCGGAGCGCTCCTCATCGGGCTCGCCGTGGGGTTGACGTCCGTTCCACTGTTCTGGCTCGCCGTGTTCGGGCGCCATCGCCGCATCGCGTATCGCGGCGACTGGACGCGGGCGATCCGGCGGGGCGTGTGGGTGGCCGTCGTGGCGGCCTCGTTCGTCGTCCTGCGGCTGCTGCAGGTGTTCCAGCCGTCGATCGTGCTGTTCATCATCGCGCTCATCCTGGTCGCCGAGGTGACGCTCTCCGTCGAGCGGTGACCCGAGACTCCCAGGCCCGGTGCCGCCACGGGGCGGCGGGCGTCGACCCGAAACGAGGAGGAAACGTGACCGTTCCGAGGACGGATGCGATCGACGCTCTCGCCGACGTCGAACCGGCCGCCCCGAACGCGGACGCCAAGCGGCGGCTCGCCCGGGCCGTCGTGGCCGCGCGCGACGAGATCCTCGACCTGTCGCACCGGATCCACGCGAACCCGGAGACCGCGTTCGAGGAGACGGAGGCGTCGGCCTGGATCGCCGCTGCGCTGCGCGGTCATGGCTACGCCGTGGAGCATCCGGCGGGATCGCTCCCGACCGCGATCCGGGCGAGGCGGGTCGGTGGTCGCGGCGGTGAGGGTCCTCGGATCGGGATCCTGGCCGAGTACGACGCCCTGCCGGGGCTCGGCCACGGCTGTGGCCACAACACGATGGCGGCGAGCGGGCTCGGCGCGGCGATCGCCCTCGCTTCCCTGGCCGCCGAGCTGCCGGGCGAGATCGTCTTCTTCGGGACTCCGGCCGAGGAGCGGGGGAGCGGCAAGCAGATCATGATCGACGACGGCCTGTTCGAGGGGATCGACGCGGCCCTCCTCTTCCATCCGTGCGACCGGAGCCATGTCCAGTCGTTCCCATTGGCGTCGGAGGACGTGGAGGTCGTGTTCCACGGCCTCCAGGCGCATGCGGCGGCCGACCCGTGGCGAGGCAAGAACGCGCTCGACGCGATGATCCTGCTCTTCACATCGGTTGGCCTGTGGCGCCAGCAGCTGCGGCCGGAGGCCCGCGTCCACGGGATCATCCAGGAGGGCGGCACCGCGGCGAACATCATCCCGGAGCGCACGAAGGCGTGGTTCATGCTGCGGAGCGCGGACCAGGGCTACTACGTCGAGATGGCCGAGCGCTTCCGCGAGATGGTCGACGCGGCGGCACGGGCGACGGACACGACGGCCGATGTGATGTTCAGCGGCGGGGCCAGGACGATGAAGCCGAACCCGACGCTCGAGGGGCGCTGGGTCGACAACGCCGCCGCCTACGGCATTGTCGACCAGGGTCCGGATCCGAACTCGGGCAGCACCGACATGGCCAACGTCAGCTGGGTCTGCCCGACGATCCACCCCGAGCTGTCGATCGCGCCCGAGGGCACGCCGGGTCACTCGATCAAGTTCCGCGACGCGGCGGCGACGCCGACGGCGGACCGAACGACGCTCCTCGCCGCCATCCTCGTCGCCCAGACGGCCTGGGACCTGTTCGCCGGTCCCGAGTTGCTCGCGGCCGCGTGGCGCGACTTCCGCGCGGCGGGCGACCCGCCAGCCGCTACGGCTTCGGGGTCGCAGTGATCCGATAGATCCGGCCGCCGGCGAGATCACACACGTACAGCTCGCCGTTGTCGTCCTCGCCGAACGAGCTGATCGCCAGACGCGGACTCGCCGTCGGACTGCGGACGAGGGTCGGGGTCAGCGGACCCAGCGCGCGGGTGGAGATCACCCAGATCCGGCCAGAGCAAAAGTCACCGAACACGTAGCCGCCAATGAGCGCCGGATACGCGGTGCCGTGGTAGGCGAACCCGCCCGTGACGGCGCAGTTCGTGGCGGTCGGCGCCGAATGCCCGTAGACGACGACGGGAGCGACGGTGCCTCGCGACGAGCAGCCGGTGGCGGGCCGATAGCACGCCCGGCCCTCGAGGATGGGCCAGCCGTAGTTGGCGCCTCGGCCGGCTGGCGTCGTCCCGACCGGGCTCGATCGATCGATCTCCTCGTACCGGTTCTGGCCGACGTCGCCGATCCACAGCACGCCGGTCACCCGATCGAACGACCATCGCCAGGGGTTCCGAAGCCCCCGTGACCAGATCTGGTCGAGACCGGCCCGGCCGACGTAGGGATTCGTCGTCGGCGACCGGTAGTTGGTCGTGGCCGTCCGATGATCGACGTCGATGCGGAGCATCTTGCCGAGCAGGGAGTTCAGGTTCTGGGCCCGGTTCTGCGGGTCCCCGGCGCTGCCGCCGTCGCCCATCCCGATGTACAGGTAGCCGTCGGGCCCGAAGGCGAGGTTGCCGCCGTTGTGGTTCGCGTACGGCTGGACGATCGTCAGGATCCGGACGCCGGTCGAGGAGACGGCGACGTTCGGGTTTGCTCCGACCGTGTATCGGTTGATCGCCGTGTTGCCCCGGAAATCCGTGAAGTTGACGTAGATGTATGGATGTCGATGGAAGTCTGGATGGAACGCGAGGCCCAGCAGTCCACGCTCACCGCCGGTCGAGATCCGGCCGCGAAGGTCCAGGAATGGTGTCGCGAGTGTCTGCCCGTTCTTGATGATCCGGATGTCGCCCGCCTGCTCAACGACGAACAGTCGACCGCTGCCGTCGCGCGGGCTCGTTACGAGGACCGGGTTCGTGAAGCCGCCCTTCACGAGGGTCAGCCCGATCGACACCTTGGTCGGGTCGAACGCGGTCGCGGCCGGGACGGCCGCGGGCTGCGGGATCCGGATCGAAACCGGTGCCGTGATCGGCGCTGCCGCCGGCCCGGTCGATGACGCGTCGGCGGACGTGGCAGGAGGCACGCCGGCCGCAGTCAGGACCGCTGTGAGGGCCAGGGTGATCGAGATCGCCGATGGGAATTGCGCGCGGGACGGACGGATCACGAGGACCTCCGAGACCATGGGAAGCGGCGCCGCCGGGCGTCGCCCGGGGGCTCATCGTGACACGCGGGGGCAAGCCGGACGGCTCGGCGCCGATGCTAGGATGGCCGCGGCGCGCCCCGCTGGACGCTCGGCGGCGAACCGGCGGCGCCCTGGTGAGACGACCCGCCCGCGGCGGCGCCCTGAGCGCGGCCCGCGACGTCTCCGGAGGAGCCCGTGGCCGAGCGCCCGACCGACCCCCGTCCGAAGCCGCCGACCCCCGTCGACTTCGCCCATCTCAACGGCTGGGACCGCGACTGGGAGACGTACAGCGACTTCGACCTGCCGACCTACGTCGGGCCGACGACGTTCATGAACCTGCCGTGGATCACCGATCCGGCCGAGCTCCGGGCACGGAACGTCGACGTGGCGATCATCGGGGCGCCGTTCGACGACGCGGTGAGCCATCGGCCGGGGGCGCGGTTCGGGCCGCGTGCGATCCGCGAGGCCCAGTACACCTCGGGCTCGATCCATTCGCTCCAGCTCGGGATCGAGCCGTTCGAGGTCCTGACGGTCGTCGACGCCGGCGACGCGAACATCATCCCGGCCTGGATCGAACGCGGCCACGCCCTCATCCACCGCAAGGTCCGCGAGGTTGCGGAGACGGGGGCGATCCCCATCGTCCTCGGCGGCGACCACTCGATCACCTGGCCGAGCGCGACCGCGATCGCCGAGGTCCGCCGGCCCGGCTCGATCGGCATCGTCCATTTCGACGCCCACGCCGACACGGCCAACGACGACTGGGGCGTCCTCGCCGGCCACGGGACGCCGATGCGACGGCTGATCGAGTCCGGCGCGGTCGACGGCCGGAACTTCGTCCAGGTCGGGCTGCGCGGCTACTGGCCGCCGGTCGAGACGTTCGAGTGGATGCAGGCCCACGGGCTCCGCTACCACTTCATGACCGAGGTCGAGGAGCGCGGCGCCGAGGCCGTCATCGACGACGCCATCGCGGAGGCCCTCGACGGGCCGGACGCGATCTACCTCAGCATCGACATCGACGTCGTCGATCCGGGGCTCGCGCCCGGAACCGGAACGCCGGAGCCCGGCGGGTTCCTGAGCCGCGAGCTCCTCCGGGCGATCCGCCGGATCGTCGGCCGAGTCGAGCTGGCGGCGATGGACATCGTCGAGGTCGCCCCGCCATACGACCACGCCGAGACGACGTCGATGATCGCCAACCGGGCCGCGCTCGAGGCGATCAGCGCCCTCGCCGTCAAGCGCCAGGCCGGCCGACCCGTCCGCTGGCGTGGATCCGCCGAGGCAGGGAGTCCCGCGCCAACCGATGACCCGGGCGCAGAGGCCGGCCGTGGCTGATGCCTCCGAGGAGGCCGTCGCGCTCGCCCGCCTGTACGACGTCGACCTGATCGAGGATCCGGGCGACCTCGACCTGTACCTCGCCCTCGCCCGTCGGACCGGAGGGCCCGTCCTCGAGCTGGGGGCCGGAACGGGACGGCTGGCCGTCCCGCTCGCGCTCACCGGGTTCGAAGTGACAGCGGTCGATCTCGACCGGGCGATGCTCGAGCGGGCCGAGCGCTTCCTCGCGGCGGCCGGGCCGGAAGCAGCGGCCCGGCTCGAGTTCGTCGAGGCGGACCTGCTCGAGGTCGAGCTTCCGACGGCTGGCGCCTTCCGCCTCGGGTTCATCGCCCTGAACACCCTGTTCCTGCTCGGGACGCGCGACCGGCAGCGCCGGGCGGTCCGGACCCTCGCCGCGCACCTGGCGCCCGGCGGGATCGCCGTCGTCGACGTCTGGCTGCCGGACACCGACGACCTGGCCCGTTTCGACGGCAGGCTGATCCTCGAATACGAGCGAACCGATCCCGACACCGGCCACCAGGTCACCAAGGTGGCGGCGGCTCGGCACGACCCGGCGATGGCCGTCGTCGACCTGACCTCGATCTACCACGAGGGGCCGCCGGGGGAACCGCCCCTGCGCTGGATCCGCCGCGATGCCCTGCGCCTGGTCGGGGCCGACGAGCTGCGGGCGATGGCCGAGGACGCCGGCCTGGAAGTCGAGCAGCTCGCCGGCGGCTACGACCTCGATCCGCTCGGACCCGGCAGCGAACGAGCGATCCTCATCGCCCGGAAGGCCATGACTGACGGGGGGACTTCCCGGTCACCGGTCGGCGCCGATCGGCTTGGTACACTCGGCGTCGATGGCTTCCGCTGATCAGACGCGCCTCCTCCTCGTCGAGGACGTCCCACAGGTGGCGCAGTACATCCGTGGCCTGCTCAATGCCCAGAGCTCCGTCAAGCTCCTTGACGTCCTGAGCGACGGCAGCAAGGTCCTGCCGCAGGTCCAGCAGCTCCGGCCCGACATCGTCCTCGTCGATGCGCTGCTCCAGGGCCGGGTCAAGGGCCTGCCCCTCGCCGAGCAGATCGCGACGTCGGGCTACGGCGTCCCGGTGATCGTCCTGACGGTCCCCCAGAACCCGGTCGACGTCGACCCGTCGCGGGGCATCCACGCGGTCCTGGCGATGCCGTTCTCCGGGTTCGACCTGATGACCCGGATCACCCAGGTCAAGAAGGACTTCGCCGCCCTGACTTCGACCGGCTCGTCTCGGGTCTACTCGGTCTTCGCCCCGAAGGGTGGCGTCGGGAAGACGACGATCGCCTTCAACCTTGCCGTCGCCCTCGGCCAGGCCGAGCAACGGACGGTCCTGATCGACGGCAGCCTTCAGTTCGGCGACCTCCGGTCGCTCCTCAAGGTCCCCGTCGACGCACCGTCGATCCTGGATCTGCCGACCGATCGCGTCTCCGAGTCCGATCTCGCCGACGTCCTGTGGCGGGATCCGTCCGGGATCGACATCCTCCTCGCGCCGCCGCGGGTCGAGATGGCAGAGATGATCACGACCCGCGATGTCGACAAGATCGTGTCCCTCCTCCGCCGGGTGTATGGCTCGATCGTCATCGACATGTCGTCGGCCCTGAACGACATCAACCTCGCGTTCCTCGACCTGTCGGACACGATCGTCGAGATCGTGACCTACGACTCGACGACGATCCACAACACGATGGCCGTCGCCGACGCCTTCCGGATGATCGGCTACCCCGCCTCGAAGGTCCGCTACCTGGTGAACCGTGCCGATTCCCCGGGCGGGATCGACCCCGGCGACCTGGAGCGCGCTCTTGGCCGGGTGCCCGAGCATCGCGTCGTCAGCGACGGGATGCTGGTCGTCCAGTCGAACAACGAGGGGGTCCCGTTCGTCCTCGCCAACCCCGCCGCGCCGATCAGCCAGGACCTCCACCGGGTCGCCGGCGAGCTCCTCGCCGCGGGCGGGATCGCACGACCGGCGGTCGCGGTCGGTCGTCGCTAGGCAGGTCGTGGCAGACGCGCGGCCGATCGGGGTCTTCGACTCGGGGGTTGGCGGGCTGACCGTCCTTCGCGAGATCCTCCGTCGCACGCCGGCCGAGTCGACGATCTATCTCGGCGACAACTTGCGCGCGCCCTACGGGATCCGCCCGGACGAGGAGGTTCGGGCGTTCTCGATCGAGGCGCTCGACGAGCTGGCGGCACGTGACGTCAAGGCGATCGTCGTCGCCTGCAACACGTCGACCGCCGTCGCCCTCGGCGATTTCCGGCGGCGCTACGACCTGCCGATCCTCGGCGTGGTCCGACCCGGGGCGGTGACGGCGGCTCTGACGACCCGCAACCGGCGGGTTGGGGTCATCGCCACGCCGGCGACGGTCCGCTCGCATGCGTACTTCAACGCGATCAAGGACGAGAACCCGGCCGTCGAGGTCTACGAGCACGCCACGCCCTCGTTCGTGCCCCTGGTGGAGGCCGGCCGGCTGGCCGGTCCGGCGGTCGAACGCGAGGTGGCCGACTCGCTGGCGCCGCTCCTGGGCGAACGCGACGCCTCCGGCGACTTCGTCTTCCCGCTGCCGGCGTCGGCCCGGATCGACACGCTCCTGCTCGGCTGCACGCACTACCCGCTGCTCCGGCCGGTGATCGAATCGATCGCCGGCGACGGCGTCGCGATCGTCGATTCCGCGACCGCCACGGCGTCCGCCCTGGTCGAGCTCCTGGCAATCAACGGGCTCGAGGCGCCGGCGGGCGCCGAGGGCGCCGGGGGCGGGGCCACGGACGGACGCGAGGCCGGGTCGCCCACCCACGTCCAGCTGACGACCGGCGACGTCGACGCCTTCCGTGCCGTCGCGGAGCGGATCTTCGGCGAGGCATTCCCCGACGTCGCCTCGGTCGAGGTCGCGGCGGTGCCATCGTGACGGCGAACCGACGGCGCCGTGCCGGTTCGAGCCGCTCGGCCTGGCGCGACGATCGCGTCTGGCAGGCTGGCTTCCTCGTCGGTTCGGCGATCGGGGCAGCGGCAACGGTGCTCGGGCGTCGCGCCGAGCGGGCCGCTCGACGCGGGCTCGTCGACTGGGCCGCCGCCGAGCGGGTCGCGGTCGACCGCCTGAAGACCGTCCCGGGCTCCCTGTCGGCCGCGGACCTGCGGGCGACCGAGCCGCTCTACGCCGCGGCCATGGAGCGGATCGTGCCGCGCCTGTCCGAGGCGCTGGGAACGGCGCTGCCGGGCGTCGTCGAGCGGTCGGCGGTCGTCGACCGGGCCGGCTGGGTCCACGCCAACGTCGCGACCTTCGCTCAGCTGATCGGCCAGCTCGAGACGGAGCTCCTCGACCAGGTCATGCCCAGCGGCGGGGGCCTCGCCAAGGCGACGATGGCCCTCGCCAACCGCTGGGTCACGACCCGCCAGCTCGGCTTCCTGCTGGGCTTCATGGGCTCGAAGGTCCTCGGCCAGTACGACCTCGCCCTGCTCAGCGCCGAGGCAACGCCGGGCAAGCTCCTGTTCGTCGAGGAGAACATCCGCCAGACCGCGGCGAGCCTGGACGTGCCGCTCGAGCCATTCCGGACGTGGATCGCCCTCCACGAGACGACCCATGCCTTCGAGTTCGAGGCGCATCCCTGGCTGCGGCCCTACCTCGCCGAGCGGTTGGAGCGCCAGCTGCGCCTGTTCGGCCGTGAGGCGAGCAGCCTCGGGCGGGAGGCGCTCCGCAGCCTGGGCCGGGCGATCCGCGGTGACAACGACGGCGCCGAGCACTGGATCGAGCGCGTGATGACCTCCGAGCAGCGGACGTTGTTCCGGGAGATGCAGGCGGTGATGAGCCTGCTCGAAGGGTTCAGCGACTACGTCATGGACGAGGTCGGGCGCGACCTGGTCCCCGGCGTCGAGCGGATCAGCGCCAAGTTCCACGAGCGGCGTCACGCCCGGCGCTCGCCGTTCGAGCGGGCAGTCATGCGGCTCACCGGCATGGACGTGAAGCTCGAGCAGTACCGCAAGGGCGAGCAGTTCGTCGCGGCGATCGCGGCCGCGGACGGACCCACCGCCTTGAACCTCCTCTGGTCCGGCCCGGAAGCGCTCCCGCGCCCGGCCGAGATCGACGATCCGGCGGCGTGGCTCCAGCGGCTCGGCCTCCGGGACGGGGGGCCGGCGTGACGTCGGACCCGCCGCGCCGGACGGCCGGGCCCGGTTCCGGACCAGGCGGCGCCCCGACGGCGATCGCTCTCTCGCCGATCCTCTCGGCGCGATACCGCGCCGAGGACCTCGAGCGGATCCGCGCGGCCGCGCCGGGGGCTCGCATCGTGACCCTGTCCCGGGAGGGGCTGACGGACGAGCCCGTCGAAGACGTCGAGGTGCTGCTGCGCGGCTGGCTGTCGTCGGATGCGTTCGACCGGCTGGTCGCGCGGGCGCCCCGCCTGAACTGGGTCCACTCCGCCTCGGCCGGGGTCGAGCGGGCGCTGACGCCGGCGGCCCGCGAGCGCGGCCTCGTGATCACGAACGCGCGCGGGGTCTTCTCGCGGCCGATCGCCGAGTACGTCCTGATGATGATCCTCGCGGTCAGCCGCCGGCTGCCCGGCCTGCTCGAGCTGCAGCGGGAGCGGACGTGGCAGCCCCTCGAGGGCGTCGAGCTCCGCGACGTGACGGTCGGCATCGTCGGGCTCGGCTCGATCGGGCGGGCGGTCGGGGCGCTGGCGACCGCGTTCGGCTGTCGGGTCGTCGCGGTCCGCCGCCGCGCGGACGCCGGCTCCGCACCGCCGGCCGATGAGGAGTCGCGGTCGTTCGGGGAGGTGCTGCTCGACCGCGTCGGCGGCCCCGAGCTGCTGCCGGACCTCCTCCGCGAGTCGGACTTCGTCGTGCTCGCCGCGCCGCTGACGCCGGAGACCCAGAACATGATGGACGCGACGGCGCTCGCGGCGATGAAGCCGGGCGCGTGGCTGATCAACATCGCCCGCGGCGGCCTGGTCGACGAGCGGGCACTGCTCAGCGCTCTCCGCGACGGCCGGATCGGGGGAGCGGTGCTCGACACGTTCCGCGACGAGCCGCTGCAACCCTCATCGCCGTTCTACGACCTGCCGAACGTGATCGTCACGCCGCACACGTCGTGGTCGAGCAGCCGCGTCCTCGACCGAAGCGTGGAGCTGTTCTGCGACAACCTCCGCCGCTACGCGGCCGGCGAGCCGCTCCTGAACGTCGTCGACCCCGCCGCCGGGTACTGACCGGGCCGTCGGCCGGCGTCGGCCGCCCACCGGTAGGATCGGTCGATGCAGATCGCGATCGTCGGGCTGGCCGGCTCGGGCAAGACGACCGTCTTCAACACCCTGACGCGGGGCCACGCCGAGACCGGCGGCTTCGGCGGGATGGAGCTCCATGTCGGCGTCGTCAAGGTGCCGGACGAGCGGCTCGAGCGACTGGCCGAGATCTTCAAGCCGAAGAAGATCGTCCAGGCCGACGTGACCTACGTCGACCTGCCGGCGCCGCCGGCATCAACGGAGGGCCACGTCGGGACCGAGGACCTGCCGGCGGATCACCTCGCCCGGCTGCGGGACAGCGATGCGCTGCTCCACGTCGTCCGCGCGTTCGAGGACTCCGCGCATCCGCACCCGGAGGGCTCGGTGAACGCGGCTCGCGACATCGACCGGCTCGACACGGAGTTCATCCTGGCCGACCTCGCCCTCGTCGACCGCCGGCTCGAGCGGCTCAAGACGAGCGGCCGGCACGGCACGCCGGCGGAGCGCGAATCGAACGAGCGGGAAGAGGCGATCCTCGTCCGGCTGAAGGCGGCCCTGGAGGCGGCGACGCCGATCCGGGACGTCGAGCTGGAGCCGGAAGAGGAGAAGGCGATCCGCGGGTTCCGCTTCCTGACCCAGAAGCCGGTGCTGGTCTTGCTCAACGTTGGTGAGCGTGACATGGAGAACGCGCCAGACCGCATCGGGGACATCGCCGCCGGCTATGACCACCGAAACGCGCTCGTCGATGCGCTGTCGGCCCGGATCGAGATGGAGCTGGGCGAGCTCGAGCCGGGCGAGGCCGGCGTATTCATGCAGGAGCTCGGGATCGAGGAGTCGGGGCTCGACCGGGTGATCGAACTGAGCTATCGGCTCCTCGGGCTGATCTCGTTCCTGACCGCCGGGCCGGACGAGGTCCGGGCCTGGCCGATCCGCGATGGGTCGAATGCCGTCGACGCCGCCGGCGCGATCCATACCGACCTGGCGAAGGGCTTCATCCGCGCCGAGACGGTCGCCTACGACGACCTGCTCGCGCTCGGCTCGATGGCCGAGGCGAAGAAGGCCGGCAAGCTCCGCTCCGAGGGCAAGACCTACCGCGTCCGCGACGGCGACGTGGTGGAGATCCTGTTCAGCCGGTAAGGCCGATCGGCGGGTCAACGTGGCCGGTCACGCCGGACGACTCGATCGATGTGGTCGATCAGATCGGCGTCCCACGAGCGGGGCCGCGGCGACGGATCGGCGCCAGGCCCAAGGAATCGCGCGGGCGCCACGCTTATCCGGCCGAAGTCCGATCAATCACCCTGATCGCGACGTCGCGAGCCACGCCGCAACCCGGAATCCGAGTTGGCGCGCGGAACCTCAGTTGGGTCGGTTCGGGCCGCCCTCGGGGTCGAACTCCGCGATCACCGCCCGGAAGTCAGCGCCGCGTTCGTCGTCACCGCCGATGTCCGTGAGGAAGTTCTCGCTCTCCTCGGTCGATACGTTCGCAGCGGCCGTCAGGCGCTCGTCGGAGATGAAGACGAAGCCGTGATCACGCTCGAGCTCCACGGCGATCGCCTCGATCAGCGTATCGTCCTCATAGGAGTCCTGGATCCGACGCCGGACCGTCTGGACGAGCTCGAAGAACTCGTCGGGGTCCATCTCGTCGTCTCGCGCGAGGAGGACGTCCGAGAAGATGTCCTCGTCGCCCTCGTGGAGTTCATAGAAGTACACGCCGGCTCCGGTCGGGAAGGGTTGGGATGGACGGTCATTGTCGCATGCGCCCTCCGCGCCCGGCCTCGACGGCCGGTCGGAGATGATCGAGAGGCGATCGACGCCGACGGTCATCGTGGTCGGGGCGGCCGCGCGGGACCTGGTTGACGACGATCCACGCGGCTGGCGGCTCGGCGGCGGCGTGTCGTACAGCGCCCTGACGACCGCCCGCCTGGGCCTCCCCACGGGGGCGATCATCGGGGTCGACAGAGCGGCCGCATCGGCCGCCGAGATCGACCTCCTCCGTGAGGCCGGCGTCGATGTCCACCTCGTTCCGCTCGACCACGGCCCGGTCTTCGTGAACATCGAGCGGCCGACCGGCCGGCTCCAGCTCTGCGAGGACCGCTCGGACCCGGTGCCGACGGACACGGTCCCGGCGGCGTGGCGGGCGGCGCCCGGCTGGATCCTCGCGCCGGTGGCGGCCGAGCTGCCAGTGGGCTGGGCGGATGTCCCGTCGCCCGAGGCGCTGGTCGGGCTCGGCTGGCAGGGCCTGTTGCGCGATCTCGTGCCGGGCGAGCCGACTCATCACCTCGCTCCGCACCCCGACCGCATCGTCCGCCGGGCAGACCTCGTGGGCCTGTCGCGTGACGACGTCGAGCGCGACACCGAGCTGGCCGACCTCTACGCGCTGCTCCGACAGGGCGCCTCGCTCGCCGTGACGCACGGCGATCAGGGCGGGCTCATCGTCCACGGCGCGCGGGGTCCTGCCGCGGCCGACCTCGAGCTGCGCCACTACCCGGCGATCCGCAGCCATCGTCCGGTCGACCCGACCGGCGCCGGCGACGTCTTCCTCGCCGCGCTCGCGGCAGCCCGGATCGAGCCGCGCCTCGTCGGCGGCCGGATCGGCCAGGGCTTCGACCTCCTGCTCGCGGCGGCCGCCGCATCGCTGGTGCTCGAGGGGCCCGGGTTGCATGGCGTGCCGACGCGCGATGCCGTCCGCGAGCGGATGGCCGATGCGCGGCGCAGGACCGCGACCGCCGGCCCGCCGACGCGGGGCTGACCGCGGCCGAGCTGACTGCGAGGCCGAACGCTCGCGCGTCAGCCGCCCCGCGACCCCATCGTGCCCGAGACGCGGCGGAGCGCGGCGGCCAACACCCGCCGGCTGATCGCCGCGCTCTCGGCGGGCGGCCCCCAGCCGCTGTCCTGCTCGACCATCAGCCAGCCCGCATAGCCTCGCTCGGCCAGGACCGCCAGGATCGCATCCAGGTCGATGACACCCCCGCCGAGCTCCGTGAAGAGCCGGCGCCGGATGCCCCCGCGGAAGCCGCCGACGGTGCCGGCGCGCAGCCCCGCCAACACCTCGCGATCGACGTCCTTGAGGTGGACGTGCGAGATCCGCTCGCCATGCCGCCGGAGCGCCTCGACCGGGTCGCCGCCTCCCACGGTGTAGTGGCCGACGTCGAGGCAGAAGGGAAGCACGTCCGGACCGACCGAGGCCGCCAGCCGATCGACCTCATCTGGCGACTCGACGTAGGTCCCGGCATGGGGGTGGAACGCGATCCGGGCACCGACGATCCGGGTCTCGGCGGCGATCGTCTCGAGGAGGTCGACCGTCCGCGCCCACCCGGCGTCGGTCAACCGCGGCGTGGCGGTGTCGCCCGCCCGTCCGGCGAACTGATCGCGCTCCGGCGAGCCGTCGAACGCGACGCAGAGGACTTCGCCCCCGCCGGCGACGAGGAGGCGAAGACGCTCCCGGATGGCGGCCAGGGCGCTCTCCGTCGGGCCGTCGACGGTCGCCGGGATCGAGGCATAGACCTCGGCCAGCCGGAGATCGCGCGCCCCGAGGACGCCACGGAGGGCATCGCCCTCGGGGAAGCCCAGGCCGAGCTGGCAGCCCTCGTAGCCGGTGCGGGCGATGTCGTCGAGGATCGTCTCGGGGCTGGCGCCGAGGCGGAGCTCGGCGACGTCGACGTTGTTCCAGAGGATCGGCACCATCCCGATCGGGACGGCCGCCAGCGGCCCGCCCACCGCGAGCGCGCGACGGAGGCGAGCTCCCCCCTCGACGATCGCGGCTGGCGGCGACGCCACGGTCATCGGTGCTGCTCTTCGGCGCGCCCGGCGAGCCAGCGGGCGTGCTCCTCCGGGTGATTGGGCGGGCTCGGCGCGTCCCACCAACCCGTCTTGTCGGGGCCCGCCCCCGCGAGGTCTCGATCGACCTTGATGTGGACGAGCGACGGACCGCCGGATGCGAGGGCCCGTCGAACGGCGGGCTCGACCTCGCCCGGAGCCGCGGCGGTCTCGCTGTGGATGCCGAACGCCGCGCCGATCGCCCGGAAGTCGGGGGAATAGACCGAGCCGTCGGGGGTCAGGAAGTCGGTGAAGGCGGTCCGGCCGAAGAAGTTCTGCTGGCCGCCCTTGATGCTGATCCAGCCCGAGTTGTCGAGCACGATCGTGCAGACGGGCGCCCCGGCGAGGACCGCCGCCTGGAGCTCCTGCATCGTCTGGAGGAAGTCGCCGTCGCCGCACACGGCAATGACCTCGCGGTCTGGTAGCGCGAGCTGGGCGCCGATCGCGGCTGGCAGGGTGAATCCCATCGTCGAGAAGCCGCCGGACGTCAGGTGCGTCCGCGGCGATCGCGTGACCCAGCGCTGCTTGACCATGCCCTGCGGCAGCCCGGCGCCGGTCACGACGACCGCGTCGTCGCGGGTCGCCCGCTGGACCTCACGGACCGCGCGGGCCATCGTCATCGGCGTCGCGTCCGAGCCGGACTTGACCTCGACCTGGGTGAACCAGTCCTTCTTGAGCCGCTGGATCTCGGCGAAGTACGGCGTGTCGCGGGTGGTCGGGCCGCCGCCCGGGCCGAGGGCCAGCAGGAGGTCGGCGAGCGCGGCCTTCGCGTCGCCGACGAGCGGGACCTCGACGGGGTAGTTCTTGCCGATCTCACGCGGGTCGATGTCGATCTGGATCAGCCGGGACGGCGGGATCGAGAAGGTGACGCCCTTGCGGTACGACGACGCCGACCAGTCCGTGAACCGGTTACCGACCGAAACGAGGACGTCGGCGGATGCGGCCAGCGTGTTGCCGACCGTCGAGCTGGTGTCCCCGATCGTCTGCCCCGCCAGCTCGTGGGTCTCGTCGATCGCGCCCTTGCCGTTCCACGTCGTGACGACCGGCGCCCCGAGCCGCTCCGCGAGCGCGCGGACCTCGTCCCAGGCCTCGGCGAGGATCGCCCCGCCGCCGGCCACGATCACCGGCCGGCTCGCGCCGCGCAGCAGCGCGGCCGCCCGCTCGACGTCGTCGGTCGCCGGCCGGATGCGACCCCGCGCCTCGCGCGCCTCCGGCCTGGGCAGGCGGACGTCGGCCGCCTCGGCCTGGACGTCCATCGGCAGGTCCAGAAGGACGGGCCCAGGTCGCCCGCTCGTCATCGCATTCCACGCCCGGTGGAGGACGAACGGGAGGTCGTCGACCCGCGACGGCTGCCACCACTCCTTGACGAGCGGCTCGAACACCCGCGGGTTGTCGGCGTGGTGGCGCCGCTCGAGTTCCTGGAACAGGCCGTGGCCGCGCATGTACGTGTGGGGCGAGCCGGTCGCGAGGGCCACGGCCGTCGAGTCGACGTACGCCGTGCCCATCCCGACCACCGTGTTCATGGCGCCAGGCCCGATGCTCGTGAACGCGAGGATCGGCCGGCCGGTCGCCCGGTAGTAGCCATCCGCCAGGTGGACGGCCGATTGCTCGTGCATCACCTGGACCGTCCGGATCGCGTCGCGCCGGTCGAGCAGGGCGTCGGTGATCGCCCAGGACCCGTGACCCGGGATCCCCGCGACGAGCGGCACGCTCTGTCGGACGAGGTATTCGACGAGGATCTGGGCGCCGGTCAGGCGCTGGATGGGTTCAGATCGATCGGTCACGCGCCCATGATCGCATCGGCGGCTCCCAGTGATGGCGGTGAAGTGCCATCGAGCCGTTCGGTGGCCCGCCGCCGGGCTGCGCGGTAAGGTTGCGGGGATGCATCCGGAACCGTCGGGTGCGACGGAAGGGCAGGGTCAGACGATGACGCAGGTCGCCGAGCCGGGCAGCGCCCGGGCAGGGGCGAACGGGCACGAGACGGGGGCGATCGGGGCGGTCCACCACTGGATCGGCGGTCGGATCGTCGAGGGCGCGTCCGGTCGGCACGGGCCGGTCTACGACCCGGCGACCGGGCGGATCGCGCGTGAGGTGGACTTCGCGAGCGTCGATGAGGTCGGCGCCGCGGTGGCCGCGGCCAAGGCCGCATTCCCCGCCTGGCGGTCGACGTCGCTGTCCAAGCGGACCGAGATCCTGTTCCGGATCCGGAACCTGGTCGAGACCCACCGCAAGGAGATCGCCGGCCATCTGACCGCGGAGCACGGCAAGGTCCCGTCGGACGCGCTGGGCGAGGTGGCCCGTGGGCTCGAGAACCTGGAGTTCGCCTGCGGCCTGCCGAACCTCCTCAAGGGCGGGTTCACGGAGCAGGCCTCGACCGGCGTCGACGTCTTCCAGATCCGCCAGCCGCTCGGCGTCGTCGCCGGCATCACGCCCTTCAACTTCCCGGCGATGGTCCCGATGTGGATGTTCGCGAACGCGATCGCCTGCGGCAACACGTTCGTCCTGAAGCCGTCCGAGAAGGACCCGTCGGCGTCGATGCTCATCGCCGAGCTCCTCCACGACGCAGGGGTTCCGGACGGCGTGTTCAACGTGGTCCATGGCGACAAGGTCGCGGTCGACGCGATCCTCACCCACCCGGATGTCGCAGCAGTGTCGTTCGTGGGCTCGACGCCGATCGCCCGCTACATCTACGAGACGGGCACGAAGAACGGGAAGCGGGTCCAGGCGCTCGGCGGGGCGAAGAACCACATGATCGTCCTGCCCGATGCCGACATCGAGATGGCCGCCGATGCCGCGGTCTCGGCCGGCTACGGCTCGGCCGGCGAGCGCTGCATGGCGATCGCGACCGTCGTGGCGGTCGGGTCCGTCGCCGATCCGCTCGTCGCGGCGATCAAGGCGCGCCTGCCGAAGATCAAGGTCGGGCCCGGCTCCGATCCGGACGCCGAGATGGGTCCGCTCGTCACCAAGCAGCACCGTGACAAGGTCGCGTCGTACCTCGACTCCGGGGCCGCTCAGGGCGCGACCGTGGTCGCCGACGGCCGCGAGCACCCGCTCTACGACGAATCGGAAGGCGGCTTCTTCCTCGGCGTCTCGCTCATCGACAATGTCACGACCGACATGGACGCCTACAAGGACGAGATCTTCGGGCCGGTCCTGACGGTGGTCCGCGTCGACACCTACGAGGAAGCGGTCCATCTCGTGAACGACAACCCGTACGGCAACGGGACCGCGATCTTCACCCGCGACGGGGGTGCCGCCCGGCAGTTCCAGTTCGAGGCGAAGGCCGGGATGGTCGGGATCAACGTCCCGATCCCCGTGCCGGTCGCCTACTACAGCTTCGGCGGCTGGAAGGCATCACTGTTCGGCGACCTGCACATGTACGGGCCCGAGGGGATCCAGTTCTACACGCGGGCCAAGATCGTGACCCAGCGCTGGCCCGACCCGGGTACCTCCAAGGTCGACCTCGGGTTCCCGCGGACGCGCTGATGGTCGACTCCCTCTCCGGCGTCAACGGCGAGGTCTTCATCGCCAGCGCCGCCCGGACGCCGATCGGCAAGTTCGGCGGCGCTCTCTCCGAGACACCCGCGACGGCCCTGGGCGGTGTCGCGATCCGGGCCGCGGTAGAGCGGTCCGGACTGCCCGATGGCACTCCGATCGACGAGGTCATGATGGGCCAGGTGCTCCAGGCCGGCGTTGGGCAGGCTCCGGCTCGACAGGCCGCGCTCGCCGGCGGGCTGGCCGACACCACGTCGGCGACGACGATCAACCGCGTCTGCGGCTCGGGGCTGAAGGCGATCATGCTCGCGGCGGCGGAGATCCGCGCCGGCGATGCCGAGATCGCGGTCGCGGGCGGGATGGAGAGCATGAACCTCGCCCCGTACCTCCTGCCGAAGGCCCGGTTCGGGTACCGGCTCGGGAACGGGACGTTGGTCGACGCGACCGTCCACGACGGCCTGTGGTGCGCGTTCGAGGACTGCCACATGGGCACCCACGCCGAGCGCGTCGCGATCAAGGATTCCGTGAGTCGCGAGGACCAGGACGCGTTCGCCCTTGTGTCGCACCAGCGGGCCATCGCGGCGATCGATGGTGGCCGGTTCAATGACGAGATCGCCCCAGTCACCGTCCGCGACGCGAAGGGTCGCGAAACGGTCGTCGAGGTCGACGAGGGGCCGCGCCGCGATTCGAACGCCGAGGCGCTTGCCAGGCTGAAGCCGGTGTTCGAGCTGCCGACCGGCGAGGATCGCGGTGCCGCGACGATCGGCACGGTCACCGCGGGCAACGCGCCCGGCATCACGGACGGCGCAGCGGCGACGGTCGTCGTCAGCGAGCGCGCGGTCGAGCGGTACGGGCTGACCCCGCTCGCCCGGATCATCGGGTACGCCCAGGCCGAGGTGACGCCGAAGTGGCTGTTCCTCGCCCCGGTCCAGGGCGTCCGCCGGCTGCTCGACCGGATCGAGCTGCCACTCGAGGCGTTCGACCTGATCGAGATCAACGAGGCGTTCGCGGCCCAGACCCTCGCCGACGGCCGGGAGCTCGGCTTCGACTGGGACAAGGTCAACGTCAACGGCGGGGCGATCGCCCTGGGCCACCCCATCGGGGCGTCTGGCGCGCGGATCGTGGCGACCCTCCTCCACGAGCTGCGGCGCCGCGACGGCCGCTACGGGCTGGCGACGCTGTGCCTCGGCGGCGGCGGCTCGGTTGCGATGGCCGTCGAGCGCGTCGCCTCGGCCGCCTGATCCGGCCGGCATGAGCCTCGCCGAGCTGCCCGCGCCGCCGCTCGCCGACACCCCGCTGGGTCGGACCGTCGCGACGACGGCCACGGACATCTGGAACGACTCCTGCGCGATCGACGAGCTGGAGTACGCGATCTCGTTCGGCGCCGTGGGCGCGACCGCGAATCCGACGATCGTGACGGACGTGTGGAAGAAGGAGCCGGCGCTGTGGCGGGGCCGCGTCCGCGAGCTCGCCGACGAACGGGGGACCGCGAGCGAAGCCGATCTCGCCTGGGCGGTCGTCGACGAGATGTCGGTCCGCGCGGCGCCGCTCCTGATGCCGGCGTTCGAGGCTCATGAAGGGCGGCAGGGCCGGCTGTCGACCCAGACCGACCCGACCCTCCATCGGTCGGCCGAGGCGATGGTGGCCCAGAGCCGCCACTTCGTGGAGCTCGCCCCGAACATCATCGTGAAGTTCCCGGCGACGTCGGCGGGCCTCGACGCGATGGAGGAGGCCAGCGCGCTGGGCGTCAGCGTCAACACCACGGTCTGCTTCTCCGTGGCCCAGGCGGTCGCGGCGGCGGAGGCGATCGATCGTGGGATCCGTCGGCGCGAAGCCGCCGGCGACTCGACCGTGGCGATGGGTCCGGTCGTCACGATCATGATGGGCCGCATCGAGGACTGGCTCCGGGTCCAGACCGAGCGGGATGGGATCGTCGCCGATCCCGCCGCGCTGCCGTGGTCGGGCGTCGCCGTCTTCAAGCGGGCCTACAGGATCTTCCGCGAGCGCGGCTTCCGGGCCCGGCTCCTCGGGGCGGCGATCCGGCACCACTACCACTGGTCGGAGCTGATCGGCGGCGACGTCGTCATCACGCTTCCGTCGTCCTGGCAGAAGCGGTTCAACGCGTCGTCGGTCGAGGTCCGCCCACGGATGGACGACCCGGTCGATCCGGCGATCGTCGCCGAGCTCAGCCGTCATTACCCGGACTTCGTGCGCGCGTACGAGCCCGATGGCCTGACCCGCTCGGCGTTCGACACCTTCCCGCCGACCGCCCGCACGCTCCGAGCGTTCATCGCCTCGTACCACGACCTGCTCCACCAGGTCACCGACGCGATGATCCCGAACCCGGACGTCCGCCCCGCCTGATCGTCGGCTGGGCCGGCCTGATCGTCGACTGGCGGCCTGATCGTCGACTGGGCCGCCATGCCGGTGTTGCCCGCGAGCCGTCAGACGGGCGGCGCGACGGACGGAGCCGACCGGCGCCGGAGACGGGCGAGTCGCATCGCGATCGCCTGCTCCACAACCGGGTCGCCCATCCCGAGCCGGCGTCGTCGCTCCGCGAGTCCAGCGGCCCGTTTCGCCGCGTCGCCGGCTCCCGACACGTCGCCCAGGCGGTGCTCGCGGAGCTTGGCGATCTCGACCCAGGCGTGGACGGCCACCGCTCCCCCCCCGGCCGTGAGGTCCTGCCATGCCACGACTGCATCGTCGTATCGGTCCATCCGCCGCAGGAGCCGGGCCCGTTCGATCGCCACGCGTTCGTTCGTCCACGGCGAGTCGAGCCGGCCCTCGACGAAACGCGTCCACATCGATGGTCGGCGCGTCCCGCCGACGTCGGCGACGCGATGCGGATGCCACCACGGCCGGCGCGTGTCGTCCCCGGCGGCCCCGTCGTCGGATGGCACATCCGCGGATGTGGACTCGCCTCTCGAGGACCTTGCCAGCGCGGCATCGAGGCAGGCCAACGCCGTCTCGAGCCGTCGATCCCGGGCGAAGGCGCGGGCGAGCCCGGCCAGGTCCCCCCGCGGCAGGCTCTCGCGTGCCGCGGGGTCCGCGTAGTCGGCATCGATCCGACCGAGGAGGCGAGCGAGCGATCGGACGTCCTCGCGGTTGTGGCGGACGACATCGACGAGCGGGGCAGCCGGCGCCCCACGCAGGAAGTCGAGGAAGCGTCCCGGAATCTGCCACCCGTCGACGTCGCCGTGGCGGAAGGTTCCGAGGATCTCGGTCTCGACCGTGCGCAGCCGGGCGTCGGTCATCCGATGCCGCAGGACGCGCCGGACGAACGGCAGCAGGTCCAGATGGCCGGCGAGCGACGGGGCAGGGGATCGCATCATCCGGTACCGCGCGACCAGGAGGGGCCAATCGAAGCCACGGCCGTTGTACGTCACGAGCCACGCCGTCGACGGGATGTGGGCGGCGACGCGACCGAGGAGGCCGGGCTCGGCCGGATGGTCCGGCAGGAGCAGCTGGACCTGGCGGAACCGGTCGTCCTCCCACCATCCGAGGCCGACGAGGAAGGCCACCGTGCCCGATGCCGTCGCCAGGCCGGTCGTCTCCGTATCGAGGCAGACCAGCGGGGCGTCCGGCGGCGGGAGCCCGGGCAGCCCGGCGAGGCGCTCCCGGTCGAGGGGCAGGACGACAGTCGCCGGCTCGCAGCGGACCACGGGGCCGGCCGGGTCGAGGAGCAGCTCCCCATCCACGGCCTCGGCGAGGCGACGGCCGAGCTCGATCGATCCTCGACCGATTCCACCGTCGCCCCGATCGCCGGGCTCGCGGCCGTTCGCGGCGAGCGTCGCCCGGTAGTTCGCGAGCCGGCGTTCGAGCGTCGCACCGCTCATGCCGCGGGACCCGCGACCAGGTCCCCGGCCGCCCCGACCGAGAGCCGCTCGAGGAGCCGCAACGCCAGCGCCCGGGCGTCGATCTCGGGCTCGAGCCGTGGCCCGGTGCAGGCCGGGCAGCCGCTGTCGCAGTCACACGACCGGATCAGGTCGGCGGCCGCGGCGATCAGCTCATCGTGCCGTTCCCACAGTCGCGGACTCAGCCCGATCCCGCCTGGGACCGCCTCGTACAGGTAGATGGTCGGCGCCTCGTGATGAGGCGACCGGACCTGGGTCACGAGACCGAGGTCGCGCGGATCGACCATGAGGAGGACGGCCGCGACGGTCTGGATCGCCCGTCCGGCGCCCATCAGCGCGACATCGAGCTCGTTCCGTCGCCAGCCGCCGGCGGCGCCGCCCGCCGTCAGCCAGTACGCGGTCGTCTGGAGCTCCAGCTCCGGCAGGTCGATCGGGCCCCAGCCGACGTTCTCGTCGGTCCCGAACTTCAGCTTCTTGAACAGCGTGACGAGGCTGGCGACCATCACCTCGCCGTGGACGCGCCGCCCGCCGGGCGCCGGCGCCTCGCCGAACACGTCCAGGGGCTTCAGGGTGACCGCCCGGTTGGCGTATGTGTAGTGGTCGGCGTCGATCCGGTGGACGTACGCCTTCCGCTCGCCCCATTCGAGCCGGTCGACGTAGTACTGGACCGACTCGTGCATGTAGATCGCCCGCTCGTGGACGAGGACCTGGGCGGAGAACAGGTCGACCTCGCCGAGGACGCGCGGCCGATCCGGCGTCGTGTCGATGATCACGACGTTCTCCGGCGCGGCGCTCCGGAGCGAGACCTCGGAGGCGGGGAAGTTCTCCGAGCTCCAGTACCAGCGCCCGTCGTCCGCCTGGCGGATGTGGCCGGACTCGGCGATGAAGGCGAGCAGCTCGTCGGCCTGCGCCGGCCCGAAGACCTCGCCCGGCTCGAACGGCAGCTCGAAGGTCGCGCAGCGGAGGTGGGCGATCAGGACGTGCAGGTTGTCCGGGTCGAGCCGGGCTTCCTCCGTCCGACCGTCGAGCAGGA
>Ga0207646_10001424_pt1 | contig 29689 bp, 39 predicted proteins | sample KBSK5502metaG_FD_184343 | JGI IMG/M metagenome (GOLD analysis project Ga0207646, IMG submission 184343) | Corn, switchgrass and miscanthus rhizosphere microbial communities from Kellogg Biological Station, Michigan, USA - KBS K5-50-2 metaG... | ecosystem: Host-associated > Plants > Roots >... | reverse complement strand
GTCCCGCCGGCCCGTCGATGAAGCGTTGGGTCGGCCTCGCCCTCTCGGCCTGCCTGGTTCTTCCGCTCCCCGCCCAGTCGGTGCGGGGCCGCCTGGAAGGCCGCATCCCGAGCACGGCGATTCCGGCAGTCGACTCGCTCATCCAGTTCGCGGCGCAGGACGGGCTTCCCACCGAGCCGCTGATCCAAAAGGCGCTGGAGGGTGGAGCGAAGCACGTCACCGGGCCGCGCATCATCGCCGCTGTGCAGCTGAGCCTGGGGCAGTTGCGCGACGCCCGCGACCTGCTCGTACGCGCGGGCGACCAGCCGCCGGTGCTCCCCGCCGAGATGACGACGGTGGCGTGGGCGCTGCGCCGGGGGTTGCCCCCGCCCTTGGTCGAGCGGGTCGTGGCGGCACTGGCGCGACCGCCGCGAGCGGCTGCTATGCATGCGGTGGCCGATCTCGTCACGCATCACTTCGATCCCGATTCGGCGGCGGAGCTGATCATCGACGCCGTGCATGACGGCGTGCCCCGGGAACGGCTGCTCGATGTGTCCGCGGCCGCGCTCCAGCAAGTGCAGCGGGGCCGCACGCGGGCCGAGGCGCTCGCGATCGTGCGGCAGCAGCTGCCCAACCTGCCCGCGCCCGCGAGGCCGACGCGCAGCAACGTCGTCGGCGCGCGCCGACCGGCCGCGCCGGTACCGCCGTAAGCGATGTTGCAGGCTGCAACGCCTCGTCGTGACGCCGTCGCGACGTCGCGGGTCTCACCGGTGAAGCGGGCCAGGGTGGCCCGCGTTATCCCTCCCGGAGGTATCGAGACATGATCCGTCGCACGCTCCTCGCGCTGGCCCTCCTCGCCGCTCCCGCGGTTGTGATGGCGCAGCAGCCGTCACCGATGCAGGGTCAGGCGCCGGCGGCCGACACGTCGAAGGCGAAGGCTGACAAGAAGGCCATGAAGAAGCACGGGAAGAAGCACGCCAAGCCTGGGGCAAAGCAGGAAGGCAAGGACACCAGCAAGGCCAAGCCGTAAGCTGTCGGTCTACGACGTGTAATCGGCGTTGATCCGGACGTAGTCCGGCGTCAGATCGCAGGTCCACACCACCGCCTCCGCGCGCCCGAGTCCCAGGTCGACGCGGAGGCGGATCATTTTCTGCTCAAAAATGACGCGCGCGGCGCGGCTATCCGCGTGAGCGGTGGCGCCACCCGTGGCGAGGGTCAACCACTCACCGTCGGCGGCCGCCTGGAGCGACAGGCGGTCGACCGCGAGCGGGACGCCCGCCGCGCCGGCGGCGGCGAGGATGCGTCCCCAGTTCGGGTCGGCGCCGTAGATCGCGGTCTTCACGAGCGCCGAGCGGGCGATCGCCCGGCCCACGTCCCGTGCCGCGGCTTCACTCACCCCACCCACGACGTGAATCTCGACGAGCTTCGAAGCACCCTCGCCGTCCGAGACGATGGCGAGCGCGAGGGTGCGTGCCACCTGCAGCACGGCGTCCTCGAACGTCTTCCAAAGCGCCCCGTCGCGCGACGGGTCGACGCCGGATGCGCCCCCGGCGAGCAGCAGGACGGTGTCGTTCGTGCTCGTGTCGCCGTCCACCGAGATGGCGTTGAAGCTGCGGTCGGCGACGCGACGCAACAGTGGCTGCAGCCCGGCGGGCTCACCGACGGCGTCGGTCGTGAGCACGGCGAGCAGCGTCGCCATGTCCGGGTGGATCATGCCCGCTCCCTTGGCGATGCCGCCGACCGTGACGATCCCGGCCGGGGTCTCGAAGCGCACGGCACAGTGCTTGGGTCGCGTGTCGGTAGTCATGATGGCGCGGGCGGCCTCCGGCCCGCCCTCCGACGTGAGACGCCCCGCCGCCGCGCGCAACCCATCGGCCACCTGCTCGAGGGGGAGCGGTACGCCGATCACGCCGGTCGACAGCACGAGCGCGGTGCGGGGCGGGAGGCCGGCCGCCTGCTCGGCGGCCTGCGCCATCGCTCGGGCTGCGGCGAGCCCCGGCGCGCCGGTGCAGGCGTTCGCGACCCGCGCGTTCATCGCGACTGCGCGCATCCGTCCCGGCCGCTCGGCCAAGAGGTCGGCGTCGTATACCACGGGCGCGGCGCGGAGCGCATTCTTCGTGAACACGCCCGCTGTGGCGCAGCTCGCGGCGCTGACGAGCAACGCGACGTCCGGCGCGCCGTCGGCCTTGAGGCCGGCGTGCGCGGCCGCGGCGGTGAAGCCGCGCGGCGAGGTGACGGAGCCGTTCGGGATGTCCGCGAGCGCGGAGGGCAGGGGGGGCATCGGCGGGGAAGATACTCGGCGTCCGTCGCTTGTGTAACCGTTCGGGGCGTCGTATCATAGCACAACCTTCGCGGGAGGCCCGTTCGATGTCGGAACCGTTCTTGAGCTCCGACGACTACGACGAACGCGCGCATCAGCTTTACAACGAAGCCCAATACGACGAAGCGATCGAGACCCTGCGAGAAGGCCTGGGGCTCTACCCCCACGCCGTCGAGTTGCATGTGGGCATGGGATACGCCCGGCTCGCGCGAGAGGAGTATGCGTGGGCGCGCCGCGCGTTTGAGGAAGCCGTCGGCCTCGACCCCGAGCACGAAGACGCGCTCGCGGGGCTTGGCGAGGTGCTGCTCAAGTTCGGCGATCGCGCGGGTGCGATCGCGTGCTTCGACCGCATTCTGGCCCTCGGATTCCGCGACGACCACGACCTCATGCTCCAGGTCGGACGCGCCCTGTTTCGCGAGGGCGTGCTGGACCAGGCGCGGCGTTTCTTCGAAGTAGCGATCACCGGGCATCCGGACTCCGCGGAGGCCGCGGCGTGCGTGGGCTACGCCTCCCATCGGCTCGCCGACGAAGGCGGGGCCCTCTACTGGCTGCGTCGGGCGCTCGAGCTCGACCTGGAGCACGCCGAGGCGCGCGTCTATCTCGCAAACCTGCTATACGATCGGGGCGAGTACGAGGCGGCGCTCTTCCACCTCGAGCGCAGCACGCCGGCGGATCACTTCGACGGCCTCGCGATCTGGCGCCTCATCGAGCTCAAGAAGAGCGTGTACCGCCTGCCGGATGACGATCCCGAGCTCGTCCCGTGGCATCACCGCCTGGACGAGCTGGCCGCGGACGCCGGTCCGGAAGACCTGCTGCTCGCGGAGATCGAAGCCATGGGCCCGGACGGCCAGATGCGGGATCCGCGGCAGCTCGAGCTGTTCGGCACGCTACTCACGGAGCTGCAGGGGATGAAAGCACGATCAGGGCCGGGCGACGTCCACCGCGTCAGCATGCTCAACGGTGCGACGTACGTCGGTACCTGGGAGGAGATCGTGCGGCAGATGAAGGACGACGCGGCGGAGTGGGCCCGCGGGTCGCTCGAGCAGTACATGGCGGCGGTGGCGCACCGCGGACGCAAAGAGACCGGCGTCGCCATCCCCGCGACGGATCCGGAGAGCTTCATCCGGGGGAGCGCGGACGCGGGACTACTCCGGATACTGCATTAATCGGTGCAGGTGCCCTTTCACCGGCCTAGCTACTGTGTTTTAGTTTGACCGCGATCGACAGCGGCCCGTCACCCAGCGCGACGAGCGTAATCGCCCCAGCGAACAGCAGGCCCTCGAGCTCGATGTTGCCGCCGTGCGGCAGTTTCACGGCGAGAATCGCGATGATCATCTCCAGGGCCATGCACAACGCCCAGAAGCGGGTGAAGATGCCCAGCACGACGCACGCCGCGCCGATGGTCTCCACAGCGATCAGAATGACGGCGAAGACGATGGCGAACGGGAACCCGACGTCGTGCAGGAACGCGGCGGTGGCCGGGATGCCGTGCTGAAACTTGCTCACACCGTGCAGCAGGAACACGCCGCCCACCGCGAGGCGCATGAAGAAGGCCGCGTAGGGGGTGAGTGCGTTCATAATCCCTCCGGGTGGATGGCTTGCGTCACGGGACCGCGCCGGCGCACGTCCGTTCGCACTTCACGCGCGCCGAGGCGTTTGATGATCACCTCGAGTCCCCGCTGGGGCAGGGCGCCGCTCATTCCCGCCACGTCCGCGAAGCAGAGTCCCACTTCGGGCAGACCGTGCAGCGCGACGTGACCGCCGTGGCATACTAAGGCCGCCGAGACGCCACGGGGGCCGAGCTGCACGACCGGGGGGGTGGCGGGATTCAACCCCGCGGCGTTGGCGGCGGCGAGCAGTAACCCGGCGAGCCCCTGCAGGTCAGTGAGCTGGTTCGCCGGGATCCCCCCGAGATCCGCTCGGACGTGTTCGAACATCACGCCGCGAGACACAGTACGAACAGGGATCGCTGCATAGCGCCTAAGTGTAAGGGGAGTCGGTCGCGGGCGACCAGGGTCGTCGGGCTCCCTATGGAACACCGGCCGGCGCGGATTGCTCCGGGATTTCCTAAAACATCGACATCGCGAGGAACGACCTGAGGTTGTCGTTGGTCACGCGCAGCCGGGCCGACAATAACCGCACCACGGACCACAGCACCTTGTAGGCGATGTCGCGGTTGAAATCGAGCAGCAGCTCGAAGTCGGAGCGCGCGATCGTGATGAGCGTGCAGGAGGTGTTGGCGATCGCGTCGGTCGAGCGCTCGGAGCGGTCGAAGATCGCCATCTCGCCGAAGCAGGCGCCCGGTTTGAGGACGGCCAGTGCTTCCTCTCCGGACCCGGGGATGGTGCGCGAGATCCGGACCTCGCCCTCGGAAATAATGAAGAGCCGGTTGCCGGGCTCGCCTTCCTTGAAGACCTGCTGGCCGACGGCGAACTTCTGCTCCCGGCATACCTCGGACACGCGGGCCAGCTCGCCGTCGTCGAGGTCTTGGAAGATCGCCGCCTGCCTCAGCAGATTGAGGTTCACGGGGACGAAGGTATGGCGCACCGGAGGGAGGGGCAAGTGAAACCGTGGGTGACGCGGGCGGATCTCCTGACCGCGCTTCGGCTTCCTCTGGCCGCCGCATTTCCGTTCGTGCACCAGCCGGTGTGGCAGCTCGCGCTCGTGGGCGCGGCGGCCGCATCGGATTTCTTCGACGGGATGCTGGCGCGTCGGTTCGGCGAATCGCGCGCCGGCGCCGTCCTCGACCCGACCGCCGACAAGGTCTTCATGGCGGCGGCGTTTTTCACGGTCGCGCGCACTGGTCTGCTGCATCCTCTGGAGATCGTAGGGGTCCTGGCCCGGGACATCGTGGCGGCGCTGGGGTACGTGGGTGCGTGGCTGTGGCGGCGGCCCACCGCGCTGCCGGCCCGCGCCGGTGGCAAGGCGGTCACGGTGCTGCAGCTGCTCACGTTAGTGGCGTTCATCGCCCGCTCTCCGCTGGTGCGGCCGCTCGCCTGGGCGACTGCGGCGGTCGGGCTATACGCCATCTGGGACTACGGCCGGGCGGCCGCCCGGGCGCGCGCAACGCCAACCTTGGGAAAGGAGACGTGATGCGGCGAGTGTGGCTGGCCATGCTGCTCGTGGCAGGCGGAATCACGCGGCTCGCCGCCCAGGAGTTCCATCCGCCGCCGGTACGACCGTCGGGCGGTGGTGGCACGCACATCGGGCTGTTCGGGTTCGGCGTGCGCGGCGGCATCGATCTCGCCGGCAGCACGCAGATGGTCTTCGGCGTCACTCTCGACGCCGGCAATCTGGTCTCCCCCCGCTTGCGGATCCGTCCCTCCGGCGAGATCGGCTTCTTCAACGGGCGCAACAGCTATGTCGGCAGTTTCGAGGCGCTGTATCGCTTCACCGGGGATGAACAGACGGCGACGCCCTATGTGGGTGCCGGATTCAGCCTGGTGGGACATCAGTCCTGCGGTGCCGACCCCGACTGTCCCGACTTGTGGGCCAACCTGGTGGTCGGCTTCGAGCTCCACTACCGGTCCACGTTCAACTGGCTGCTCGAGTACCACGGGATGGCTGGCTTCCGCCACAACCGATTGTACGTTGGACTGACGACGCGGCGAGGAAATTGAGGTGGCGGGCGACACTCGCGAGATCACGATGCGATGGCGGGAGGGGCTGCTGTTCGAGGCTGGCGGCTCCGGTCGGCCCCCCGTTCTGGTGGACGGCGACGGCGCGGTCGCCACGTCCCCGGTGGAGATGCTGCTGGTCGCCGCGGCCACGTGCACGGCCTCGGACGTCGTGCTGATTCTCGAGAAGCAGCGCGTGGCGCTCGCGGCCCTGGAGGTCGCGCTGCGGGGGACGCGTCGCGAGGAGCAGCCGCGCCGCTACACCGCGCTCCACTTTGTCTTCACGATCTCGGGCGTGGGGGTGGACGAGACCAAGGCTCGCCGCGCGATCGATCTCTCCCTCGAGAAGTACTGCTCGGTCGTCGCTTCCCTCGCCCCCGACATCCACGTCAGCTACGACGTCGCACTTCGCTAGGACCGTGGTCGCCGTGACCGGGCTCGCCGCGGGCGTGGCGGTTTCGGCGCGCGCCCAGGCGGTGAGCGCCACGGAGATCGGTGCGGGGGCCACCGTGGTCCTCGCGCACCGCGCCTTCTGGGGTCCGGAGCTGGGCGTGGCGCGGCGTGCGGGCGGCGAGGGACGTTTCGCCTTCACCGCGGCGTGCGGCGATTACGAGCGCGCGCTGGGCGTCCGCCTCGACGCGACCGCGCAGTTCCTGCTCCGCCCGGCCGAGCGTCGCGGTGTCGGCCCGTACGGGGGCCTGGGGTTGGCGTTCGTAGGCTCGGACGGGGCGCGCGGCGCGGGCTACCTCACGGCACTGCTCGGTGTGGACGTGGGGCCCGGTGCCGGGGCGGGTTGGTACGCGGAGCTCGGGTTAGGCGGTGGCGTGCGGCTCGCCCTGGGGCGGCGGTTCCGACGCTTCGCCTCGTCTTGGCCGCACCAATAAAAAGGGCGCCCCGCGAGAAGGAGGGCGCCCGGATGCATCCCGCTCGGCGCTGCTCAAACGCTCGCGCCCACGGGCGCGCTCCGCCCGACTACGGGCCGGCAGTAACGCTCGCCTAGCACGCGCAACTCCGCCAGCTGCTGCTCGTCCAACGCATCGTAGCGCTCCGCGAGGTAGAGCATCGTGTCGTCGAACCATTCCTTCTGGTGCTCCGGCGTGGCTTCCAGCACGCCGCAGCGCAGTATGTGCGAGAACAGCTCGTCGCGGGCCTGTTCGAAGGGGGTGGGAGTGGACAGTTTGCGGGGTTCCGAACGCTTCTTGGTCATGCGTGGGGTGCTCCTCTCGTCTCGGTGGACCGGGAATGCGGGGACTCGGGCGACGGCTCGGGTCGCTCGAAGCCGCCGATCAATCGGCGCCGCAATGTAATAGAGCGCTTTGCATCACGCAAAGGCCGAGCACGGCCGCCGGGGGTGGTATTATCATGAACGGGGGAGCGGGCGGGGCGGGAGACACATCAGGGAAGGCGGGCACATGAGCGATCACTCGGAAGAGGTGTACGGACCGGACCGCGCCGAGCGCCTGCTCGCCATGCTGCGCGCGCTGGCTGAGCGCATTCAGACACTGGACCGCACGGGCCGGCTGCTGGAGCGCGCGCCGGAGCTCCAAAAGCTCCTGGGGAACGCGCGGAGCGAGTTGTTTCACTATGAGGTGCGGGTGACGTACGATACGCCGGAGATCGCGGAGGGTCGGCGCATCGTGGACGACGCGGAGCGGCGGGCGCGCGATGCCGCCGCCGGATTCGAGGACGACGAGGACGACGAACCGTGGCGGAGGGCGCGAGACGAATGAAAGGGTTCTATCTGTTGCTGGTGGCGGTCGCCGTGATCGGCGGTGGGGCACTGTGGTATCAGTCGCAGCGCAGCGCTGCGCCGCCGGCGCCGAGCGCGCCGCTCCCGGTCGCGGCGACGGATGCGTTCCACGGCTTTACAGTGGGATCGGACTCCGCGCCGGTCGAGGTCACGGAGTATTCGGATTTCGAGTGTCCGTTCTGCGCGTCGTTTGCGACGGTGCAGATGCCGGTCATCCGCGAGCAGCTGATCGCGACCGGAAAGCTGCGGTGGCGCTTTCGCGACTTTCCGTTGCCCTCGCACCAATACTCCCGGTACGCGGCGATGGCCGCCCAGTGCGCCGGAGAGCAGGGCAAGTTCTGGCAGATGCACGACCAGCTGTTCAACAACCACCAGTGGGCCCAGACGGGGAAGAACCCGCGCTCGACGTTCCGTGACTTCGCTCGCGCCATCGGGCTCGACCTCGACAAATACGACGCCTGCATGGACGGTCAGCGCTACGCCGCGCGGCTCGACGCGAGTATACAGGAGGGCGACGCACTCGGCGTGCGGGGCACGCCGAGCTTCTTCGTGAAGGGGCGTCCGTACACGGGCCGCGGCACTTCGGACGATTTCAAGGCGCTCGTCGACAGCCTGACCAAGAAGCACAAGTGATCCGGCGCCAGGCGCTCGTGCTCCTCACGCTCGTGGGGCTGCTCGTCGCGACCTATCTCTGGCTCTACAAGATCGGCGTGCTCGGCCAGCTGCAGTGCGGCACCGGGAGCTGCGAGTTCGTCCAGGCGAGTCGCTACGCCGAGCTGTTCGGTCTGCCGGTGGCGCTGTACGGCGTGGGCGGATACGCGGCGCTGTTCGCCGTGGGGCTCGTGGGCCTGCAGCCGAGGTTCACCGCGGACCGGCGCGTGCCGCGCGTCTTCGCGGCGCTCTCCACGGCGGGGTTCGCCTTCACGCTGTATCTGACGGCCATCGAGCTGTTCGTGCTGCACGCGATCTGCCGGTGGTGCGTGGCCTCGGCGGTGATCATGACGATCGTGTGGCTGCTGTCGATATTCGAGCTGCGCGCGCCGCGTTCGGGGAACACGTCGACCCGCTAGTATTCACGGCCATGACCTCGCCTGCGCAACCCGTCGTTCCCCAGCAACCGCACGGCCGGTATCTCCTCACGCTCGCGCTCGCGGCACTCGGTGTGGTGTACGGCGACATCGGCACGAGCCCCCTGTACGCCATCCGCGAGTCCTTCTACGGCACTCACGGGATCGCGGTCACACCGGGCAACGTCCTCGGCGTGCTGTCGCTGGTTTTCTGGGCGCTCGTGATCGTCGTGACGATCAAGTATCACATCGTCATCATCCGCGCTGATAACAAGGGCGAAGGCGGCGTGCTCGCGTTGATGGCATTGGTGAATGGCAGCCGCTTGGCCCGGGGCCTGACGCCCCGTCGCGTGATGATCATCCTGGGGATATTCGGGTCGGCGCTCTTGTACGCGGACGGAGGCCTCACGCCCGCGATCTCGGTGCTGAGCGCCGTCGAGGGGCTCGAGATCGCGACGCCGGCGCTGGCCTCGTGGGTGATCCCGGGGACGCTCGTGATCTTGATCGGGTTATTCCTGGTGCAGAGTCGCGGCACCGCCCGAATCGGCGCCGTGTTCGGGCCGGTGATGCTCGTCTGGTTCGCCACCATCGGCGTGCTCGGCCTGGGCGAGATCATGCAGCAACCCGGAGTGCTCGCCGCGGTCTCTCCCTACCACGCGGTGCGGTTCTTCGCCGCGGACGTACACCGGGGCTTCGTGGTCCTGGGCGCCGTCTTCCTCGCGGTCACCGGCGGCGAGGCGTTGTACGCGGACCTGGGTCACTTCGGTCATCGCGCGATTCAAATCGCGTGGTTCGGCGCCGCGCTGCCCTGCTTGCTCCTCAACTACTTCGGGCAGGGGGCGCTGTTACTGCGCGAACCGAGCGCGGCGGTGAACCCGTTCTACCATCTCGCGCCGAGCTGGGCCCTGTACCCGCTGATCGCGCTGGCGACCGCGGCCACGATCATCGCCTCGCAGGCGGTCATCTCGGGCGCGTTCTCGCTGACGCGCCAGGCGGTGCAGCTCGGCTACAGCCCGCGGCTGCGCATCGAGCACACGTCGTCGCGCGAGATCGGCCAGATCTACGTGCCCACCGTGAACTGGGCCCTCATGGTGCTCACGTGTGCCCTCGTGCTCGGGTTCCGCACGTCGAGCAACATCGCGGGGGCCTACGGCGTGGCGTTATCGACCCTGATGCTGATCACCACGCTCATGTTCTACGTGATGAGCCGCGAAGTGTGGCGCTGGAGCTTCGCCCGCGCCGCGACCGTGGCCGGCCTGTTCTTGTGCGTGGATCTCCCCTTCTTTGCAGCGAACATGCTGAAGATTCGCTATGGTGGCTGGGTCCCCCTGGTGATCGCGGCGGCCATCTTCCTGCTGATGACGACCTGGAAGCGCGGGCGCGAGATCCTCGCCAAGCGCATGCTCGAGAAGACGGTGCCGCTCAAGATGCTGCTCGCCGATCTCGCGGCGGAGCCGCCCACCCGCGTGCCGGGCACGGCTGTCTTCATGTACGGCACCGCGGACCACACACCCCCAGCGCTGGTGCACAACCTCGCCCATAACAAGGTGCTGCACGAGAAGGTCGTGTTCCTCACCGTCGTCACGGAAGACGTTCCTCATGTGGAGCCGAGCGAGCGTGTGACGATCAAGCGCATGGGGAAGGGATTCCACGCGGTCGTTGCCCGCTACGGCTTCATGGACGATCCGGATATCGAGGACGTGCTGGGATGCTGCCGAGCGGAGTCCCTCGACATTCGGACGGAGGGAACCACGTTCTTCCTCGGCCGCGAGACGCTCGTCGCCTCCGACCGGCCCGGCATGCCCGAGTGGCGGGAGCACCTGTTCTCGTTCATGTCGCGGAACGCGCTACGGGCCACGGCCTTCTTCAAGATACCGACAAATCAGGTATTCGAGGTGGGGACGCAGGTGGAGCTCTGAGGGAGGTTGGTAGAGGTTATGGAGGGTGCGGAGGATGGTGGAGGTTGCCTCCCCCAACCTCCTCAACCTCCCCTGACCTATTCTACCTGGCCGTACTTCGCGATGTCTTCCGGCAATTCTCCCTGCCCGGTGGTTCCTTTCTCCTTGCCTTGCACCATGAGGCGGATCTGCTCGACCACGTCCGGGTTGGCGAGTGTCGTGACGTCGCCGACATCGCGGCGGTTCGAGATCGCCGCGAGCACCCGACGCATGATCTTCCCCGAGCGCGTCTTCGGCATATCCGGCACGATGTACACGTGCTTGGGGCGCGCGATCTTGCCGATCACCTCTTCGTTGGCTTTTATCACGCGGTCGATGACGTCCTGGCTCGGTTGCACGCCCGGCTTGACCGCGATGTAGACCTCGGGGACGCGGCCCTTCACCTCGTCCTGGACAGGGACGACGGCGGCCTCGGCGACTTCCGGGACCGTGAGACAGGCGGACTCGATCTCCTTGGTGCCGAGGCGGTGACCGGCGACATTGATCACATCATCAATGCGGCCCAGGACGCGGTAATAGCCGTCTGCCGCCTGCACCGCGCCATCGCCGCACATGAAGGGCCAGTCGCGCCAGTCCTTGCTGCGGGGATTCTTGTTGTACTTCCCGTAGTACGTCTTGACGTAGCGGTCGGGATCGCCCCAGATCGTCTGCATGATGCCCGGCCACGGATTGCGGATGCAGATGTTGCCCGCTTTTCCGGAGCCCTTGGGAACTTCGGCGCCGGTCTCGTCATAGATGACCGGATGAACCCCCGGGGCGGCGGGACCGCAGCTGCCCGGTTTCATCGCGTGAATCGCCGGAACAGTGGTGCCGAGGAAGCCGCCTGTTTCGGTCATCCACCAGGTATCGGTGATGACGGCTTCCCGCTTGCCGACCTCGTCGTAATACCAGCGCCACGCCTCCGGCTCGATCGGCTCTCCCACCGTGGTCATCGACTTGAAATGGTACTTGTACTTGCGAGGCTCTTGGGGACCGAGCTTGCGGAGCATCCGAATCGCCGTGGGGGCCGTGTGGAAAATGTTCACGCCCAACCGCTCGGCGATGCGCCAGGGCCGCCCCGCGTCGGGGAACGTCGGCACGCCCTCGTACAGCACGCTGGTCGCCGCATTCGCCAGCGGGCCGTATACGATGTAGGAGTGCCCCGTGATCCAGCCGATGTCCGCCATGCACCAGTAGACGTCTTCCGGATGAATGTCGAGAATCCATTTGGAGGTGGCGGTCACGTAGGACATGTAGCCCGCGATACCGTGCTGTGCCCCCTTGGGCTTGCCGGTCGTGCCACTCGAGTACATCAGGAACAGCGGCGCTTCCCCCGGCAGGGGAACCGGGTCCACTGTCTTGCCCCGGTGCTCCTTGAGCAGATCGTTTACGAAAACATCGCGACCCGCGACCATCGGCGTCTTAGCGGAATATTTTCCGGGATAGCGCTGCCATATCAGGACCTTGTCGACGTCCTGCCCTAATTCTTTCGCCGTCCGTACCGCGATGTCCGCGTTCGCCTTGTGGTCGCTCAGCGAGCCGTTCCGCCAGTAGCTGTCCATCGTAATCAGCAGACGACTGCCCGAATCGTGAATGCGCGAGCCGCACGCCTGACCGCTGAAGCCGCCGAAGACCTGCGAATGGATCACGCCGAGTCGCGCGCATGCCAGCATGGTGATCGGCAGTTCCGGGACCATGGGCATGTGCAGGGTGACACGGTCGCCCGCCTTGAGTCCGACGCTCCGAAGCAGCGCGGCCATTTCGTTGACGCGGGTGTGCAGCTCCTGATACGTGATAACGGCGTCCCGCTCGGCTTCCGGCTCGGGCACGAAGATGAAGGCGGCCTTGCTCCCGTACTTGGCGAGATTGCGGTCCACGCAGTTGTACGACGCATTGATCTTGCCGCCGACGAACCATTTCCAGAACGGTGCGTTGCTGGTATCGAGGACCGTATGATACGGCTCGAACCAGGTCAGCATATCCGCATAGGTCTTGAAGCAGTCGGGGAACTTGTCGAGCCCGAACTGTTCGAAGATGCGCGGGTCGCGCAGGTTCGCCTGTGCCTTGAATTTCTCGGACGGCTGATAGTACTCCTCTTCCTTCCAGTGGACGGCGATCTGTGCTTCGCTGACCTCAGTGAGCTCGTCCGTTTTAACCGGCTTTGCCATGTGTAAATCGTGCGTTGAGGGGGAGAGGGTAAGGTATGCTCCGGGAATGGACGGCGGTCAAGGCGGCCCTTGCAAACTGCGCCGCAAGCGTTCCGTCTGCGGCAGCCATGCGGGTGAGACGCCTCACCCCGCTTTGACAAGCGGTTGACGGCCCGCAGGTTAGCTGGATGGCATCGGAGTCGCATTACCCCCGGCCGGTGAACTACTGGAGCCGACTGTGGAGGAGCTGGTGACAATGTCCATGCGTCCGGGCGAGAAAGTCCTGGCCGCTCCCGAGGAGCTGGGGCTCGACTCACGTACGGTGTTCCGCCGTGCGGCCACCGAGCTGCTGGAACAGCTGGAGGAGGGTGCCGGGCGCCTGGTCATCGACCTCGCGGGCACGCGCCAGATCGACAGCGCGGGCCTCGGTGCCCTGATGTTGATTCAGCGGAAGGCCGCGGAGCGCCGGCTGACGGTGTGTCTGCGCGGGGCCAACGAGGAGCTGCGATTCCTGCTGGTGCTGACCAAGCTCGACGACCTGTTCGAGCTCGAGAGTAGCCCGAGCTGAGCCGACCGTAGACGGCGGGGGGGACCCGCATATATTGGCCCACCATGGGGTCCCCCACCCTCGGCCGGCGGCGCAAAGTGCTGTTCGTCGAGGATGAGTCGGCGCTGCGGCGCACCTACAAGCGATTCTTCGCCGAACGCTATCACCTGGCATTCGCCGCCAGCGGCACCGAAGCTCGCCGCCAGATGGACGAGTTCCACCCCGAAGTGCTGGTGCTCGACCTGCGACTGCCCGACACCGACGGTATCACCCTGCTGCAAGAGATCCGCCAGTCGCAACCTTCTCTCCCTGTGATCGTCACGACCTCGTACGTGAGCATGGAGCCGCTCATCAACGTCCTGGACCTCGGCCACTCGGGATATCTCGTCAAGCCGTTCGACCTGGAAGACCTCGCCGCCCGCATCGATGCTCTCGGCTGAGGGCCTGCGGCACGCCTTCGGCGAGGGGCGAGGACAGGTGGTCGCCCTCGATGGCGTGTCCTTCAACCTCACGGCGGGCCAGACCCTCGCCGTGTTCGGGCCGAACGGCGCCGGCAAGACCACCCTCCTCAAGGTGCTCGCGGGACTGATCCGGCCGCAGCAGGGGTCGGTGCGGGTGGCGGGGGGGCGGCGCGCGATCGGATGGATCGGTCACCAGTCCCACTTGTACGAACACCTCACCGTACGCGAGAACCTGCTCTTCTGGGCGGCGCTCTATGGGGTCCCGGCGGCGCGCCGCGGTGCCCGCGCCGACCAAGTGCTCGAGCGTCTGGGCATGGGCGATCGCGCGGATCAGCCGGTGTGGTCGCTCTCCCGGGGCCTGGCGCAGCGCGCGGCGATCGCCAAGGCCGTGATCCACGATCCGCGCGTCCTGCTGCTCGACGAGCCGTTCACGGGGCTCGATCTCGCCGCAGCGGCCGAGCTGCGGGCGCTGCTTGGCGAGCTGCGCGGTGGCGGCGCGGCGGGTCGCGTGGTCGTGCTGGCGACGCACAACGTGGATGAGGGGGTCGAGCTCGCGACCGACGTAGCGTTCCAGCGGCGCGGACGCTTCGTCCACTTTGCGCCCCGCGCAGGGCGGGAATCCTCCGAGATCGCGGAGGCGTACCGCCGGGCGGTGGGAGGGACCGATGGGTGAGCTGCTCGCGCAGGCGTGGACGGTGGCCCGTAAAGATCTGGTGCTCGAGTTCCGCACGCGCACCGCGATCGTCTCGGCCGTCGTGTTCACCGCGCTCGTCCTGACGGTGTTCAACTTCGGACGCGACCCGACCGCCGTCCCCACCATCGACCTCGCCCCGACCATTCTGTGGGTGACGTTCACGTTCGCCGCGATGCTCGCCCTGAACCGTGCGTTTCAGCTCGAGCTCGAGAACCAGGCGCTCGAGGGGTTGCTGGTCTCGCCGCTCAGCCGCACCAGCCTGTACTGGGGCAAGCTGATCGCGAATCTCGTGTTCGTAGCAGTGGTGGAAGGCGTCGGTCTACCGCTGTTCGTGCTGTTCTTCGACGTGCCCGTGGGGCGCGTGCTGCTCCCGCTCATCGGGGTCATCGCGCTCGCGACACTGGGGTTCGTCGCGGTGGGAACGCTGTTCAGCGCCCTCGTGATTCGCACCCGTTTCGCGGAGCTGCTCCTCGTGGTGATTCTGCTGCCGTTCCTCCTGCCGCCGCTCATCGGCGCCGTGCAGGTCACCGCACGGCTTCTCGGTGGGCGTCCCTTGAGCGAGTCGGTGGGGTACCTTAAGTTGCTCGCCGCCTACGACATCGTGTTCGTGTCGCTCGCGACTTTCCTGTTTCGCTTTACGGTGGACGAATGAGCCTGGTGCAAAAGGGTCGCTGGATCACGCTCGTCGCGCTGGTGTGCCTCGCCGCCGTCTACGTTCGCGCGCTGGCGTTCACGCCGGTGGAGCGGTTGCAGGGGCCCGCGCAGAAAATCTTCTATCTGCACGTGCCCGCCGCGCTCTGGACCGAGGCGGCAATGGTTCTCGTGGGATTGGCCGGAATCTTCTACCTGTTTCTGAAGGATCCGCGCTTGGACCGCTTCGCGGAGGCGTCGGCGGAAGTGGGTACGGTGTTCGCGACCATCGTGCTGACCACCGGCCCCATCTGGGGGAAGCCGATTTGGGGGACCTGGTGGACCTGGGACGCCCGGCTGACGTCCACTCTGTTCCTCTTCTTCCTATACGTGGGGTATCTGCTCGTGCGCGGGGCGGTGCGGGATCCGGGGCTCCGCGCCCGCTACGCCGCCGTGCTCGGCATCTGCGGGCTGTGCCTGGTGCCCTTCATCCACTTGAGCGTCTTTCTGTTCCGCACGCTGCATCCCCAGCCCATCATCCTGAAACCGAGCGCGCCGTCGCTACCCAACAGTATGCTGGCGACCTGGCTCTTTTCTCTGGTGGCGTTCACGCTGTTGTATGTGGGATTCGTGACGCAGCGCTACGCATTATCGCTCGCGCGCGCCGCGCAGCAGGACAGGAGCTCGGACGCCGGCCATGCCTGACGTACCCCAGAACGCCGGCTACATGATGGCGGCCTACATCGTGACGGCGGTCATCTTGATCGGCTACGCGGTTTCCCTGTACCGCCGCACCAGCAAGCCTTAGCCGCCTCGCTTTTCCGGGAACAACTCGGCGCGCGCCGCGGACAGCCGCGTCATCCCGTCGGGCACCTGCGTGGCCCAGAGATGCAGGGCTTCATCGGCGGCCCGCACGTCGCCCGCCTGGAACAGCGCTTGGGCGTTGAGCCACAGCGCCTCGGCACCGCCGCCGGCCGCGTAAGCGCGGGCAAACCGCGCCGCGGCTTCGGCATGGCGACCGGCGCGGCGATACACATCGCCCGCCGCAAGCGCGGCATCGGGGCGCTCTTCGAGGGTGAGCACCTGCTCGTACGCCACGAGCGCATCCTGCTGGCGGAACACCATCTGCCAGGCTTCGCCCAGCAGCATCCAGGCGTCGGGATTCGCGGGGAAGCGCTGCGCTGCTTCCTGCGCCGCGGCTACCGCGCCCCACCGGTCCTCGATGGCGCGCCGCAACCGCACTAGCGCCGGGTGGGATTCCGCGAACGTCGGCGCGACCGCGCAGGCGAGCCGCAGCCACAGCTCGGCGCGTTTAGGTGCGTCGCGTTGACTGGCGGCCGCCCTTCGCACGGCGAAGCGCGCGAGTGCGGAGCGCAGGGAGCGGAGCATTGTAGATTGCACCAATCTATGTCACACACGCCGCGCCCGCCGGGTCCCGCGCGCGTCCACCCGCTCGCCGGCCGACGCATCGCGGTCACCCGCGCGCGCGAGCAGGCCGGCGACCTCGTGCGGGAGCTGGAGGCGCTCGGCGCGGAGGTCGTCGCCGCACCGACGATCCGCATCGCGCGGCTCACCGATCTCGCGGCGCTCCGCGCCGCGCTCACGCGGGTCCCGCCCTACGACTGGATCGTCTTCACCAGTCAGAACGCCGTGCAGGTTGTGTGTGACCGGCTGCCGGAGTGGGGTCTTTCGCCGCGCGACGTCGCTCGCGCTCTGGTCGCGGCGATCGGACCCGCGACCGCGGAGTCACTCGTGCGCCGCGGGGTGGTCCCCGATCTCGTCCCCGACCGGTTTGTGGCCGAGGCCGTCGTATCAGCGCTGGCTGCGCAGGGCGAGGTGCGCGGCAAAACGGTCCTGCTGCCGAGCGCGCGCGAGGCCCGTGACGCCTTGCCCGACGGGCTCCGCGCCCTGGGCGCCCTCGTCGACGTGATCCCGATCTACGAGACCGTCCGCGAGACGGGAGACGGCGGCGGCCTTGGAGCGGAGATCATTGCCGGCACGATCGACGCCGTCACGTTCACTTCCTCGTCCACCGTACAAGGCTTCGTGGAACTCGTGGGCAGGCCGGTTGCGGCGTCCGGCCGGTTCGCCGCCGCGGTGATCGGCCCCATCACAGCAGGGACGGCTCGGGACCTCGGGATCGCCGTCACCATCGAGGCGCGGGATCACACGGTGCCCGGACTGGTGAGCGCGATCGTGCGGCACTTCGAGCGGGAAGCGGGACGCGGAAAGCGGGATTCGTGACCGGCCCGCTCAAGCTCGGGACCCGCGGCAGCAGGCTCGCCTTGTGGCAGGCCGAGTGGGTGAGGGCCGCGCTCGCGCGGGCGGGCGTGGCTGCCGAGCTCGTGATCATCAAGACGCGCGGCGACGCGGAGGTCGATCGCCCGCTGCACGAGCTTGAGGGGAAGGGCTTCTTTACCAAGGAGATCGAGGAGGCGCTGCGCGACGGTCGCATCGACGTCGCGGTGCACTCGCTCAAAGATCTGCCGACCACCCTGCCGACCGGATTGATGCTGGCGGCAGTGCCGAAGCGGGCCGATCCCGCCGAGGCGCTGGTCACGCGCGAGGCCGGGATCACGTCGATCGCCGGCCTGGCCGGGGGCACCAAGGTCGGGACGTCCAGCCTACGCCGCGTGGCGCAGATCCGATACCTCCGCGCCGACTTGGATATCGTACCGCTGCGCGGCAACGTGCCGACACGGGTGCGGAAGGTAAAGGAAGGGCGTGATGGCCTCGACGCGGCGCTGCTTGCTGGGGCGGGGCTCGAGCGGCTCGAGCTCGCGGGGCACATCGCCGCGCGGCTCGATCCGTTGGACGTCATGCCGGCGCCAGGTCAGGGAGCGCTCGGCCTCGAGGTCCGCGCGGACGACCACAAGGCCCGCGCCGCACTCGCGCCGCTCGAGGATGCGACGAGCGCATGCCACGTCGCGGCGGAGCGGGCCCTCCTCGCCGCGCTGGAGGGCGGATGTCAGGCGCCGGTGGCCGCGTGGGTCGGGATGCGGGATGCGGGACGCGGGATGCGGCTGTTCGGGCGGGTGACGGCCCCCGACGGCTCGATTCAGGTAACCGCGTCTGCGGATATCGACGAAGGCAACCCTGCGGCTGCGGGCGTCGCGGTCGCGGACTTGCTCCGGGCCCAGGGTGCATCGAGATTGCTCGGCCGATGAGCCAATTCCCGATCCGCCGCCTGCGCCGCCTGCGCCGCACCGCGGCATTGCGCCGCCTGGTACAGGAGACGCACCTCGTTCCTTCGCAGCTCGTCTGGCCCCTGTTCGCGTGTCACGGGGAGGGCGTCCGGCGAGAAGTCGCCGCGTTGCCCGGTGTCTTTCAGACGTCGGTGGACGAGCTGGTGCGGGACGCGGAGCGGGCGCGGCGCCTCGGGCTCGGCGGCATCATTCTCTTTGGCCTGCCCGCGGCCAAGGACGGGACCGGGTCGGAGGCGTACGACGAGCAGGGGATCGTGCAGCAAGCGGCGCGGGCGGTGAAGCGCGCCGCGCCGGACCTGCTCGTGATCGGGGACGCCTGCCTGTGCGAGTACACCGACCACGGCCATTGCGGGGTCGTGCAGGACGGCGACGTGGACAACGATGCGTCGGTGTACTTGCTCGGTAAGGTCGCCGTGACGCAGGCGCGTGCGGGCATCGACATCGTCGCGCCCAGCGACATGATGGACGGTCGGGTGGCTGGGATCCGCAAGGCACTCGACGCCGCCGGATTCTCGCGCGTTCCGATCATGTCGTACGCGGCAAAGATGGCGTCGGCGTTCTATGGGCCCTTCCGCGAAGCGGCCGGCTCGACCCCGCAGTTCGGTGACCGCCAGTCCTACCAGATGCAGGGCACCAACGCCGATGAGGCGATGCGCGAGATCCGGCTCGACGTCGAGGAAGGGGCGGACATCGTGCTGGTGAAGCCCGCGCTGCCTTGCCTCGATCTGATCCGTCGCGCCAAACAGGAGTTCGGTTCGCCGCTCGCCGCGTATCAGGTGAGTGGGGAGTACGCGATGATCAAGGCGGCGGCGGCCCGCGGTATGCTCGATGAGGCGCGCGCGATGTGGGAGACGCTGTACGCGATCCGCCGGGCGGGCGCCGACATCATCCTCAGCTACTTCGCCCCGACGGTCGCGGAAGCGCTTTAGCTGCGTCGCAGCACTACAGCTGCGTTGATCCCACCGAATCCGAAGGAGTTGGTGAGCACCACGTCCGGCGCCGCCGCCCGGCCATCGCCACGCAGGCAGTCCAGGTCACAGGCGGGGTCGGGACGCTCGAGATTGATGGTGGGGGGGAGCCAGCGCCGGTCCATGGCGAGCGCGCAAATCGCCGCCTCGATCGCACCGCTCGCGCCGAGCGCGTGGCCATAGTAGCCCTTCGTGCCGCTCACGCTGAGCCGGTAGGCGTGATCTCCGAAGACCTGCTTGATCGCCGCGGTCTCCGTCGAGTCGTTCAGCGGAGTAGACGACCCGTGGGCGTTGATGTAGCCGACTTCGGTCGGCGGCACCCGGGCGTCTGCGAGAGCGAGCTGCATCGCGCGCGCCGCCTGCCGACCGTCGGGGCGCGGTGCGGTCATGTGGTAGGCGTCGTTGGTGAAGGCGTAGCCCACGAGCTCGGCGTAAATCCTGGCGCCCCGGGCGACGGCACGGGCCCGCTCCTCGAGGACCAGTACGGCGGCCCCCTCGCCCATGACGAACCCGTCGCGATCCTCGTCGAACGGGCGTGAGGCGTGAGCGGGGTCGTCGTTGCGAGTGCTCATCGCGCGGATCACGCTGAACGCCGCGTACGTCATCGGCGCGAGCGGGGCCTCGGCGCCGCCCGCGAGCATCACGTCGGCGCGTCCCTCGCGGATCGTGTGGAATGCCTCTCCCACCGCGATGGTGCCGGAGGCGCAGCTCATCGCGTTCGTGGAGTTCGGGCCCGTGAACCCGAAGTCGATCGCGATATTGCAGCTCGCGGCGCCGGGGAACACAGCGAGCGCGAGCGCCGGGTCGAGCCCCCTGGGACCCTCCGCACGAAACCGCTCGACCTGCGACTCAGCGAATGCCACGCCCCCAAGCGCCGATCCCATCATCGCCCCGATCCGGTCGCGGTCCTCACGCGCCGGGTCGAGCGCGGCATCGCTGAGCGCGAACCGCGCGCTCGTCACCGCCAGCTGGGAGAAGCGGTCGAGGCGTTTGGCGCGCTTCGCGTCGAGGTGGTCCTGCGGACGGAAATCGGGGATCTCGGCGGCGATGCGACTCCTGAACGGGGCCGGATCGAAGCGCGTGATCTCCCGAACGGCCGAGGTCCGAGCCGCGAGCCCGGCCCACAAGCCGTCGGCTGCCGTGCCGATCGGGGTTACCGCGCCGACCCCCGTGATGACCACCCTGCGTCCGCCGTTTTTCACGTTAAACGCTCCGCCTCGCGCTTGATCCCCGCCAGCGTCCGTGACGCGATCCCATGGATGAACACCGGTCCGATCACGAGTCGAGCGGCCAACGGACCGATGACCGGCCACGCCGGGCCCTCCCACTCGTGCACAATCGTGACTGCGACGCCGGCCGGCTCTTCCACCAGCCGCCAGACAACGTCCATGCGCTGCGTGATACCCCGCACGTGCCGGTAGCGGATTTCCCGGACCGGCCCATCCACGGTCATCTCCGACACCCACCACACGGGATACCGGAGCGCGCCGAACGGCCGCCACGCCGCCATTTCGACGGTGCCACCGCGCGCCTGGCGGTCCAGAAACCTGACCCGACGATAGTGAGACAGGATCTCGGGCCAACGCTCGACGTCCGTCGCGATCTGAAACACCCGATCAACCGGTGCTCTGATGGCAATCTGGTCGACAGTGCGCATCAGGTCACGGTCGGGCTGGGTCCTGGTGACCACGCGGCTACGATGCGAGCCCCCGGTCGGTACCGCGCCATCGCCTGCACGCCTGCCTCACGCAGCATGTCACTGAACTCCGCGCGTGTGTACCCCCGCTTGAGCGACAGCACCGCATCGTGCCGGCTCTGGCCGCTCATCGCAAGACAGAGTGATGCCGCCCATACGCCGGCCATGGCGACCCGGGAGCGGCGCAGGTCTGCGAGCACCACGACGCGCCGGGCCACGCGGTCGAAGCTGGCGATCCAGCGCACGGCGGCCGCGCGCGGCAAGTGATGCAGCACCTGGCTCGCCACGATCACGTCCACGGAGCGCGGTCCGAGCGGCAACCGAGAGCCATCGGCCACGATCGTCGACAGACCCCCGGAGCGAGCCAGGCGCGCGGCGGTCCGGTTCACGTCGATGCCCACGGGCGTGAGCGCGATGCCGTGCCGATGCGCGGCCGCCACCGCAGCGCGGGCGATGTCGCCGGACCCGGATCCCACGTCGAGCAAAGTCCAACGCGCATCCCGCATCCCGCATCCCGCATCAAGAGCGGCCGCTCGAAACAGCGGGACGAGTTCCCGCACCACCGCCCGCGTGCCACCGAACCAGGCGTTCAGGCGCGCGATGTCGCGGAGCTGCCTTTTGACCAGGACGGCATCGGCCCGTGGATCGTCCAGCAGCTCGGTTCCGATCATTGACCTCCGCCGCCGAGGCCGGCGTAGCCACCGCGGTAGTAGAGCAGGGGCCGGCGGTCCGAGACGGTGCCCCCCGTGACCAGCCCGAAGAACACCGTGTGATCTCCCCCCGGAGCCTCCGCCTGCTTCTCGCATTCGATGCTCGCGAGCACGCCTTCGAGTACCGGAATGCCGTCCTCGGTCTCCCGGTACCCGATGCCGTCGAAGCGATTCGGGTGGTCTTCCGCGAACCGCCGCGAGACGGCCTCCTGGTCCGACGCGAGCACGTTCAATACGAAGCGTTTCGCGGCCCGCAGCGCGGGATGCAGATCGTTCTCTTGAGCCACCGACACGAGCACCAGCGGCGGGGCGAGCGACACCGAAGCGACCGAGCTCGCCGTCATGCCGACCGGCCGGCCCGCCGGGTCGCGCGTGGTCACGACCGTCACGCCGGTCGCGAAGCGACCGAGCAACTGGCGGAACTGAGCGGGATCGACGCCGGACATGTTGTCACCAGAGGAATTGGGCGAGGACGCTGGCCCTGAGCACCCGACGCGCGGGGACGATGTTCCCGGTTGCGCTCACCAGAAGATCCGCGAGGTCCGGCCGCGCCGCCAGGCGGCGCACCACGCGGTCGGTGAGCGCGGGCCACCCGACACCGACCCCGATGAGTCGCTCGAGCAGCCACTTACCGCGGAATTCGCGCCGGCGCGCGCGGTCGTAGGGCGCAAGCGCTGGGGCATCGAGGCGGCCCAGGGCGGGGATCAGGCATTGGGCCAAGAGCTCCGCACCCCGCAACGCGCTGTGAATTCCCTGGCCCGTGAACGGATCGAAGAAGTCGGCGGCGTCACCCACGAGCACGGCGCCGCCTGCGGGCGCGACGGCGGTTCGCGACCACTGCGCGAACGGACCGGTGGCCAGCACGTCGCGAACCAGTCGCCGGGGGTCGAACCGTCCCGCGAGCCCGGGGAATCGCTCGAGCTCGACGAAAAAATCGCGACGCAAGTCCCGGCCCTCGACCCGGCTCCTGCGCACAGCCGCGAGCGGCACCACGAGTGCCACTGTAGTGACGTCGTCGCCGACCGGCCCGAGGCCCACGTAACCGCGCTTGCTCACGTGCAGCTCGCCCACACCGTCCATCCCCGCGACGTCCGCCACGTGCGCGGTGAACGCGACGCGCTGAGGCGGTGACGAGCGAATCAGACCGAGCCGGCGCGCCACGACCGAGCGTAACCCGTCGGCGCCGACGACGATGCGTGCGTTGCACGTTACACGTTGCCCGTTGCACGAGCGTGCGACGACGCCCGCGACGGCCTCTTTCTCCCACACCAGATTCTCGACCGTTGTGGCCTCGCAGACGCGCGCGCCCGCTCGCCGGGCAGCAGCCAGGAGAATCGTGTCGAACGTGGTCCGTGGCAGGGCAAAGCTGTAGGGGCGGGGGCCGCCGCGAAACCGACCGCACATGGCGGCCCCGCAGGGCGCGACCACCTTCATCCCGTACAACTTGGCGTGCGCCGCACCCTCCACTGCGTCGAGGATGCCCCCGCCGAGCCGCTCCAGGATCTCCGTGGTCGCCGGGCTCAAATACTCGGAACACGCTTTGTCACGAGGGAAACGGGCGCGGTCCAGGAGCAGGACCGATGCGCCCGCGCGGGCGAGCAGCAAGGCAGTCGTCGCGCCGGCCGGACCGGCCCCGACGACGACGACATCCCAGCGGTCGGTCACGGCGGCGCCGCGAGCACACCGACGGCCGCGCCGACGATCGTCGCTGCGAAGTTCACTCCGTCGTTGTCGAGCCATCGCCAACCCCTCGCGAGTCGTACCGGCTCGTGGCACACCGTATTGCCGCGCTCGAACCGCGCGTCGCAGGCGGGACACTCGTACTTCCCTTGCAGCGTCGCGCCAAGGAGGGAGTCCGCGAGCATACCCGCCACGCCGGCGGCCGTAAGCGTGACAAACCCCGGGGCCATGCCCTGGGGTGCCAAGGCGCCGGTCAATCCGGAAATCAGGGCCGCGCCGGCCACGCCGCCCAGCGTTCCGAGGGCGGTGATACCCCCCGAGGTACCGCGCGTCACCCTTCCCCCGGAGGTGATGAGGCGCGGCGGGAACGGCGAGTAGGCTCCGATTTCGGTGGCCCACGTGTCGGCGGCAGCCGCCGCGATCGCCCCGGCCGCCCCCGCCCACGAGCCGAGCAGGGCGGCGAGCAAGGCGACGCCGCCGTTGGCCAGCACCTGCCGCGCGTTGCGGCTCGGGCCCCGGCGCTCGGCGAGCTGCGTGAGGACGCTACCGGTGAGGAAGAAAGCGGTGAGCAGCGCAAGCCCCTGCCAACCGAGGCCCCACGTCACGCCGGCCCCGACGGCGCAGGCCGCGACCAGCCCGCCGGGGGTGAGCCACTTCACTCGTCGAGCAACTCGTCCAGGATGCGGCGCTTCAGGTCGGGGGGTGCACCGTGGGCCCGGCAGCGGGCCCGGAGAAAACCGAGGAACAGCTTTTCGAAGTCGAATTCCTCGCCGCACGGCGGGCAGTCGGCGATGTGCTGGCGGATCTCCTGCTCCACCGCGGGCGTGAGCTCGCGGTCGAGGTACTCATAGAGGTGTTCTTTACATTGCCGACAATTCATTTGGCGGACCCCTTGATGTACCCCATCCCGACGGCGTAGTCGTACAGCTTCTGCTGGAGCAGGCGCCGGGCCCGGAACAACCGGGACTTCACCGTGCCGACTGGCACTTCCAGGATCCGGGCGATCTCCTCGTAGGACATGCCCTCCACGTCGCTCAACACCACGGTCTCCCGGAATTGTTCCGGAAGCAGGTCAATGGCCCGGAGGACCTCGTCGTCCACGATGCGGTCGAAGAAGGTCCCCTGCGGGTCGTCGTCCTGGAGCTCCTCGAACACGGAGAATGGCTCGATCGCGTCGATGTCGACGGTCTCCGGGTGTCGGGTGCGCCGACGGTACTCATTAATGAAGGCGTGCCGCAGAATCGTGAGTAACCACCCCTTGGCGTTCGTCCCCCGCTCGAACTGGTGCCAGGCTCGGTAGGCCTTGAGCATCGTCTCCTGGACGAGGTCGTCGGCTTCCGCGGGATTGCCGGTCAGGCGCAGGGCCACGCGGTACAGGCTGTCGAGATGCACCAGGGCTTCGCGCTCGAAGCTCGCTCGCTTGTCGGCTTCGGCCGCCGGGCTCGGCGCTGGAGGCGGTGGGGTCGGGGGGATGGGCGGGGTCATGGCGTCACGTAACCTCTCCCCGCGCGCCCGGGTTCCGCAATAGGGCGTGGGCCGCTAGGTTTCGCGCGCCGTGGTCCACAGCATCGTTCCCCTCGCCGTCCTCGAGGCGGTCAGGAATCTCGATACCCCGGTCGAGGACGGGTTGTCGGAGTTCGCCGAGGAGCTGCTTTCCAAGCGGCTCGGCCTCTCGGCCACGGTGGCGATGCAGCTGCGCGAGTACGAGGGCATGGTCCGGCGCGACGCGCCGGCCGACTCGTCGCATGTCGAGGCGCTGCTCCGGCTGGTGGGGCGCCGGCCCGATGCGGACCTGGTATTCGCGGACGCCGGCCGTCGCGCGGCGCGACGGGCCGTACGGCGCCTCTTCCTGCTCACCCGGCTCGCCGCGCGCGCGGGGCCGAGGGCCTTGGGGTACGTGGCCGCACGGCGGGCCGCGCGCGCCGTGTTCGCCGGGGAGCTGCGCCGCGAGAGCCACGTCCCGGTCGCGCGGGTGGGCGACGCGCTCGCCGTGCAGGCGACGCCCGACGGCGCTGCGTGCGCCTTGTACGGCGCCGGGTTCACCGAGCTGCTCCGGCTCCTGGTCGGCTTCGAAGGCGCGATGCTCCATATCTCCTGCCGCGCGACCGGCGGCGAGGTGTGCGAATGGCGGGCGGCCCCGCCCGATCCCCGACACGACTGATGCCGCTCCTCGACGGCTTCGACTTCTCCGCGCTCGCTCAGGAGCTCGGTGCGCTCGGGGCGGACGGCTGGCTGCTGTACGATTTCCGCAAGGTCAATCCGATCGCCGGGCGCATCCTCGGAGACACCGGGATGGGAACGCGGCGTCTGTTCGTCCTGCTGCCGCGCGCGGGTCGCCCGGTCGCGGTCGCGCATCGCATCGAGCTCCAGGCGCTCGCCGGTTTTCCGGGCGACGTGCGGCCATATGGCTCGTGGCGCGAGCTCCACGCGCACCTCGAGGCGTTGGTTCGCGGCCGCACGCTCGCCATCGAGACCTCACCTCGGGACCAGGTCCCCTACCTGGATCGCGTCCCACACGGCGTGGTGCAGCTGCTCGAATCCTTCGGCGCCCGGCTGGTGTCGTCGGCGGCGCTCGTGTCCCGGTTTGCGGCGCGCTGGTCCGCAGCGGAGCTGACGGGCCACCGCAAGGCGGCGGAGATCCTCGCGCGCGTCGCGCGCGAGACGCTGGCGTGGGTGGGGAGCGAGGCGGCCCGGGGCGCCGAGGTGCGAGAGTCGGGCGTCCAGCGGCGCATGCTCGAAGCGATGGAGCGCGCGGGCCTCTGGACCAACGACGGCCCCATCGTGGCGTTCGGGCCGACCAGCGCGATGCCCCATTACGAGCCCCATCCGGGAGCCGATCGTCGCCTCGCGCCGGGCGATGTGGTCCTGCTCGATCTGTGGGCCGGGCCGGGGCAGGATTCGGTGTTCGCCGACCAGACGTGGATGGGGTTCGCGGGCCGCTCGCCCGACGCGGACGTCCGCCGGGTGTGGCAGGCGGTGAAGGGGGCCCGAGATGCCGCCGTCCGTTTCCTGCGAGAACGCTGGCGGCCCGACGGCGCGGTGACAGGGGCCCAGGTGGATGACGCCGCACGCGCCGTGATCCGCGAGGCGGGGCTCGCCGATTACTTCGTGCATCGCACGGGCCATTCGATCGATCGCGACCTACACGGCTCCGGGCCGCACATCGACAACTTCGAAACCGAAGACGCGCGTGCCCTCGTACCGGGCGTGGGTTTCTCGATCGAGCCGGGGGTCTATCTGCCGGACCGCTTCGGCATGCGCAGCGAGATCAACGTGTACATCGACACGACGGGCCCCGAGGTGAACCCCTCCCATCCACAGGACGAGCTGATCTTGGTCTGACGGTCGGACGGCCGGACGGTTCAAAGTATTGCCAGAACCAGCGCGCTCCACGCGGCCGCGCCGACCGCCACGTGGGCGGCCTGGAGCGGTGCCGGCAGCCCGAGCAACACCATCGCGGCGGCGACCGCGACCTGAAGGGTGACGAGCGCAACCACCCACCACGCCCCGCGCGTCCTCGTGCGCAGCGCCCACCACCAGACGTAGCCGAACAGCGTGTAGGCGAGCAGCCGGTGCACCCAATGGATGTGCTGCAGGTAGTTGCCCGCCGGGACGACCTGGCCGTTGCAGAGCGGGAATCCGAGGCAGGCGCTCGCCGCACCCAGGTTTGCGGTGAGCGCGCCGAACAACACGGTGATGAAGCCGAGCGTGAGCGCCACTAGCCCCACCCGTGAGGGTGGGGTGATCGGATGCCCTCTTGCGATCAGTATCAATGTCGCGAGCAGCAGCATCGCCGTTCCGAGATGGAGAATTACGGTCCACGGCGGCAGGCTCAGCTTTACCGTCACCGCGCCGAGTAGGACCTGCACAACGAGCAGCCCCAACGCGACGTAGGCGGTCCTGTCGGGAGTGTACCGCTCCCCGCTCCCTGCTCCCTTTCGCAGCCACCACGTGTACGCCGCGAGCGCCGTCACCAACCCACTCACCGCCGCCGCCGCCAGCCGGTGCCCATACTCGATCATCGTCGGGAGGTCGAGCGGCGGGAGCAGCTTGCCATTGCAAAGCGGCCAGTGCTCGCCGCAGCCCAGTCCCGATCCGGTGATCCGGACGATGGCGCCGAGGATGATGAGCAGGTAGGTGAAGGTCGCCGCGGTCCAGGCGAGTCGCGTGAAGCGTCGCGTCATGGGCGGGGAAATGTACGGTTGGGGCGGGAGCCCTGCTCTCGTCTGGCCAGCGGAGGCGTGTCGTGCGTCACTTGACAGGGCCCGACGCCACGGCGTACACATGTTTGAACTGCACAAAGTGCCCAGCGCCCCTCGTGCGGACCTCTTGTTCCGAGGGCCCAATGACCCGTCAATTGACGCCGGATGTTCAACTCGTAGAGCGCATGGCTGCAGGTGACCGCGCCGCACACGAAGAGTTTTGCGAGCGGCACCGTCTCTCCCTGTACGCTCAAGCCTACGCCCTGCTCGTCGACGCGGCGTCGGCGGAGCGGGTCGTGGTGGAGACGCTCGAGCGCGCGTGGCACGCGGCGAAGGACTTCAATCCGGGCGCCGGGAGCGCGTTCGCCTGGATATCGGAGATCGCTCGGTCCATAGCGAGGCGTCGCCGTCCGCCCCACGACTCCACGACGTCGCGTTCCGTAGCGTTCTGAGGCCGTCCCGCCGCCTCGAACGGGCCGACGCGCAGTATATTCGGCCTCTCATGTCCACCTCCCCCCCGGTCCCCCCAGCCGATCGCTGGGGCGACCGGTTACCACGCCGCCTCGGCTTCTGGAGTGCAGTCGCCGTGCTGGTCGGCTCCACCATCGGTGGCGGGATCTTCCGTACGCCGGCCGTCATCGCCGAGCGCGTTCCGGCGCCGCTGCCGATGTTCGGCGTGTGGGTGCTGGGCGGCCTGCTCGCGTTGTGCGGGGCGCTCACGTACGCCGAGCTCGCGGCGCTGTTTCCCCGCTCCGGCGGCGTGTACGTGTACATCCGGGAAGGCTTCGGGCGGCTGCCGGCGTTTCTGTTCGGGTGGACCGAGCTGGTGTTGATCCGGGCGTCCGCGTTGGGCGCGATATCCACGCCGTTTGCCGAGTACCTGCTGCGCTCGCTCGGCCGGGACCCAGCGCTGCCGGAGAATGCAAGGCTGGTGCACTACGTCGCCGCGGCGGCCATCACGGTTACCGCGGCGCTGAACTATTACGGCGTCCGCTGGAGTGCGCTGGTCTTGAACCTCACCACGGGCGCGAAGTACGGCGCGTTGTTGCTGCTCGTGCTGCTGGCGTTTCTTGTGGGGCGCGGCGACTGGAGCCATTTCACGACGGCGGCGGGTCCGCTCACCCCCGGCCTGTTCGGCCTCGCGTTGGTCTCGGTGCTGTGGGCGTACGACGGCTGGGGTGACCTTTCGTTCGTGGGCGGTGAGGTGCGGAATCCCGAGCGCAACCTGCCGCGCGCGTTGGTGCTGGGGACCGCGTCGATCATCGCGATCTACCTGCTCGTCAACGCGGCGTATCTCTATCTCATTCCGATCGGTCAGATGGGACGTTCGCCGCTCGTGGCGGCCGATGCGGCGCAGCAGATCATCGGGCAGGCGGGGGTGGGGCTCGTCGCGATCGTCGTGATGGTCGCCACGTTCAGCACGCTGCTGGGCTCGATTCTCACGTCGCCCCGCATCTTCTTCGCGATGGCCGACGACGGCCTGCTCTTCAAGGCCGTGGCGCGTGTGCATCCGCGGTTCCAGACGCCGTCGGTGGCGATCGTAGTCACCGGTGTGTTGGGCGTCGTGTGGGTGCTGTTCCTCAACTTCGAGCAGCTGGCCGATCAGTTCGTGGTGGCGATCTTTCCGTTTTATGCGCTCGCCGCGGCGGCGGTGTTCGTGCTGCGCCGCCGGCGTCCCGATCTGCCCCGGCCGGTGCGGGTGCTCGGCTATCCGGTCGTGCCGCTGCTGTTCGTGCTCGCGACCTTCCTCATTCTTGGGAACGCGTTGTGGGCGCACCCGCGGGAGACGGGGTTCGCCTTCCTGATCATCCTACTGGGGATACCGGTCTACTCCTGGTGGATTCGCCGGCGCCGGCCGGCGTGACGCGAATGTGACGTCCTGCGCGGATTGACGACCTCTGCGGGGGCCGCCATGTTTGACCCCGCCCAAACATCATTCCCTTCCGCATCCCGGAGATCGTTCTGATGAAACGCGTTGTCTGGTCATGTGGCATGCTTGCCACGATCGCCCTGTTGTTATTCCCGCCTCACGCGGCGCTGGCGCAGGGCGTCACCTCGGCGGCGGTCGCGGGGCGCGT
>Ga0207646_10001422_pt1 | contig 29705 bp, 29 predicted proteins | sample KBSK5502metaG_FD_184343 | JGI IMG/M metagenome (GOLD analysis project Ga0207646, IMG submission 184343) | Corn, switchgrass and miscanthus rhizosphere microbial communities from Kellogg Biological Station, Michigan, USA - KBS K5-50-2 metaG... | ecosystem: Host-associated > Plants > Roots >... | reverse complement strand
CGCGGACCAACTAGCGCGGGTTGTGGCCGGCGAGCACCAGGTTGATGGTGTGCGCGTCTCGGTGTGGAAAGAAAAAGGTCTGGTGATGGTGCTTGCGCGGCCGATGGCCTAACGTCGCACCGAGGTTAAATCGGCCCACGATAGCGTCGCAGGCGCACGGCAACGGCGACGAATAACGCGAAAACGACCAGGCCGGTCCACAGGCCGGGACTGCTAAGGAACTCTCCGGGCGTGAAGTGTCCGAGCATCATCGCGCCGCTCGCCATTTTCGGATCTTCTGCGCCGCCGCTGATGCGGGAGGCCATCATGGCGCTGAAATACGACGTGTTGAACGCCATCTTCTCGACGATGCCGATCGCGAACATCGGCAGGAAAGCCCAAAGAAATGGTGCGCGCTTCGCCCAGGCCGAGACCAGCAGGAGCCAGCCGAAGATCGGCGCATAGTAAAGCGAGTGAACGCTCAGCAGGTGATAGAGCAACATGCCCGACATCTGGAACCACGGCAAGGTCGTCCACAGTACAGCCGCGCTGTGACCTCGGATCAACATCACCGCGCTGCCTAACAGCAGCATGACCAGCTGCGTCACGATTGTCAGGACGAACGTGATCAGCGGCAGAACGATGAGCGGGATGGCAGCCTTCGACAGCACGGTGCTGACATCGGAGACCGGCATCGACTTCCAGAAAAGAATGCTTCGGTCGCGCCTTTCGCCGTGCAGAGCGTCGAGGCAGTAGAACACCGCCACGATGAATGTGGTTGCCATCAGCAGGACCGCGATGAGATTGAAGGGTCGCGCGAGCTTGTCCGGGTCGGTGTCGAGCTTCACGCCATGTGTCGCGAACCCTATCGCGGCGATGAAAGAACCGAATATCGTGACCGCGGCCACGGCCAGCGGAGCAAGGTAGATCGAACGGTTCTCCCACAGCTCACGCCGAACCGACCACACCGTCGCTTGCGGATTCATTCCGCGGAATGATTGCGCTGATCAGCCGCGTCGTCAACATCGCCGGCGGCGACCGAGCTCAGTGCTCACTACCAGTTGTTTGGTGTCAATGGTCGTTTCACAAGCTTCCTGCGCTTATCGTCCAATTGCGCGTTGCGGATGACGAGAGTCGCGAACGAAGCTGCGGCACCAATGCCGACGAGCAGCCAGATCAACATATGGATCCTTTTCGAGAATGCTGGCTAAGAGGGAAAGCTCAGACGATCCAGCTTAGTCCGGACGAACTGATACACCGAGGAAGATCTGCAGTGCAACGACAGTATACCGGATTCCGCGCGGGAAACGCCGCGATCAGCAACGGTAAGAACGCCGCCGCGCTGCGCGCATTCACTTAGTGCCCGCCGGCGGCAGGGCATCGAGCTCCTTCCGCTCCAGCAGCCTTCCGCGAAGGATCACCGCGTGGATCGCGCGGGTGTTGGCGATGTTCGCGAGCGGATCGGCGTCGAGCAGCACCAGATCCGCTTGCTTGCCGGCCTCGATCGTCCCGAGCCGGTTCGCGACGCGGAGAATCTGGGCCGGCAGAATGGTCGCGCTCTGCAGCGCCTCCATTGGCGTGAATCCTCCCTGCACGAAGAGCTTCATCTCGTCGTGGAGATCGGATCCCGGCACGGGTACCGGATATGGGACTGTCTCCGGGCGAATGCCGCAGTCCGTCCCGGTAACGACCTTGACGCCGGCGCGCTTCATCAATCCCACCAGCTCGACGAAGCGGTTGAACATTTTCGTCCGGCCGGCCGCCGCGCGGACGTAGCTCGGGTCCTTCGGCGCCAGATCGACCGCTTCCTGCATGAACGTACGATAGGCGACCAGCGTCGGATCGTACGCTGTGTCGTTGCGCGCAAAGCGCCTGAAGAGATTCATGGAGTATTCGTCGGTCATCTCGTCGAGGGCGGCCACCGGATCTTTCTTCGGCTGTTCGCCGGGCGGAACGTTCGCGAACACGATGCTTTCGGTCAGCATCTCGATGTGCTCGATGGTCGTCACGTGCGCGTCCGACACCTCTTCGATCGTGATGTTGCGGCTGGGTGGATGTGCCGCCAGCGGCATGTCGAGGCGGTGGCACTCAACAGCGACCGCGAGGAACGATTCCTTCGAAAGGCCGTTGTGCGTCTTGATGGTATCGACCCGTCCCGCCAATGAATCGACTGCTGCACGAGCCTCGGAGGGGTTGGTCACCGTGATGGTGGTCGCCTTACGCAAGGCTCCGTTCTGCGATGATTCGAATTTTTTCGGACCATCGATGTAGGGGCCGGCCCGAAAGATATTCGGACCGATTCGCGCTCCGCGATCGATCTCGGCACGCCATCGGTCGAGCTCATCGAGCGAGCCTCCCAGGTCGCGGACGGCGAGGACGCCGTTGCGAACGAGCATCGAGAGCGCCTCGGCTCCATAGAACGAGAGATGGGTGTGCATGTCCCAGAGACCCGGGATCAGAAACCTGCCGGAGCCGTCGATCACGCGGGCGTTGCGCGGGACGCGCGCGGCTGCCGATGGAGTGACAGCGGCGATGCGCGAGCCTTCGACGATCACGGTCATCGCCGGCTGCGCCGGCTTGCCGGTGGCGTCGATCACCGTAACGTTTTCGATCGCCAGCGGCGGAGGACCGCCCACGCTGGCGCAGCCGGCGAGCAGAACCGGCACGACGAAGAGAAGAAGGCGGTGAGGTAGCATCATGTGCCTTATACTACGTAAGTCTTCGTACAAAAGATTGATCGTTAGGAACATTTTGGTACAGGCGATGCGTGACAACCTTCCTCCCGGCCGTTTCTTCGGCACGAGCGTCGGCAGTTGGCGCGTGGGGAGTTTCGAGTTGTCGGAATCAGTCTACGCGGCCCACGCCAGACTGCGGCCGCACGCGCACGCACGCGCCTACCTCGGCCTGGTGGTACGCGGCGCTCATCGCGAGACGGCTGGGACGCAGGAGCGGAGTTGCGAGCCGGCGACAGTCGTTTTTCATCCCGCCTTCGAGCGTCACGCCAATCAGTTCTAAGGCGGTTGACGCATGACTTCTACCACTCACAACCTTTCGTCAATCCTCGCTGCGTTGTCGGCACGTTTGCCGGAGCTACGAAAACGCGACGAGCTCCGGCCGGAAAGTCGTGGGATCCTTCCTCACCCTTCCAGAAGAACGCATCATCCATACGCGCCTGTCACGACTCGTAGGAAGAGAGTTTCCCTGGCTCAGCATCACGGCCCTGATCAATCCCAAGGTGCCAAGCTTCGAACAGGAGCATCGGACATGGCGCCGCTGGCAAAAACGACATTCAGCAAACGAAAGGAGAGGACGATGACCTACCTGATCTTTGTCTTGTCGGTGCTAACGAGGTTCATCCCGCACATCCCGAACTTCTCGCCTGTGTTCGGCGCGCTACTGTTTGCAGGCGCATATATCAAGAAGCGCGACTCCATCTGGTTTCCGGTCGTAGTACTTGCTCTCAGCGATTACTTGCTGACGAGGTTCTTGTACCAGATGCATCTTGGCTGGAGTGAGCTCATCACCTGGGCTGGCTTTGCGGCTGTCGCGGTCATCGGATGGTGGCTACGGTCGGCAGTCACCTTTCGCAAGTTCACGGCCGCCGCTCTTGCGGGTCCGACTGCGTTTTTCTTGATCAGCAATTTCGGCGTCTGGCTTGGTTGGAAAATGTATCCACCAACCTCGGCGGGATTGGTCGCCTGCTACGTGGCAGGACTCCCGTTCTACCGCAACTCGATCGTGAGCAGCCTGCTTTTTGGTGGGGTGCTGTTTGGGCTTTACGAACTGTACCTGAGGAGGATTGGCGGCGCCGAGGTCCACGGCCTTGCGGCATGATCTCACCTGACGGAGCTTGGCTTCGAGGCCTGGACGATGTTCGATGCAGACGTCGAGCGCACGAAACGTGAGCGATCTCGCGCAGGCTTGTGCGCTGACTGTCTGTATGCGCGGCGGGTCGAATCCGCTCGGGGCTCCCTGTTTTATCTCTGCCAGCGGTCGGCCATCGATCCGGATTTTCCGAAATATCCGCGCCTGCCGGTGATTGACTGCTGGGGCCATGAACCATTGAAGGGCGAGTAAATCGACTTTAGTTTTGCACCGGGAGGATCGTGAGCGTGAACGAATCTCAGAATCACACAATCCGTGAAAAGCGCTGCGCCGCGTGCGGGGAGCAGTTTGAATGTTACGCAGGAGGGTGCTGGTGCGACAGTGTGCCGCTGAGCGAGCTGACGCGGGCCCGGCTGCTTGAGCAATATGCAGACTGCCTGTGCCCCACATGTCTGCGTCAGCAGCCGAGTACTGAGTGTGCTGATCGCCATGTCTGATCTCCCGCCCCAGCTTATCGATCGGTTCACACAAGCTCTTCGCGCGAGCATCGAGGAGGCGGGGGCGGATGGCATCTTGCTTTCCGGCGGGCTGGACACAAGTACGATCGCCGCGTACGCGACGCAGGTGCGGGCTCTATTTGCCGTCACGGTTTGTGTCCCATCCAATCAACCGATCGATGCAGCACACAAGCAGACGCTGGCGTCAAAGCTCGGCTGCGATGCCGGGGCGTTTCCGTCGCCCGATGCCGCCTATGCGCAACAATGTGCGGCCTGGTTAAACCTGACACACGAGATCTGGTGGATTTCGTTGGACGAGTTGCTCACCTACGCACCAGCGACGATCAGGGCGATTCGCAGTTTCGACCCCATGCAGGTACGCAACGGGATCACTATCTATTGCGGGTTGCTTCGAGCCAAATCGTTGGGTCTTCGTAGGGTTTATACCGGCGACGGCGCGGACGAGCTGTACGCGGGCTATTCTCACATGTGGGCGATGGCGCCTGATCAGCTCCACGCGTATGTGCGGCACATGGCGACGATTATGGCGTTTACCACGCCGGATCTCGCTGACGCGGTCGGCATCGACACATTCAGTCCATTTACTGAACCGGATCTGGTTGACCTTGCATTGGAGTTGCCGTATGAGGCGTTTATTGGCAACCGAGAGGGACGAGTGATGGGGAAATGGATCATCCGCCAGGCTGTTTCGGCATTGCTACCGGGCGACCTCGTTTGGCGGGTCAAGACGCCGATTGAATATGGTTCGGGCAGTACGTTTCTCGGCCCGCTGCTCCAGAGCCGCATCTCAGATGAGGAGTTCTTCAGCGAGTGCGAGACGATCGCCGCCACGACCGGGCTTCGTCTGCGCGAGAAAGAGCAACTGTACTATTACCGGCTGTACGCCGAGCAGTTCGGGCCAATCGTTGTCGCTGACCGAGGCGCCGACGATTGTCCGTACTGCGGACACGCGGTCCGTCCCGCCAACCGCAATTACTGTGGAGTCTGCGGCGCGTGGGGATTTGCCCAGGTGGATAACCGATGAGCGTTGCGATCGTGGAAAGGGTGCGCTAGTCCCATGCGCATTGCGTCGCTCGTGCCTTCGGCCACAGAAACTCTCTTTGCACTCGGTCTCGGAGACAAAGTGGTGGCGGTGAGCCACGAATGCGACTATCCACCAGAGGCCCGCTGCCGGCCGCGGCTGACCAGAAGCGTGCTCGAAACCGCTGTAATGCCGAGCGGCGACATCGATCGCGAGATCGCTGCCCGCGTCCATGCAGGTTTACCGTTGTACGAGATTGATGCAGCGGTGCTGGAGGCCGCACGACCCGACTTGATCGTTACGCAGAGCCTTTGCGATGTATGCGCGCTGCCGGCGCGGAGCGTCTATACCGCTCTTGAGCAGCTTCCCCTTAGACCCACACTCTTCTCCTTGGAACAGCGGACCTTCAGCGGCGTGCTGGAGGACATCGTGATGCTCGGAAGGGCCGTCGGTGTGGCGGACCGTGCGTGCACGTTTGTTGAAGTGCTGCATCAGCGGTTGGAAGCTGTGCGAATCGCAGTCGCCCAGTATCATCCCGTCCGAGTCATCTGCCTGGAGTGGATTGACCCACCATATATATGTGGGCATTGGATCCCGGAGATGGTGACCCACGCAGGCGGCGTCGATCCGCTCGCGCGCCCTGGAGCCCCTTCGGCCCCGATTACCTGGAGCGAGATCGCTAAGGCAGACGCAGAGATCATCGTCGCGTTTCCTTGTGGACACGATCGGGTTCGCGCTCGCTCCGATCTAACGGCCGCCGCCGCCCGTGCCGATGCGGCGGCGACTCTTCGCCGTTTGCCGGTGTTTGTCGCCGATGCGGTCCTTTTCACGCGGCCCGGTCCGCGCGTCATCGACGGCGTCGAAGCGCTGGCCGCCGTGCTTCACCGAGGCACAAGCCCACACGTTGACCAATGGTCATGATTCGGCAATCGAGCATTGCCTTCTTCGGAGTCCGTGGTCCGCTCACATATGCGCGCATTCTTCCAATTTAGCAGTCGATCAACTGTGCGGCTCCGATCTGCCAGCCGCGCTGTCCGTCGAGCTGAGGACAAACACTTCTACGTTCGGCCTAGCCACGATTGCCAGTCGTTTGATTCCGCATCTATACTCCTCATTCCTCTTCGTTAAGAAAAAGGAGATTCGATGAGTTCCAGGAAAACGTCATTGGCTCTGTTCGTCACTGTGATGTGGCCCCTGCTTGTGCCCTTGCCCGCTATTGCGAGCAGCGCCACCGTTTCAACCGACGTAAAGCATGACGTCTCCGCGCCATTGTGGCAGATGGCCAGCCAGGCGCCGCAGAACGCCGGCAATCAGGCTCAGCAAGCGCTGTTGGTGCAGCCGACCGGCGCGACCTTCACGAGCTCGCAGGTTGATCCCGTTGCGCACCCGCTCTCCACGTCGCTCACCGGCGTGACCTCTGGAATCAATTTCGAAGGCCAGAATGACAACGACACCCTTGCGCTGCTGGGGGTGAAGTACGTTCCGCCGGATACCAACGGTGCCGTCGGCGCGACGCAATTCGTGCAAATGGTGAACGTCACTCTCGCCGTCTATGATAAAAGGACGGGCGCACGCGTTCTCGGCCCGGCGCTTATCAGCAGCGTCTGGAGGGGATTTGGCGGGCCCTGTGAAGCCGGGAATGGCGGCGATCCGGTGGTCCTCTACGACCAACTCGCCGGCCGCTGGTTCATCAGCCAATTGCAGTTCAACAGCAACTTCTCGAGCAATCAGGAGTGCATCGCCGTTTCCACAACGTCGGACGCCACCAGTACATACGCCCGCTATCAGTTTGATTTCGGCAATCAACTTCCGGATTATCCAAAGTTCGGCGTCTGGCCGGACGCCTATTACTCGAGCCAGAACATGTTCCAGCCTTTCGGTGGAACGTTCACGTTCCTCGGTGCCAGGGCCTGCGCGCTCGATCGTGCCGCCATGCTCTCGGGAGCTTCCGCGACACAGCTCTGCTTCCAGACCAGCGTGGCCAGCCTGCTGCCTTCCGACCTCGATGGCAGCACGCTACCGCCTTCAGGCTCTCCCAACTTCTTCGTGAATCTTGCCGACTCCAGCGACCTGGATCTTTTCCAGTTTCACGCCGACTTCGCCAATCCGGGGAATGCCACGTTCACCGGGCCGGCGCAGATCGCCGTGGCGCCGTTCAGCCAGCTCTGTCCCTTCGCCGTCAACGTCGCTTGTATCCAGGAGCCGGCGCCTGGCGAACGCCTCGACAGCCTTGACGACCGGTTGATGTTTCGCCTCGCCTACCGCAATTTCGGCGATCACGAGTCATTAGTGGTGAACCACACGATCAAAAACACTGCCGCCTTGGCCGGCGTGCGCTGGTATGAGATCCGTAGTCCCCGGGTTTCGCCATTTGTTTTCCAGCAGGGCACAGTCGTCGATTCGAGCACCAACTTCTGGATGGGCAGTATCGCTATGGATAAGACAGGCAACGCCGCTCTCGGCTTCAGCGCTGCAAGTCTGAATCTTGACCCCAGCGTCTTCGTTGTCGGCCGCGCGTCAAGCGATCCCCTAGGAACGATGTCCGGCCCGCTAGTGGTCGTGAACGGCACCGGCGTGCAGGAGAATTCGTTCAATCGCTGGGGAGACTACAGCGCTATGAGCGTCGATCCAACCGATGACTGCACTTTCTGGTACACCCAGGAGTATTACAAGACGACCGGCAGCTTCAATTGGACGACGCGCATCGCGTCATTTAAGTTTGATTCGTGTAAAGCTCATGGCAAGTAACGCGGATCCGTGGAGCCTCGATCAGGGCCACAACGTTGCTGCTTCCTTCTGAGGAAGCGTTGCACTCAGCGTCGGCGTTTGCCTCCGCCAAATTCCCGGACGGAAGCAAAATGGACTCGAAAGTAGTTTGCCGACGCGCGGAGTGCGCGCCAGACAGCACCGGGATCGCGGTCAGTGATGTTTTCGAGCGGTTCGCGCATCTGCGGTGGAAGTTTGCTTCGGCAGCGGCGGCAAAGCCCGGCGCCTAAGCTTTTGTCGAGATCACAGCGCGGACAGCGACCGCTTCGCTCGATTCTGGCAAGCTCCTTCGACGGCCTGGATTCTGCCACACTCAGCAATTAGCATGTCTAGCTGCTTCAGGCGCGTGAGGTCCATCACAATATAGCGGTACTGGAGGCATGTATTGGACGGGTGATTTTAGCCTGCGGCGACCGAATTTCGACCCGATATTTTCTTCGCTCCGTCGGCTCTTGGAGAGGAAGCCGTGGCGGTGAGTCAGGAATGCGACTGCCCTTGCGTTCATGCCCACTACACTAGGCTCCGCCAACTGCAACACATTCAAACACCGTCGCTGACGTGGTCGCCATTGCTGTAGGATGCGCACCTCTTGAAGACGTATGTTTTGAATGGCACTCGCGGTACCCCAATCGTGTTTGTCGCGCGCCACTGGTAGCGGCCATGGACACCGTTCTGGGGCAACATGCGAAAGGACACTTGTTTTACGATGCGCTGCGAAGACGATGAGCAGTTGTGGACAGCACAACTCAAGTGAAGTGAAATAACCATTCTTTTTTCGGAGGGAACATGATGAACCAGAGCAGACGCATCCTATTGCTTGGTGCGATGATCACCGCCGCGACTCTTTCGATGTATGCGCAGGGACAGTCCGGTGCAACTCATTTGTCGAGCGCGCGAGATCAGGCAACCGCGTTGCAGAAAGAATCGATCGGCGGACCGTTTACCTCAGTCTGTACGTCTTCAGTGGCGTTCAGTTCGAATGTGATGGCGAACTGCGACAGCACGATTCTTCCACACAATGAGACGGCAATCATTGTCGATCCGAAAAGTTCCAATCACCTCGTCGGCGGCTCGAACGATGTCGAGCTGCCGCCCAGCGGCTCCAGCGGCAGCGCGAAGAGTGTCGCCGGCTATTACACGAGCTTCGACGGCGGGAAAAGTTGGCTGAACGGGCAGGTGCCCTCAGGCTCGTTCACTCAGACCTCCGACCCGACCGTCGGCTTCGACACGCTAGGAAATGTTTACTATGGCGTCGTCGCCTTCGACCTCGGCATCGGTGGCCTCTCTTTAGGCGGAGCAATCCAGGTCTCGCGCTCGACCGACGGCGGCAAAACGTTTTCCGTTCCTGTGGTCATCGATCAGTCCACATCACCCGCCGTATTCGAAGACAAGGAATACCTGACCGTCGATACAAATTCGGGCAGTCCGTTCCGCAACAGCGTCTACATCACCTGGACTCGGTTCGCCTTTACGCAGTTTGGTGCATATCTGCAGTCGCCGATTTTCTTTTCCGCCTCGCGTGACGGCGGCCAGACGTGGTCGGCGCCGCTTGAGATCAGCGGCAACAATCCGGCGCTCTGTACCTTCTCCAGCACATTGCTGGCCTACGATGGTCGCTGCCGCGAAGACCAGTTCTCGACGCCCGTTGTCGCGCCCGACGGCACGATTTACGTGGCATTTGAGAATGGTCAGGCGATCAATGACGGTCAATTCCGAGATCAATACCTGGTCGTCAAATCGAGCGACGGGGGAGCCACGTGGAGCACGCCCGTTCGCGCGAGCGATATTCTGCAGGATGGCGTGAACGACTATCCGATCAACGTGGTTGGACGGCAGACCTTGTCGAACTCGCAGTTCCGAGTGAATTCGGCTGGCAATCTCGCAGTGGATCCGACGAGCGGTGCGCTATATGTAACCTGGTCCGACAATCGCGCCGGCACGGCGAGCAGCACGAACACGAATGTATTCATGACGGTTTCGAACGACGGCGGCAACACCTGGTCACGGCCAATCGCCGTGAGCAAAGCACGGAACGACCAGTTCTATCCGTGGACAGCTGTCGCTCCCAACGGAACAGTGAACGTTGTCTACATGGATCGCAGCTACGATCCGGCGAACTCGAAGTACGGCATCACCCTGGCGCGCGTCTCTCCGAGCACGTTCTCGATTGTGTCGCAGCGGGTCGATACGGGACTCTCAGACCCGAATCACTCGCGGTGGTTCTCTGCCAGCACCAACGGCGAGACGCTGTTCCTCGGCGACTACAACGGGCTGGCGGTCGATGCAAACGGAGTTGCGCATCCGATGTGGACCGACATGCGCCGCATCGTCACGGTCCTCGGCACGAGCGGTACGACTGAGGACATCTTTTCCGCGGCGATCCCGTAACACGACGCTCCGATGGACTAACCTGGGGTGGCAAGTATCTGTCGGGTTTCGAAATTAAGAGAATCGATCCCGCCTCGAGCCTGCCTTTGGGGAGTCTGATCGAGGTGTTCGTCGAGCGAACGCCACTTTGCTACTGCCACGAGCTGACACATGGCGGGTGGCGCAAGACGCGGACGACTGATGCGCGCCAGCGGGAGTTGGGTTCACAGTGGCGTCGACCGAGTCTGTGCACACAGCGGATTTTCTGTGCGCTGCGTACGTGTCGGGCGATCGCACGATGCGCGGCAGGATTCGCAAACCGGCGGAACTGAGCATCACTGTTCCGGAGCGACGCTACGCTCAAGCCGCGCGCTTAATGGTGGTGAGCAGGCCCGCAAGCATTGATGACTCGCCCTCCTGTTGTCAGGTCGTCGTTTCCGGCAACGGGGACTGCTCTTCCAAGGTGTCGGGACGAGATGTAGGCACTGAGGCAACTCCTGCTAAGTCGCCCAACTTTTCACTGCAGCCGATGTGCGGTCGTGCGCTGGCGTGCGCCTGAAGGCCTTCCGCGAGCTTGGTCGGCAGTGACATCGGAAAGGCGGAGGGCGATTTCGAGTGTCTATTTTTCGTCTAGTTCGCATTCGCCAGACGCATCGAGACGAGTCCAGACGGCGGTAAAATGTTCAATCTGGAGGTGTCCGCAGATGTCTCGAGACAAGAAACTGAATCGCACTCAGGAGCTCGACGGTTCGATCCCCGTCAGCTCCACCAGATCGTAGACGGCATAGCGACGAGGCAGCCGCAGGATTGCGCAAGCCGTAGCTTGGGTATTTCGCATGAAGTACTTCTTGACAGACTGATGGTCCGGCCATAAGTTGAAAAACCAACAAAAACCCCAACGTCCCAGCGCGAATCAGCGGAACCGGCTTGTGGTGTGGTGTGCGATGGGGACTTCGTGATTCTTTCAAGGGCGGTGAGATTACGCCGATCCGGCACTGACTCGTGCTACAGGAGATCTGCGATGGCAAACCGCCGCGACGTCATCCGAGCGTTGCACAATCGTCTTGAACTGGTCAGGGCAGGTTTTACCCGCCGCGATCTGATGCGCATGGGCCTGATGACCGGCACGGGCGTGCTGATCCCGAAAGTCGGCTTAACGGACTGCCGCAGCTTCAGCGGCAGCAGCACGTGCAATCTGGGATGCAGTCCGCAGCCGGCCAACGTCTTTGTCGATCCGATGCCGATCCCTCCGGAGTTGCCGGCGCGCGCGTTGAGCGATCCCGGTCTGAGCCCAGCGCCGTCGCTCTGCCCCAACAACGCCATCAACCCGGCGACCGGCCTCCCCTTCGAGGGACGCGGTCAATTCAACGGCTCGCTCATTCCCGGTTCCGATTGCTTCCAGTTTTTCAATCAGTATCCGCCGCAAAAGTACTTCGTGCAGCGCATCCGGGCCAATAGCAACTTCCGGATTACGTCGGACACGAATATCCCGGCGCAGACCATCTGGGGCTACAACCTTGGTGGGTCGGCCTCGAGCGACGTGGCCACCTTCCCCGGACCGACCATCGTCTCACGCTATCAGCAACCGTGGGTGATCCGGCGCTACAACGAGCTTCCCGACCAGAGCCAGAACGGCGGGTTTGGAGTGCCGGAGATGTCCACTCACCTGCACAATTTTCACTCTGCGCCGGAGAGCGACGGGGGACCGTGTCGCTGGTTCTTCCGCGGGCAATATTTTGACTATTACTTCACGGCGCAGCAGGCCGGATTCGCCTTCGATCATCAGCCCAACGGCGACATCAATGAGTCGCTGAGCACGATGTGGTACCACGACCACCGGATCGACCACACCGCGGAGAACACATACAAGGGGCTGGAAGGTTTCCACCTGATTTTCAATCAATTCGACACCGGAAATGAGACCACCGGCTTCCGCCTCCCGAGCTATCCCACGTATGACATTCCCGTGATCCTGAATGACAAACTGCTGGACCCCACGACGGGATTGATCTGCTTCGACACCTTTAACTTCAAAGGCCTCATCGGCGACATCCAGCTGGCCAATGGCGTGATCCAGCCGTTCTTCAACGTTTCCCAGCGGCGCTACCGCTTCCGAGTGCTGAACGGCGGGCCGTCGCGCTTCTACGAGCTGTTCCTCACCGATCCCAACGGCACGAGCACGCAGATTCCGTTTTGGGTGATCGCAAATGACGGCAACCTGCTGCCCACGCCCGTTCAAGTAACGAGCTTTCGCATCGGCGTGGCGGAGCGCTACGACATCATCATCGACTTCAGACAGGTAAAGAGCCTGATCGGCAGTCACACGACCGTGCGGCTGGAAAACCGGCTGGAGCAGAAAGACGGAACCGGGCCGACCGGCAATATCCTGTCGCCCGGCACGGGCACATTTTGCATCCAGTTCAACATCGGCGGCATCGTCACGGACAACAGTGTCGATCCGGCCACAGGCCCGAGCTTCTATACGCTGCCCAGCGTGGTGACGCCTCGGATCACGCGGAACTTCGTGTTTGATCGGAGCAATGGACAGTGGGTGATCAACAACAGATTCGCCGACTGCAATCCGGCGGATGGCTTGAACACCTTCCGCTTCACGGTGCAGCAGAACAGCACGGAGAACTGGGTCATCTCGAATCCGCGAAACGATTGGCAGCACCCGATTCACATTCACCTGGAAGAACATCAGATCCTCAGCCGGAGCGCACAAGGATTCAGTGGAAGGAACGAGTTCCGATACTCGGGCGGATACAGCGGCGATGGGTGGGGAAGCAGCGGATATGGCAGCGGCAGCGGCCAGAACGGCGGTACGAACGGCAACGGAGTGCCCACCGTCGAAATTGCCCGCAAGGACGTCACCCGCCTGCAATTCAACGAATCAGACACCCTGTTCTTCCGCTTCCGCGATTTCCAGGGCGACTGGCCGATGCACTGCCATAACGTCGTGCATGAAGACCACGCCATGATGCTCTTGTTCAAAGTGCTGACCGGCGTCATCGACAACAACAACAATCCATAAACGCCGCCGCCGCGGTGCGTCATGAAGGAGAAACCAATGGCACATCTCACCAGAAGAAAATTGATGACCGCAACCGTTACGGGAGTCGGAGCAGGGTTGGCGAGCGCGTCTCTTTTCGGGAAGACGCTCTCTCCCCAGGCGGAATTGGCGCGGCCGCACAACCACGACTACAAATTCCAGAACATCTCGCCCCGTGAACTGATCCGTCAGCGCCATTTGCCCAACGTTCGGCTCGTCACCATGGACGGCAAGAACGTCCGTTTCTACGATGACCTGGTGAAAGACAGGAAGGTGGTCATCCAGTTCCTGTTCACACGCTGCCGAGAGGCTTGCCCGATCATCACGCACCATCTGGCGGAAGTTCAACGGCTCCTCGGCGGGCGGGTGGGCCGTGACATCTTCTTCATCTCAATTACGTTGAGCCCCGAGGAGGATGGGCCGAAGCAGCTCAAGGCGTTCGCCAGGGAGCACGGGGCGGGAAAAGGGTGGACTTTCTGTACGGGAAAGCCCGGAGACATCCTTCTGCTGCGCCGCTCCCTCGGGTTTACGTACGAGAATCCCAAAGAGGATGCCGATCGAAACAACCACACGGGCATGCTCCTGGTGGGAGACGAGCCTCTTTGCCGATGGGCATCCGCCGAGGGCGGCGCACTGCCCACCTGGATTGCAACCATGATCCGAACCGAGGCAGACGCTCCATTCATGGGCGCGGTCAATGGCGTGAGACTCACCGACCCGACGATTCACACCAATTAGACTGCCTTGCCGCGGCTTAAGAGCACGCTCAGTTTCGGCGAGAGCACAATTCGCCGCCGATGTCCCGGCCCGGCGATCTCGTGGAGCAGAAGTTGAACGGCGTGTCGCGCCAGAAGAGCCCGTTCAGCTCCAGCAAACTCCTCTTCAACGAATCGAGATGCCCACGACTCAGAACGTGAACTTGGCCCCCAACTGCGCGATGCGCGGCGGCTCGAGGTCGGTCACCGCGCCGAAGCGCGAGCTGGTCATGTTCGTTTCGATGCTCCGATAGTTCTTCCTGTCGAAGACGTTGAAGACTTCAACTCCACGTTCCATCCCGGCCAGTACGGCTTCCCGTGCTGGAGCCGCGATTCGAAGCAGATCGCCTTCTTCCTTCAAATGGACGCCATCGGCCAGATCTGCACCAAGTCACTCGACGGCGCCGAACGCACTCCCGTGTTGATGACGCCCGCGTGGCAACTCCCAAACGACTATTCGCCCGATGGCACCACGCTCCTGACCTTCGTGCAGACGCCGGCAGCGGCAGGCGATCTGTACACGCTGACCCTCGGCCCCAAAACCGGTGATGACACCCTTCGTTGCCACGCCGTTCGACGAAAGCGCGGCGACGTTCTCTCCCGACGGCCGATGGGTGGCCTATCAGTCGAACGCATCGATGCGCAACGAGGTCTATGTCCGCCGCTATCCCCTCAGCACTGAGCAGTGGCAAATTTCGAACGCGGGAGGCGAGAGCCCGATGTGGAGCCCGGACGGGAAAGAGCTGTTCTACACCTCCGGCGATACCATCATGCGCGTCCCGATCGGCGGCGGCGCGTCGCTCAACGCCGGCACGCCCGCGCCACTATTCCGCATTCCGGGACATCACGTCGCGCCGCGCCTGACCGGATCGGTGTCGCGGCCCGTGATCAGCGGCATCACGCCCGACAAGCAACACTTCCTCTTCCGGCTCGGCACGGAGCAAGGGCTGCCGTCGATCAATGTCGTGCTGAACTGGCGCAAGACGCTTCAGGAGCGGTAGCCCCCAACGATGCGGCCGTCGCGACGCTATTGAAGTGTCTGGTTCCGCGTCTAGTTCGCACTCTCCAGACGAATCCGGACAAGTCCAGACGAATGTCAAATACTGTCGCACTCAGGAGGTCGTCGGTTCGGTCCCGATCAGCTCCGCCGGAGCGGCTCAGAATCTCAAGCGCGCTCCCAGTTGCAGCTCTCGCCCGGGCAGCGGCACGAGCACGTTGCCGAAGGTGGCACTCGGCGCGCCGCTCACGCGTTCTTCGCCGGCGGCGCGCGCCGTCGGGTCGTAATACCAGGCCCTGAGCTCGCGCTCGACGCACGGCGATCATTCATCGTCACCGATCAGGCAATCCTTGATGCCTTCCCCTTCGAGCGCGTAATGAACGCGCTCGTCGCGCGAAGCGGCACACGAACCACAGCCGTGCGGCTTTATCAGCAATTATTCGATACCCAGAATCCTCGGCCGGGACTGGTGGTACGCGACGCGCCGCACTGCGATGATTTCAGCCTCGATGGACGGCCCGCGTTCAACGGATTGCCGCGCCGCTGTCCGACGCCGGAAGGGCCGCTGGCGAACTCCGATCCTTTCGCGCGCGGTGATCACATCCCGCTGGCACCCGTGAATCGCTTCGATCTCGCGGCGGCGGATGGTTCGAACTGCGGCCAGTACCGCATGATTTTCGCCCGCAAGAGTAATTCCCGCGTCGACCGGCTGCACTTCATCTTCGAAGGCGTTCTTCCGAATCCCGATCGCGCCGGGGGAATCGCCGGGTGCAAAGCCGTCGCGAGATCGCCCCCGCGCGTCGCCAGCCGGAATTGATAGAAGCGGTTGCCGAGCAGCGTCCCGGTATTGTGCATGGTGCGAATCCCGCCTCCCCCCTCGGCCGAGAAGTGCGTCGGATCGATCACCGGCTCGAATCCCGCGATTCCGGAAAAGAAAAAGCGGTCGAGCAGCGCGCGCCGCTCATCGATGGAATCGACCCTGGATAGATCGGCCCAGAATGGCCGAGCCGGATGTTCTGGAGAATTCTCCGTTCGGCCGGTTTTTCGACGCCACGGACCAGACCGATAAGGCCCGGCGATTTCGCGACGCGTTTGTGGCGAACGTCCGGACACTGGCAATCGCCGACGAGAATCTTTTCTTCGCCGACATTCCGCGCGAGTTTCTGCTCGTTGAGAGCAACCCCGGTCAGTCGGAGACGGATGTGATCTTCGAGATCCCGTTCGTACGGTCGCAATTCACGCCGCAGGGTGCGATTTTCGCCGCGCGAATCCATGCCGAGCTGCAGAGGGCGGGAAGCCGCCTCTCGCCGCTCGAAATCGTGACGCGGGCCCAGCATCTGAGCTGCGCGGGATGCCACTTCTTCCGCGGCAATGTCGAGGGCCAGGGCGACAGCTTCCTCGGCGTCGAGTTCTATCAGCACATCAGTGAGTCATTCACAGAGCCTGGAGAAGCAGGGCCGCGCTTCGTCATTTCCAGAACCATGCAGGAGGATTTCATTCCCCATCGGATGGAGATCCTGCGCTCTTTTCTCATCTCTGGAAACGCAGCCGTTCACTCGAACGCCATGATCGGCGGCGGCCGTCACGACTAGCGAGGGCGGTCGCTCAGCTTGGAAGAGCGCCTGAATCGCACTCAGGAGGTCGTCGGTTCGATCCCGATCAACTCCACCACTAGTAACGATTTCCGCGACAACAACTTAGCCAATCCGGCCCGACCCGGCATTTCTCACCGTCGGACGCGAGTGTCTAGTTTCGGCGTCTAGTTCGCATCGCGAGCCGGTTTCGATCCATTCACATCAGGCAGTCCACGAGGAGGAGAAACTTCCTTGTCATGGACTTCACCAACCGAATCTCGCGCAGCGAAATCGCCGAACAACTTCGCGTGCCGACGCAGACGATCGCGAAGTGGGAGCGAATGGGAACGTTTCCGCAGGCGAAGGAACATGTCTCCGATCGAGTGATTCTGTACGACCGCGACGAGGTTCACGCAGCGATCGAGAATCGAATCGCTTCCAGGCCGAGACACGTGCCTCTGAGCAGGACGTAGCTGTGACGCGCGACGCGCGTCCATACCGCACTCGGGGACGGATGGTGGGTTGTCGTTCGACCAAAAGACGCAGCTCGCGCGTCTTTCCGCGTATGTGCCTGGGAGCGGTGGACGCGAACGAAAACGCGAAACCGTTTTCGCGGCAACGTACGACGACGCCGTTCGGCTTTGGACGGCCTTTCGGGAGCGAGTCGAGCGGCCCCACGTGCGTCCGGCGGTTGCGCCATTCTTCAGCGACTACATCGCTGATTACTTCGACGATGTCGCCGCGCAGGTCAGCCCGGTTACGGACGCGATTACCGCTACGCAATCGACAAACATCTGCTGCCTTTTTCGGTAACCGGCGGTTGAACGAAATCACGACGGCTCTGGTGAAGAGCTTCGAGACGAAGTTGAAGCGTCGTGGCTATGCGCTGGCGACAGTGAATGACTATCTCAACGTGTTGCTGATGCTTCTTCACCGGGCGGTCGATGATTTCGATCTGATCGAGGAATTTCCGATCAAGAAACGGCTCAAACGGAAGCGACCGGAGCCGCTCGCGCTCGAGCTGACGGAAGATGAGCGGAGCCGGTTTTTATCAGCGTTTGATGTTGGGGCAGCGTTCAGGAAAACCTGAACGAGAATCGAATCATGCAGCGAAGGGAGGAGCAGAAAGAACAGACCATGCTGCGACGGCAGGCGTACAATCTCGACCGCCGTCAACTGCAGCCGATGGGGCAACGGAACTCAAACTGTAGCTTGGCCTGCGGGACGAGGTTCTTGCTCCGGATGTCGCTTCCTGGATCAACGCTTCTCCGACCGTGCCCTTTCCACACGGGAGAATTGTTATGCCGCTAAAACCTGGTCTAAAACCAGCTCCTACGATTGTTATGACCGACAACGATAACAGCTCTACTCCAGGTCGGATCGAGGGCTGTCAGTTCGGCGTGACTCCCGACGGCGCGGCAACTTCCACCATCCCCATATGGGTATCACCGGGCCGGCGCGGCATTCAACCGGAGCTTGTACTCCGCTACCACAGCCGTGGCGGAAACGGCACGCTCGGAGTTGGTTGGTCCCTGAGCGGCATTCCTCTGATTACCCGTTGCCGGAAGACCATCGCCGACGACGGTGCCGTCAGACCAATTCAATTCGATAGTACCGACTCATTCTGTCTGGATGGTGAGCGGCTGATTCTGGTGGGCGGGATAGCTGGAACCCCAGGAGCCGAGTACCGAACAAAGCGTGACAGCTTTACGAAAATAATCCTGCGCGATGTCGACCAACTTGGGCCAACAGTCTTCGAAGCCTTTTACAAGGACGGGCGCATCTTTACCTTTGGAGGGTTGAGCGACCTGGGCTGGCTTGGAATTCCGCCAGATCCTGACTTAACCGCGACTTTCGGGTCGCGGTTCGAGGGCACTGCGGAACAGTTTGTTGCCGTGCCGATCCAAGGAGATGACCGGGCGGCGCTCGACGCCGTCGAGATCGTCAAGAAGTCGGTTCGCTATGCGTGGTCACTGTGCAGCATTCGCGATCGCTACGACAATCAGTTGCAAGTTCACTACGACAATGACCATCTACCGGCTCAGATCGTGTACACCAGTGCTCCGGACGAAACACCTGCTCTGCGGACCGTAGACTTCAATTGGGAGGATCGACCCGATCCGCAGACAAGCTTTATGTCTGGCTTTCGGCTGAAGCAGACCAAGCGGTTGAAAGAGCTGCGCATAAGCGGCCCCGATCCGACGGACCCGTGGGTGCTGCGTCGTTATGTGTTCAGTTACCAAAACGACAGTGTGAGTCATCGCAGCTTGTTGAGAAAGGTAGCAGAGTTCGACCGATTCGAGGTTGCCAAGGGAGCCCACTCGTTCGAATGGGATATGGGAAAGAGCACCTTTAAGCAAATCGACACCGGGATCACAGATTTGAAGACAACACCGGCGGGTAGAAGTACTCTCCCGGGCCGCATTCGAGTCGCTGACTTCAACGGAGATGGATGTGACGATATCCTTTATATTCCAGCCAGCGATCCAAACGAGTTTTCCATCGTGCTGGCCAATCCGTCATTAGAAACGGCTTTCGGCACACCAATGAAGACAGGTATTCAGGTTCCACAAAATGCCACTACTGGGCGCTTGTACATCTTCCCCGATGCATTTTCTGGATTAATGAACATCTTGGTGCAAGACGACAGTGTCCCAACCTATCGTGTCTACCAGACGGGCATTGACAGATCCGGTTTCACGGGGAATATCGGGTCTTTCTTTGTTGCGCGTGGCCGAGACATTTACGACCCGAAGGGCGTCGTGGAAGGAATCGTCGAGGTCGCAGACCTAGATGGAGACGGACTCCCTGATCTACTGCACGGCGATTTGTCACACGTGCCCCGCGGGGGCCTTCCGTCGTGGTCGCTCCGCACCAACCTTGGCGGCAACCTCAACTTTGGCAACGAACTGCTTGTGGGACTCTTCAATGTCGATCACTACTTTGCGAACCTTGATGGCGATAGTGCGACAGCGCTGCTAATCGATGGTTCTGGAATGGCGGGATCTGATCCGCGGTTTCACGCTCTTCAACTGCATCGCAACGGACAGAACTTCTCTAAGAGCCTCACCCTTACCACGCTTCTCCAGGACCAACAATATGTCTTTGCCGACTTCACTGGGACTGGCCTGCCTTCGGCATTTAGTTTAGGAAATGCCGACAAGACAGACCCTAGTCTCGCCGAGAACGTAGGCGGAAGTTTCGCGCCTCCAGTGCCTTTTGTGCTGAATCTTCGGCAGCCTCCCAGCGCCTATGTGCCGCTTATGCGCGTGACCGATTGGGATCAGGACGGGAGCGTCGAGTTAGTCGTCCGTTCCCGCAGCCTCTCCCAGCAAAACGATCCAGTGTTCCTGCTTAAGTGGAATGGCAACGGGTTCACTCAGACGCGACTTCCTTTCACGAGTACCTTCCTGAATACCGATGAGTACAACATCTTCGAGGTACTGGACGTCGACGGCGACGGACTTGACGACTTCGTGATGTTCAGTAATGGGCAGCTCCGGCTCTTCGTCCGCGACGGAAACAAGGCAGACATGCTCACCGGAATCGTCGACGGATTGGGAGCTCGGACCTCGGTCCAGTACGCACCGATCTCTGACAGCACGGTTCACGCCCCTGATTACGGAGCGGTCTATCCGCAACGCGATATCGCCGCGAAGGTCTGGGTTGTCAGCGAGCGTCAGGAAGACAACGGTATCGGAGGCGTGAACACGTACCAGTACAGGTACCAAGGCGCCGTTGGTGACTCGACTGGCGAAGGCTTCTTGGGCTTTGGTTCCCGCGACGTGCTGCACGTCGAGAGCGGCATTACGACGCATACGGCGTACTTGCCCCGGACGCCGAAGTACTCCCTTCTTGGCCTTCCGATCGACGAGGTTGTCCAAACACCTCTGTCGAACGGCGCAGTGCACGTTACGACTAGGCACTGGACGTATGCAGTGCGGCCAGTGTTCGGCAACATTCCCTATTCTGTGTTCCCATTGTCGATTGTCGAAGAGAACGTCGAGAAGGATAAGAACGGCGCGCCAACCATGCCGGCGCGCCGGCTCACGACTACGCAGGATATGGACACTTACGGCAACTTGACGCAGTACAACGAGGTGTGGAGTGACGGCAATCAGTACGCTTCCACGTCAAACTACCTCAACGATCCGAATACATGGCTGATCGGCCTGCTTGCATCGATCACTGAGCAGAGCACCACCCCGAATGGTGTCAAGGCTGTCCGTAAGCGTGCCTATGAATACGATTCTGCCGGCCTACTCGAGCAAGTCATCATTGAGCCTGGTCCATTGGGTCAGGGTGGCTATCAGCCGCTCGGGATTCAGCCGGATGGTGTCAAGACTCTCTTCCGAGGGATCGCACGGGACGTCTATGGGAACATCATCCAGATCGTCGAGTCGGAAGACGACGCGCAGCACATTGATCAACTAGGCACGGATCACTCGACAACATTCACCTACGACGATCTTGAGCATATGTTTCCTACAGAGGTCACGAACGGCCTAGGACACCGTGTGAGCGCAAGCTATCACGCCGGTCTCGCCGTGACGGCGACCTTGGTAGACGAGAACGGCATAAGCCATGGGTGGCAATACGATGGGTTCGGTCGTCTTCGTCATCAGACCTCACCGGATGGCAACCACGCCATGGTGCACTACCTCAATGTCAACGACAGAATGCGTGTCAGCCTTGAGTGCGGGGCCGGTGCCAAGATCTTGATGGACTACGATCTTCTTGGTCGGCCCACTATCGAGACAACGTATGTGCGGGACGATGGCGCGGCAACTGTGCGGAGCATTGAGTACGACCCGCTCGGGAGGATCGCGCGTGTTTCCCGTCCAAGATTTGCTGCCGACCCTGCCATTTTTGACATCTTTTCCTATGACACGTTAGGGCGACTGACCGCAAGGACTGGCGCTGATGGAACAAGTTCCACGAACGAGTACCGCGGGGAATGGCTGATCACAACCGACGGCAGTCAGAACGCTGTCGCATATAAGGTAGATAACCTGGACCGCGTCGTATTGAGTACAGACCGCGATGCCGCTCTGGTTGGCACAAACGTTACCCCGGCAGGTCTGAAGTGTGAATACGGGCCGTTTGACACCCTGACCAAAGCAACGGACATCCTCGGAAACAGTACGCTTCTGAAATATGACCGCTTGGGACGGCCTATCGACTTGCAAGATGCTGCTTTGGGGCACCGCTTGTACCAGTATGACGCCTTTGGGAGTTTGTCCCGAGAAACGAAGGGTAACAACCAGGTGGTACGCTATCACTACGACCACATTGGCCGTCTTTCCCTGATCGAGGACGCTATTGATGGAAGCACTCTGTACAGCTGGGACAAAGCAGCGCAGGGCATCGGCCGGTTAGCGCAGGTAACCGTACCCGGCCCCGCCCCGGGCAAGCTGACCATCGCCTATGCGTACGATCAGATTGGGCGACTGGCGACCAAGACGTGGACCATTGGCCAAAACACCTATGCGATCACGTCATCGTTTGACAAGGTCGGACGGCTTGCCGCGATAACTTATCCGCGCGTGGGCGCGCAAGCCCCGTTCTCGGTCGGGTACATGTATGGCCAATTCGGTCAACTGCTCAATATCATCGACACGTCAAACAATGAACCCCTGTGGAGCTTCATGTCCGCAGATGCGTCGGGTATGTTTGGCGAAGTGCAACTGGGCAATAAACTTGTAGAAACATACGTTCAAGATCCTAAACGGGCGGGCGTACTTCAGTCGATTCAGACCCGTGATTCGAAGCGCAATCTGTTGCGCAACCTGCTCTACGGCTTCGATGCCAACCTGAACCTCCAATCCAGACAAGATCTGATCATCGGGGTGACTGAGAAGTTTGACTGTGACAAGAACAACCGACTGCACCGGTGGACATGGACAGGCCCTGCGGGCAATCGAGTCGTACGGTGGGATTACGATGACATCGGCAACTTGCAAGTGAGAGCAGTCGAAGCTGGTCCCGGTAACGATCTTGTTTACAAATACGCTCCTCCCCTGGCCGGGCCTTGTGCCATCGTTTCGACGACTCTGGGTAAGTACGGATATGACATCAAGGGCAACCAAACCCATGGGCCTGGACGGATTATTGTATTCGGCAGACAGGACTTGCCAACGCGGATTGCCGAGAAAGGCCGGGGTGCACTGTCTTTAGTCTATGACGGTGAGATGTCCCGAGTCCGCACGATTGACGAAGCCCAGCGGATGACAACGGATAGAGTCGGAAGATTGTACGATTATCGCCGCGACAGCAGCGCCCGAGGTTCTGACGGCGAGCACGTGGTCACGGTATGGCTAGGTGGCCGACCCTTGGCGAGGCGAACCTGGACTGTCGCGGGTCCGAATGTAGCCGCTGGGAACACTGAATACCTCCACGCAGACCACCAGGGCTCGATCGATTTCGTCACTGATGCGAATGGAGCGATGACAGCACGCCTGAAGTATGACCCTTTTGGTAGTCGGATCGACCCCACGGATTCATCGAAAGTTCCCGGACCTCTCAATACTGATCTTCAAACCGGTTATACCGGACATGAACAGTTGGACGGCTGGGATCTCGTCGACATGAAGGGAAGATACTACGATCCGATCGCAGCCAAGTTTCTGTCCGCGGACCCGTTCGTCCCGCGACCGTTCACGCCGCAATCGTGGAACCGTTACGCCTATGTCTTGAACAACCCCCTGACGCTGAGAGATCGGTCAGGATTTGATGACGGAGACGATGAGGATTGGGGGCAACAAGTGCCGGCGCCCGGTGAGACAATATGGGCACCGGGAGTTTCGACTCCTGATTCTTGCCTGCAGGATGCCCAGTGTACTGAGACACACGTCATTACTCTGCCGCCGACCTCGCCTCCCTCTGCTCCACCGCCCAACGATGACGGTATGCAGGGCGCAGGTGAAATCGGACCGCCAACCAATGCCGGTTTGACACCGGGCTCGCGGGGAGTCGCCGACCGAGCCGCTAACGATCCTGCCGCCATCTTCCTTCGTCTCGATCGAGAGCGGACGAGCAGATTCGCCGGCAACGTGCCTTTTGGCCATCCAGGTCGCAATGCTTTTCATATTGGTGTCGGAGTGACCACAGCGGTTGGCGTTTCGATGATGTACGGAGCGCTCGGTATTGAAGCGTTGGGCATGGTCGCCGAGGTCGCGGCCGTCGATTCAGCCGAGGTAACGGCAACTCAAGGGATTCGGGCCTCATTGTCCCGGATCGTTCCCTCCTGGGGATCGCTCGGACAGAACTGGTACAGGCTGTGGCATTTACTCAAACATGCGCAAGGCCTCGCGCCCCCCGGTGCGAGTTACTTCTTCAATTCGACGAACGTTTTTACATTGCTTCAGGAGGCTGAAGAAGCCTTGCCAATCCTGCAGAACAACGGCAATCTTGCCCGTATTGTGTTTGCAGCATCGAACATTGGCTGGGATCGAAACACCGGGGCACCAACCGCGATGTACACCGTGATCACGGATAGCTTGAACCGTTTGGTGACAATGTTCCCTGGATTGTGGTGATTCCAGCCACGCCAGCTATCTTTACTTGGATGCGGGAGCGCCGGAGGTTTCGAGATCGCGCTTGTGAAGGCGTACACGCCGAACGCGACTGGTCTCGACGCTGGCCAACGGTTTTTTGCAGGCCTGCAGATCACCGATCGCGACGATCGTTTGCTGTGACCACTTCGCAGGTGTCTATTTTCCGTCTAGTTCACAATCTCCAGACGAGTCCAGACGAATCCGGACGGCGGTAAAATGTTCAATCTGGAGATGTCTGCAGATGTCTCGAGAGAAGCGCCTGAATCGCATTCAGGAGGTCGACGGTTCGAGCCCGTTCAGCTCCGCCACTCGAAAACAAAGAACTTAGCGCCGACGAATAGCGTCGGCGTTTTTCATTTGTATGCAAAGTGTCTGCTACCCAGAGACGCTCTTGCCGCTCTTATGCTGGCAGAAAACGGTTGCGATGCGATCCTCTACGGCGCAATGAGCTCAAGCCTCTGAGCAGAATGTCGCCCTTCCTCAGGCGGCGTTCTGCCAACACTGCGCGGTGGTTTCGGGCTTCGCCAGCAGATCAATCAGGAAAAGTTCGACACAGCGATCAGAACTTCCATTTCAGCGCTTTCGCGAAACGCCCACGATTCCGAACTTGACGAGACTCTCCGCTGTCGCGGCGATCGCGTCTTCCCGGGACCGCGGTCTCCATCGAAGCACTCTTTCCGCTTTCGCACTCGTCGCGTTGCGCTTGTTGCTGAGGAGCGGTAACAGCGGCCGCATGGTCGGATCGAACCGAGCGATGAAACGGACGAGCCAGTTTGGCAATTGACGCGTCGGGACCTTTCTTGCCGCGTCTCCCAGGCGCGTCCTGAGAACCTTGGCGATATCGAGCATCGACAACGCTTCGCCCGAGACGGCAATGAATCGTTCCCCCTTCGCCGCTGGATTCGTCATCGCCCGTAAGTGGAGATCGGCCACGTCGCGGACGTCGACAACTCCAAAGTAGAGTCGAGGGCAACCGAGCATTCCATTCATCAGACGGACCACAAGGCCAATTGAAGAGGAAAAGTCCGGCCCGAGGACCGGTCCGAAGATGCCTGCCGGATTGATGACCGAGAGCTCGAGCGCCCCTCCGTCGGCTGCCATGAAGTCCCACGCGGCGCGCTCGGCGATTGCCTTCGATCGTACGTAGGTGCTCATCTCGCCGCCAAGGTTGGTCCAGCTTGTCTCGTCGAACGGCTCTGCCCGCGGCGGATGGCCGTAATAGACGGCTCCAAGCGATGAGGTGAGCACGACGCGTTTCACGCCCGCATCCCGCGCCGCGCTGAGAACGCGCAGTACGCCGTCGCGCGCCGGCACGATTAATTCGTCTTCGCTCTTCGGAGCGGCCGCTGGAATTGGTGACGCTACGTGAATCACGTGTTCACACCCGGCGACCGCCTCGGCCCAACCTTCGTCGCGTCCGAGATCAGCGGCGAAAAACGCGAGACGGTGGCCCGGTGCATCAGCTTCCGCCTCACGCAGCATCGCGCGAACACTCTGTTCGCGGGACAGTGAACGGACAGTCGTGCGAACTGTGTGTCCTGCATTCAGCAGTTGAAGAATGACGTGGCTCCCGACGAATCCCGAGCCGCCGGTAACGAGCACTGTGCTCGTCATGGCCGAGCGGATTTCGAATCGGTGGAGGATCCGCTCAAGACTGCCGGACAACGCGCGCCGGTCGAGATCCATGCCTCGATGAGTGCTCCAAACTCCGCCTGCGCGCCCGGTGCGGGCCCACGTCCGTAACCCGGATGCCACGCCCATCCCACCAGAGTGTCCGTCGCCACGTGTTCGTGGATTCGGGAGAGACTGCGCCCACCGTTTCGCGTCACGTCCTTCAATTGTGAACAGATTTCAGGCAATGACTTTCCTTGCCAGGCCATCGACGCAGGCGCGAGGCCCCAATGCGGATGACCCGGTATGCTGGCGATTGAAGATGCCAGTGTCGATGTGTTCGCGTCCCCGTGACATGAGTTGCATGGCAACCCCGGAACCCCATGGTCTTGAGATCCCGCGTACATCGTCGGTATGTGCGCGTGCAGATCGTTACCCTGCGTCGGCTGCCTTGTAGCCGGGTGGCAGTTCATGCAGCGCGGATGCTGGATCACTTTCGCGGCTTCCATGAACAAAGCCACCGATCGCGCGCGCTGATCGTCGATCGTGGCAAATGCTGAGACGGGTTTGAGCACGACGTCCTGCGCGTCAACGGCAGCCCCGTTGAGGCTGGCTGAGAGAATTACGAGGACCATCACAGACAAATGCCGCCGGGCATTCCTCATGATCGCCTCTGGGCGTTAATCGGTAAGGTCCGGATGCGTTTTCCAGAGATGGCGAAGATCGCGTTCGTCACAGCCGGGGCGATGCCCGCCGTCGGAGCCTCGCCGAAGCCACCGGGCGCCTCGGTGCTCTTGATGATGTGCGTCTCGATGAGCGGAACCTCATTGATCCGCATCGGGACATAGTCGTGGAAATTGCTCTGTTCGACGCGTCCATCTTTCAGCGTAATCGCACCGTGCAGCGCGGCGGTCAGGCCGAAGAGTGAGCCGCCCTCCACCTGCGCGGCAATCGTGTTCGGATTGATCACGAGACCACAATCGACGGCGCATACAACTCGACGCACGCCGATCGCGCCATTCTTCGCCACTTCGACTTCGGCCACCTGCGAGAGATAGCTGCCGAATGCGAATTGAACGGAAACGCCTCGAGCGCGCCCGGGGGGCAGTGATCGCCCCCAACCGGCTTCTTTGGCAGCGAGGTTCAAAACTGCGAGAGCGCGCGGGTTGTGACCTAGCAACGCTCTGCGATAAGCGACAGGATCCTGCCCGGCTGCGGACGCCAATTCGTCGATGAAACTTTCGACAACAAACACATTGTGAGTGGGTCCCACGCCGCGCCAAAAGGCGGTCGGAACCCCCGGCGGCTCAACGCGGACGTAATCGACATGGATGTTCGGGATGGCGTAAGGCGGCTCCGCAGCTCCTTCGACGGCGTCGGGATCGAGGCCGTTCCTGAAAAGCTGCGGCACATAGCGCGCAAAAATCGAGGAGCCCGCGATGCGGTGAGTCCACGCCACCGGTTTGCCAGCTGCGTCGAGTCCTGCCGAGATTCGATCGTAGTAGTGCGGCCGATACATGTCGTGCTGGATGTCCTGCTCACGGCTCCAAATGACCTTGACGGGTCCGTCCACTTGCTGGCCGATTCGGACCGCGATGACGCTGCCGTCGGGTTCAAGCCTCCGCCCGAAGCCGCCGCCCAAAAGATAGTTGTGAACCTTGACCGCGTCCTTCGACAGACCAGTCAGCTCGGCGATCACAGCCTGCGTCAGAGTCGGCGCCTGTGTGCCCACCCAGATGTCGCATCCATCCTTACGCACGTGAACGGTGCAATTCATCGGCTCCATTGCTGCGTGCGCAAGGAACGGCACCTGATAAATCGCGTCGATGCGCTTGGCTGCTGACGCAAGTGCGCTTTGCGCGTCTCCGTCATTTCGCGCCACAGCGCCGGGTTGTTTCGACGCCTCTTCCAGCTGACGAACGATGTCACCGCTGCTTACGTTTGCGTTTGGCCCGTTGTCCCATTGGATATTGGCGGCTTTGAGGCCTTTCTTGGCCGCCCACGTGTGATCGGCGACGACGGCGACAGCATTGTCGATCCGAACCACTTGATGCACACCGTTGACCGCTCGCGCCGCCGCTTCGTCGAACGATCGCGGCTTGCCACCGAAGACAGGCGAGATCGCGATTGCTGCGATTTTCATCGCCGGCAGCTTCACGTCGATCCCGAATTCCGCTCGACCGTTCACTTTGTCCGGTGAGTCGAGGCGCCTGACAGGCGCGCCGATGAGTGTGAAGTCTTTCGGATCCTTCAAAATCACGCTTGAACGCGCGGGGACCGGCAATGTCGCAGCGACTTCTACCAGCTCGCCGTAACGCAGGCTCCGTGCACCGGTCGCATCGAAAACGATCCCACGCTTCGCCCGGCAATCTCGAGAATCGACATTCCACTGCTTCGCGGCCGCTGCGATCAACATCATGCGAGCGGCTGCGCCGGCCTGGCGCAGCGGCGTATAGAACGCTCGAACCGACGAGGAGAGGCCGGTCGTTTGAATGTGGAGGATTGAATTGGCGTAGAGGCTGTCGTTCGGTGGCGCGTGTTCCAGCCGCGCTCGGTCGATATCGACTTCCAACTCTTCGGCGATCAGCATCGCCATCGTGGTGTAGATGCCCTGGCCCATCTCGACCATCGGCATGGTCAGCGTCACTTCATCTTCGCGGCCGATGCGGATAAACGCATTCGGCGCGAAGCTCTCCTGCCCCACGGCAGCACCGCGGGCAGTGCGAACGAGTTCCGGCAAAGAAAACGTCAGGAGAAGACCGCCACCGATTGCCGAACCGACTTTGAGGAAATCTCGGCGGTCGATTTCGTTCACGGCCGGCTCGCCATTGCCGCAGCGCGGTGGATCGCGGCCCGGACGCGCTGATACGTCCCGCAGCGGCAGACATTGCCGGACATGGCCGCGTCGATGTCGGCGTCGCTCGGCCGGGGAACGGCGGCCAACAGCGATGCGGCGGACATGATCTGCCCGGATTGACAATAGCCGCACTGCACGACGTCGAGCTCGAGCCACGCCTGCTGCAGCGCGCGGCCCTGGCGCGTTTGGCCCACCGCCTCGATCGTCGTGATCTCGCTCTTGCCGATGCTGCTGATCGGCGTGACGCAGGATCGCTTTGGAATCGAGCCGACATGCACAGTGCAAGCGCCGCAGAGCGCGATTCCACACCCGAATTTCGTGCCGGTCATGCCGAGGACGTCGCGCAACACCCAGAGCAGGGGAGTGTCTTCGTCGACATCGACGTCATTCACTGTTCCGTTGACGTTGATCGCGAATCGCATCCTCGGTTCGGCTCAATATGGGCCATCACTCCCGGTCGCGGAAGACGCAGGCAAACGTTCGTGCGTGAATCGTGGTGATTGGCGCGATTCGATCAGCGCGCGTGAAGCCGGCGGAAGGCCGCCGGCGAGCAGCCTGTCTGACGACGGAACGCCAGCGCGAGGTGACTCGAGCTGCTGAACCCGACGCTCGAAGCAATGCGGTCGATGGTCAGCGCCGGTTCGCTGACAAGCAGATCGCGTGCAGCCGCGACGCGTCTCTCTGTCACGTAAGCGTGAGGAGGCGTTCCGACCGCCTGCCGGAAAGCGCGCTCGAAATGCCGCGGGCTCACCTGTGCCACCTCGGCAAGTTCGCGCAACGTGATCGGATGCGTGAGGCTTTCATCTATGTAGTCGAGCACCGCTCGA
>Ga0207646_10001420_pt1 | contig 29740 bp, 33 predicted proteins | sample KBSK5502metaG_FD_184343 | JGI IMG/M metagenome (GOLD analysis project Ga0207646, IMG submission 184343) | Corn, switchgrass and miscanthus rhizosphere microbial communities from Kellogg Biological Station, Michigan, USA - KBS K5-50-2 metaG... | ecosystem: Host-associated > Plants > Roots >... | reverse complement strand
GATCGACCAGAACGCGTCCTGGTCCCATCGCAGAAGCTGGCCGGTGAACGCCATAGCGAGGGTCGCGAGCAGAAGCAGCGATCCGGTGAGCCAGTTCGCCTCGCGCGGGAACTTGAACGCGCCGAACAGGTAGACCTGCGTCATGTGGGCGAGGACGAGAACGACCATGGCGCCCGCGCCGAAGTAGTGCATGCCGCGGACGACCCCTCCGAGCGTCGCGTCGTGACTGATGAACTGGAGCGAGTCGTACGCGGAGTTGGGTGCGGGGACGTAGGTCATCGCGAGGCCAACGCCGGTCACGACCTGCATCACGAAGATCCCGAGAGTCGCGCTGCCGAGCACGTACCACCACCCGACCGGCCGCTCGAGCTCGCGCGGCACCGGATGGCGGAGGACCGCCATGACGCTGTCCTCGAGCTCGAAGCGCTCTCCGAGCCAGCTCGCGATCTCGCGCGGAATTCCGACGAGCGCGCGGACCAGTCTCATCCCTGCTTCACCGTCGGAAGAGGCTGCTGCCGCACGAGCAGTCGATCGCCGCTCACCTGCCACTCACGTTCGAAGAGCGGCCGCGGCGGCGGGCCGCCGGCCACCGTGCCATCGCTGTAGTACACGCCGCCGTGGCAGGGACAGAGGAAGAGCTTCGCTCCGGCCTGCCAGTTCACCGGGCATCCGAGGTGCGTGCAGTTCACGTTGAAGACCTGGAACATCTGCGGGCCGCTCGCCTCGCGGCGGCGCACCCAGAGCGCTGTATCGGCCGTTTGACCCGCCCACGCGAGCGGACTCGGGTCGCGGACCGAGACGAGCTTCGTTTCTCCGACGGGAAAATCGGCCACCGCGCCTACCGGCACGAGGTCGTCCGGAGGCGCGCGGAAGAGCGGCGCGAGAAGGTAGCCGAGGATCGGCAGGCCGACGATCCCGCTGATCGCCACCGTCAGGGCCACGGTGACGCGCGACAGGAACTTCCTGCGCGAGAGCTCGTTCACGGTGCCGCCTCGTCCACCGTCTGGCGGACCCAACCGATCAAAGCGAAGGCGGCGATGACCAGCCCAGCGCCGAGGATGAGGGGGCTCGTGACGGCGCCGACCGCGGCGAGACCGACGCCGGTCGCGAGCGTCACCGGCCAGATCGATGGCGCGGGCCCATGCGCCGGGCGGTGCTCGTTCACAGCACGGTCCCGAGATACACCACGCTGAAAACGACGACCCACACAGCGTCGACGAAATGCCAGTACATGCTCACGGCCTCCCACGCGACCGCTGCGAGCGCGCGCGGGCGGCGACGGCGCGCGGTGAGGAGTGCTGTGAGCGCGACCAGGCCGGCGAGGACGTGCAGTCCGTGAAGGCCGGTGAGCGTGAAGAACGTCGTGCCGAACAGGGCGCTGCCCGGACCGATCCCCTCGCTCAAAAGGCGGGCGTACTCGCTGCCCTGGCCGACGAGGAAGATCGCGCCGAGGAGGATCGTGGCCGCGAGCCAGCGGCCGCTCTCGGCCCGCGCCGCGATGACCATCGTGCCGCTGCTACCGAAGAGCGCAACGGAAAAGATCGCGGTGCGGCCGATGTCCAAGGTTGCCCTGGCGGTCGCGAGCCCGGCGTCCCGGTAGGCGACGTACGCGAGCACGATCGCGATGAAGAAGATCGCTTCCGATCCGATGAAGATCGCGACGCCCAAGAGCGTCCGGTTTGTCACGACCGCCGGTCGCACCGCGATCATCGAGCGTCCCTCGATTCAGGATGCTTGCGATCCCAGAGCGGGCGGCGCCCCGTCACCGTCGGAATGCTCGCGAAGTTCTCCGGTGGTGGCGGCGACGTGGTCGACCATTCGAGCGTGAACGCGTCCCAGGGATCGTCGCCCGCGATCTCGCCCGAACGCAGACTTCGCACGACATTCACGAAGAAGATGACCATCGCGACCGCAAGGGTCGCCGCGCCGATGGTCGATACGAGGTTCAGCGGTCCCCACCCCGTGCTCGCGGCGTACGTGAAGACCCGCCGCGGCATGCCGACGGCGCCGAGCCAATGCTGCGGCAGGAACGTGAGATTGAATCCGACGAATGTCGTCCAGAAATGCCATCGGCCGAGGACTTCGCTCAAGAGCCGTCCGGTCATCTTCGGGAACCAGTAATAGGTCCCGGCGAAGATCCCGAGCATCGTTCCTCCGAAGAGGACGTAGTGAAGGTGCGCCACGACGTAATAGCTGTCGGTTACCGCGAGGTCGATCGGAACCACGGCGAGCGACACGCCGGAGAGCCCGCCGATCACGAACATCGCGATGAAGCCGACGGCGAAGAGCATCGCGGTCGTCATGCGCAGGCGGCCGCCGACCATCGTCGCGATCCAGTTGAAGATCTTCACGCCCGTCGGTATCGCGATGAGCATGCTCGTCGCGGAGAAGATCGCGTTCTCGGTGTCGCCGAGTCCGACCGCGAACATATGGTGCGCCCACACGCTGAACGACAGGAAAGCGATCGCGACGCTCGAGCCCGCGACGAACGCGTAACCGAAGATTGGTTTCCGGCTGAAGACCGGGATGACCTCGGAGATCATCCCCATCGCGGGCAGGATCATGATGTAGACCTCGGGGTGCCCGAAGAACCAGAAGAGGTGTTGCCACAGCACGACCTGGCCGCCGCCGGACGGATCGAAGAAATGGCCGCCGAGCTGCCGGTCCACGAAGAGCATGACGAGCGCCGCTGTGAACGCGGGGTACGCGCCGAGGATGAGGACGCTCGTGACGAGGGTCATCCACACGAACAGCGGAACGCGCGATATGGACATGCCCGGGCAGCGCATGAGCAAGATCGTGACTGCCAGGTTGATCGCGCCGATGATCGTTCCGGCGCCGTTCACCGCGAGGCCGAGGATGTAGTAGTCGACCCCCGTGCCCGGCGCGAAGGCGCGCTCCGAGAGCGGCGCGTACGAGAACCATCCGGTGTCGGGCGCCCCGCCGGCGAGGAAGCTGAAGTACAGGACGATCCCACCGATGAGCGACAGCCAGAATGACAGCGCGTTGAGGCGCGGGAAGGCGACGTCGGGCGCGCCGATCATCAGCGGTACGAGGTAGTTCGCGAAGCCCACCAGGAGCGGGACGATCGCGAGGAAGATCATCGTGACGCCGTGCACCGTGAACGCCTGATTGAAAGTCTCGGGATCCAACAGGCGGGCTTCCGGTGTGGCGAGCTGCGCCCGCAGGAGCAGCGCCTCGACCCCGCCGAGCGCGAAGAAGGCGATGCCCATGCCGATGTAAAGGACGCCGATCTCTTTGTGATCTACGGTCCGGAGCCAGCCGACGCGTTCGCCCGCCGGCCGGCGGACCCAGAGCGGGATCGCGGTCATTTGAGGCTCACGAGATACGCGGCGAGCGCGTCGAGATCCGCATCGGACAGCGGCACGCTCGGCATGAGCGCTCCGGGCTTGTATCGCTGCGGGTCGGCAAGCCATGCGCGCATGCGCCCGACGCCGTTCAGGAGGACTCCCGCCCCGATCGTCGCGCGGGCGCCCACGTGCGTGAGATCGGGGCCGGCCGTGCCCGCGGCAGCGGTGCCACGAATAGTGTGGCAGTTCACGCAGATGTTGGCGAGGAATATCGGCTCAGCCTTCGTCTCGATCGTCGCCCTCGGCTGCGTCTGCGTCCGGAGCCACGCGTCGAAATCCGACTGGGACTCGGCGACGACCCGAATGCGCATCCACGCATGCTCGATGCCGCAGAACTCGGCGCACTGTCCGTCGTACGAACCCGCGCGTCGCGCGAGAAGCCGGAGACGGTTGGTGACGCCCGGGAGCATGTCCTTCTTCGGTCCGAGCTCCGGCACCCAGAAGGTGTGGATCACGTCGGCAGAGGTGACCTCGAGGTCGACCGGGGTGTCGACCGGGATGTGCAGCTCGTTCGCCGTCTTCACGCCGCCGTAGCTGAACTCCCACCACCACTGGTGGCCGATGGCTTCGATGCGCATCGCCGGTGCGACGCCCGCGCCGTTGATCTCGGCCATCGTGCCGAGCGTCAACACGAAGACCACGGCGAGGATAAGAGCCGGCGCCGCGGTCCACGCGATCTCGAGGCGCCGGTTGCCCTCGAAGGCCGCGGCCTCGCCCGCGACGAGCCGCGACGCGCGGTATCGCCAGATCGCGTACACGAGCGCGCCTTCGACACCGATGAAGATGAGAAGCGCGATCACGCCGACGATCAGCGACAGCGTCCCGATCGCGTCGGCGGGTGGGCGCACGCTCGGAGGGTAGTTCCGCAACGCGCCGACGCAAAACGAAGAACCCGCCTCGGCGCGAGGCGGGCCCCTTCGTCTGCGAGGTGCTTGGTTAGCCGGTCGGTGCGGGTGGCGCGTCCGGCCGGCGTACGCGGGTCACGAAGACGACCGCAGCGAGCACGAGCAGTGGGAGCCAACCGAACACGAGGAGCCAGATGACGATGTCTGCGAAGACCTGCAGCATGGCGCCGAGCGCGGCGAGCGCGCGGGTGACGGTCTTCGCCGGGTCCCAGGTCCTGGTCGCGGTGTCGCCGGGGAGCACCGCGATCGTCGAGATGGACATCGAGATGGTCGAGTAATCCGTCCGCTGCTTGATGCTGTTGATCTGACCGGTGAGCTGCTCGATCTGCGTGCGAACGTTCGAGAGCGATGCGTCGACCTTGAGAATCTCGTCGATCGTGTTCGCCCGGGTGAGGATCGCGAGATAACGCTGCTCCTCCGCCTGCTTGGCGGCGAGACGCGCCTGAAGGTCGACGAACTGGTCGGTGACATCCTGAGCGCTCACACCTGAGGTCTGGACCTCGCCGTCGAGCGTCCGCAGCTGCTGGAGCGCGTCCGCGAACCGGCTCGACGGGACGCGAATGGTGAGGCTCGCGCTCCGCGTGTCGCCGCTGCCGCTCTGCGTGAGGTTGAGGACGTCGCCGCCGAGGCCGCTCGCGATGGCCTGCGCGCGGTCGCTTGTCGCCCACGGGTCCTGCGAGCGCATGTCGATCTTCGCGGTGAGGATGAGGTTGCGGTCGGCGCTGACGACGACCGCGGGGATGCCTTTATCAGGGGAGCTCGCATTTGAGCTGTAACCGGATGCCGCGTCAGCGGCTGGCGCCGGCGCGCCGACGGCGCTGCGTCCCTGGGCGCTCGTGGCACTGGGGGCCGACTGCGAGCATGCAGCGAGAAGAAGTGGGGCCGCGAGAAGAAGGGCGAGCCTACGCATCGTCTTCACCAGCTTTCGGCGGTCTTGCTTGCGTAGACGTCAACCAGGCTGGCTAGGTTCCCAACGCTCCCCGAACAGCTCCCGGGCGTTCCGGGCGATCTGCCCGGCGACGTCGCCGATGTCGGCAGCACGGACATGTGCAAGGGCGGCATGGGTTGCCGCCACGTAGAGCGGCTCGTTGCGGCGCCCGCGGGCATTCTGCGGCGCGAGGTATGGAGCGTCGGTCTCCGCGAGGAGGCGCTCGGCCGGAACGCGCGCGGCCGCGTCTTTGAGGGCATCGGTTCCGGGATAGGTGAGTGTCCCGGCGAACGAGATGTGGAGGCCAAGGTCGAGCCAGGCCGGAAGCTCGTCGGGCCCTTCGCTGTAGCAGTGGATCATCCCGCGGACGCGGGGACTTTCGCCGAGGATGGCCCGTACGCGCTCGCCCGCGTCGCGCACGTGAACGACCACGGGCAGGTTGACGAGCGACGCGAGCGCGAGCTGGCCTCGGAATGCGGCCTCCTGCACGAGCGGCGGCGAGCTCCGCCCGGAGAAATCCATTCCGATCTCGCCGATGGCGACGACCCGCGCGTCGCGTGCGAGATCGCGCAGACGCGAGAGCGTCGCCGCGTTCCAGGATCCCGCGCGATGCGGGTGGACGCCGACGGCGACGCGGATATCGCGGTGCCGGCCGGCGAGCGCAAGCGCGTCCTCGCTCGACGCGACGTCCTCCGCGGCCGTCAGGATCCGGTCAACGCCGGCCTTTCGCGCCCGCTCGAGCACCTCGCCGATGTCGGCCCCGAAGCGACGATCGGTGAGATGCGCGTGCGCGTCGATCACGGCGGGAGGGTAACGTTCACTGATGGCGGAGCGCATCTTCGTAGCGGTGGCGTGGCCGTACACGAACGGTCCGCGCCATCTCGGTCACGTCGCCGGCTTCGGCGTGCCGTCCGACGTCTTCGCCCGCTATCACCGTCTCAAAGGGAACGACGTGCTCATGGTGAGCGGAACCGACGAGCACGGGACTCCGAATCTCATCCAGGCGGACGCCGAGGGTCTCACCCCGAAGCAGGCCGTTGACAAGTACAGCCGCATCATCAGCGAAGACCTCCGGGCTCTCGGACTCTCCTACGACCTCTTCACGCGGACGACCACGCAGAACCATCGCGTGGTCGTGCAGGACGTCTTCAAGACGCTCTACGACAAGGGCTACCTGATCAAGAAGACCGCTATGGGCGCCTTCCAAGCGGCGACCGGCCGCACGCTTCCCGACCGCTACATCGAGGGGACGTGCCCGATCTGCGGTTTTCCGAGCGCGCGCGGCGATCAGTGCGACAACTGCGGCAACCAGCTGGATCCCGACCAGCTCATTGACCCGCGCTCCAAGATCGACGGCTCGAAGCCTATCTTCAAGCAGACCGAACACTTCTATCTGGACCTGCCGGCGTTCGCCGAGCCGCTCACGCGCTGGATCTCGGAGCAATCCCACTGGCGGCCGAACGTGCGCAATTTTTCGCTCAACTACATCGCCAACCTGAAGCCGCGCGCGATCACGCGCGACATCGACTGGGGCGTGCCGATCCCGCTACCGGGCTGGGAAGACCGGCCCGATAAGCGGATGTACGTGTGGTTCGACGCAGTCATCGGTTACTTCTCCGCGGCCGTCGAGTGGGCGGGGATGGTCGGACGGCCTGACGCCTGGCGCGACTGGTGGCAGGACCCGAAGTCACGTCACTTCTACTTCATGGGCAAGGACAACATCGTCTTTCACACGACGATCTGGCCCGCGATCCTGCTCGGCTACGGGAACGGCGGGACCATCGCGGGAAGGAAGGGCGAGCCGCTGCAGCTTCCCTACAACGTGGTCTCGAGCGAGTTCCTCACGATGGAGGGCCGCAAATTCTCGACGAGCCGCGGCGTCTCCATCTATGTGAACGACTTCCTCTCGCGGTACGACGCCGATGCGCTCCGTTTCTATCTGATGCTCGCCGGCCCCGAGACGCAGGACACCGACTTCACCTGGGCCGACTTCGTTCGCCGCAATAACGACGAGCTGGTCGCCACCTGGGGAAACCTCGCGCACCGCACGCTCGTGAACGCGCACCGGCGATTCGGTGAGGTACCGCGGCCCGGCGCGCTCACCCCGAATGACGAGAGCCTCATCCAGACCGTCGAGTCCGGCTTCGCGAAGGTCGGCGAACATCTCGAGGCGGCGCGATTTCGCGCGGCGCTGCAGGAGCTCCTTCATCTCTCGGCGCTCGTCAATCAATACCTCACCGAGAACGAGCCGTGGAAGGTCATCGCGACGGATCGGGAGAGGGCCGGCACCGTCCTCTACGTCGCGCTCCGCTCGGTCGATTCCCTGAAGGTGATGTTCGCGCCATTCCTGCCCTTCTCGAGCCAGAAGCTGCACGAATACCTCGGCTACGAAGGGACGGTGGCGGGCGCGCCGGAGCGCCGTAGCGTCCCCGAATCCGACGGCTCGACGCACGACGTCCTCACCGGCGAGTACACGACGTCGGTCGGATCGTGGGCGCCGCCGCGCCTGCCCGTCGGGCAAAAGCTCCGCGCGCCGGACCCGCTCTTCACGAAGCTCGACCCGGATGTCGTCGTTCCCGAGGAGCTCCGCCGCATGGAGCAAAGCGGAGGGAAGTGACGCGACTCCCGGCGGTCGCCGCCGCCATCGCGGTCGCGCTCGCCGGGTGCGCGTCACCCGCTCCCGCGACGGGCACACCGACTGCGTCGGTCCTCGTCGCACCCGCGACTGCGTTCGACGCGGCCAGGGCGAAGGCTCACGTCAACTATCTCGCGGATCCCGCGCGCGGCGGACGCTATTCCGGCTCTGCCGGCTATCGCGACGCCGCCGCCTACGTCGCCGACCGCTTTCGCGAGATCGGACTCGAGCCGCTCGGCGACGACGGCACGTTCTTCCAGCACTTCACCATGCCGATCGTCGACCTCACCGAGATGTCGACGCTGACCGTAGCGAGCGGCAAGACGTACCAGGCGCGGGTGGATTTCAGCGAGAGCGTCGGCGGCCGATCGGGATCGGGAACGGCCGAGGCGGAGATCGCCGCCGTCGGGGGAGCCGCACGAAATGGTGGCCTGAACGACTTCGCCGGCGCCAGCGTGCGGGGGAGGATCGCGCTCGTCACCGGGCCCCCCGCAGCGAGTGGCGGGAGCTCCGTCGAGAACGCATACCAGGAAGGAGCGGTCGGCGTGCTTCTCGTGGGCGCCAGCACGCTCCGCTATTCGTACATCCCGCGCCTGCAGAGTCAGACCCTCCCAACCCTGGTGATCAGCGAGGACGTGGCGAACCAGCTCCTCGCGCCGTCGGGAAAGACCCTCGCCACGGCGCAGGCCCTCGTGCGCGCGCACCGCGCCGACGCCAGCGCGCCGGCATCGGGCTTCGACGTTCCGACGACGGTGCGCATGAGCGTGTCGCTGACTCCGGTTCACGACGTCGAGGCGATCAACGTCGTCGGCGTCCTCCGCGCGCCAGATCCGAACAACGCCACGCGCGCGGTCCTGGTCGGAGGCCATCTCGATGGCGTCGGCACGGATCCCAACGGCGCGGTCTTCCCGGCGGCGAACGACAACGCGTCGGGTCCGTCCGTCACGATCGAGGTCGCGCGGGCACTCGCCACTTCGCGTTCGTCACTCAATCACTCGATCGTGTTCGTGGCGTTCGCCGGCGAGGAGGAGGGCTTGTACGGATCGGAGGCATACATCGCCCAGATGGCGGTCGCCCCCGGGCGGGTCGAAAGCCTCGTCGCATTCCTGAACCTCGACGTCATCGGCTGCTGCAGCGACACGCTCATCGTCTCGAACGAAGCGCCGGATCTTCAGCGTCGGGTTCTCGACGCCGCCAAGACTTTCGGCGTTTCGACCGAGACGATCGGCTCCGGCGGAAGCGATCAGACGAGCTTCGCGCGGAAGCGGGTTCCGGCCGTGCTTATCGGCACCCGCGACTACATCCTCCACGTCTATGCGGACAAGCCGTCGGTCGTGGAGGAGGGCCGCCTGAAGAAAGCGGGCGACGTCGTCACCCAGGTGGCGAAGGAACTCGCAACAGCTCCTTAGGCGCCGATCTCCTCGGCGCGTTCCCAGATCGCCCTGGCCACCTCGTCGCGCTCCTTCTGGCCGAACGAATCCGAAGAGAGCATCTCGACCGCCGCGAGATCGCGGTACAGGACGCGCACGAGGCGCCCCGCCTCCGTCGGCGCGCGATCGATCCAGACGAGCGTCTTATCCACCTGCACGGTGTGCTGGACCATGTGCGCCTCGAAGCGGTGTAAGCGGAACCGGATCGGCTTGGGGCCGTCCCAGAAAAACGCGTTCCGGGCGAGCTCGCCATCCGAAAGGTCGTCGAGCTCGCGCAGGACCCGGCGATGAATCTTGGAGAGCGCGTTGCGTGCCGCGGCGACGCCTCCCTCGAGCATCGGGGGGCCGCGATATCCGTGGTCCTCACGCCACGAGCTCATGCGTTCCTCGGCATCCTCCGCATCACGCGGGCGCTCCGGCGACAGCTCGAAGCGGATCACGCCGAGGAACCCGTAGTCGGCACCGAGCATGTGCAGCAACACCTCGCGCAGGGGCCACTCGCCTTCTCGCGGTACCCGGTCGAGATCTTCATCGAGTACACCGGCAAGCGCGCCCGTCAGGTCGCGATACGCGTGGTGGTACTGGCCGAGGATGCGCTGCGCCTGCGTCGGTGGCGCCGGCCGCAGCGCGGCCAGCCGCACGGCGAGGTCGCGGACCTCCTGCTGCGTCATCAGGAGCGAGAACCGAAGACCCTCGTCGTCGTACTCGCGCCAGACCCAGGTGCGGCCCATCTCCGAGTCAGGCAGATCGACGGTCGCGCGAACGAGCGCCTCGACGGCGTCGGTGACCGTCGGCATCAGAGCGCGATCGCCGGGACGCCGGCGACGGTCTCGGAGGCTACGAGATCGACGACCCTGTGGAGGTGGCCGGTCTCCTTCCAGACACGGATCTGGCGGTCCGCGCTCGTGCCCTCGCGGACGATCGTTTCGAGGTACTCGACCTCCTTGCGCGAGCCGAGAGCGTCGACGACATCGTCGATGAACTCGAGGAGCTCGACGGCGAGGTCCCTCATCGGCACCTCGGTCTGCTTGCCGAAATCGATGAGCTTCGCGTCCATTCCGGCGCGCATCGCGCGCCACTTGTTCTCCTGGATGAGGCTCGGCAGGTAGCGGCGGAAGCCCTGGTTCTTCTCGCGCAGGACGAGGAGCTTCGCGCAGATAGCCTGGACGAGCGCGGCGAGGCAAAGCGTCTCCTCGACGCGGGTCGCGGCGTCGCAGACTCGGAACTCGATCGTGGGGAAGAACGCGTGCGGCCGGAGATCCCACCAGATCTTCCTGCCGTTGTCGATGGACGCGGTCTTCACGAGGAGCTCGACGAAGTTCTCGTACTCGTCGTAGCTCGAGAAGTCCGGCGGGATGCCGGTGCGGGGAAAGCGGCCCCAGATGACCTGCCGGTACGACTTCAAGCCGGTGTTGCGCGCCAGCCAGAACGGCGATGACGTCGAGATCGCGAGGAGGTGCGGGAGGAAGTAGCGCGCCTCGTTCATCACCTCGACGCGGCTCTCGCGATCGGGGATCCCGACATGAACGTGGAGGCCGAAGATGAGGAGCTCGCGAATGACGTCCTGCAGCTCATCTTCGAGGATCTTGTAGCGCTCGGCCTCGGTGACCTGCTGGTCCTGCCAGTGCGAGAAAGGATGCGTCCCGGCCGACGCGATCCGGAGGCCGGCCGGGTGAAGGAGCGCCGCGAGCGTGCCGCGCAGCGTCGTGATCTCCGCGCGGGCCTCGCTGATGTCGGCGCAGATCTTCGTGCCGGCCTCGATGACCGATTGCATCATCTCGGGCTTGATCTGCTCGCCCAGGCGCGGACGCGCGGCGGCGAGGAGTGTCTCGCTGTGGCTCTTGAGCTGCCCTTCGCCGTCGACGATCTGAAACTCTTCCTCGATGCCGATCGTCAGCCGCGGGACGTTCGTTTGTCTCATCGAGTGACCGTCCCCCGCAGGCCAATGGCGCCCTTGAGCGCCTCGATCATCCCGAGATGGCGCGCCTCGTGGCGGATCCCCGTCGCGATCCAGATGCCGACCGTGCCGTACTGGGTCGGTGAGGAGAGCCACGGGGCGCGGGCGGCGTCCAGCTCCGCGGGCTGAGCCAGGTCGTCGGCGACGACGGTACCGGTCATGCGCCGTTCCGGGCAGCGTTCGGGGTCGGCGCACTTCTACGAACGCCCGCGACGACGTACGTCGGCACGACGCTGCCTGCGCCCGCGGTCACGTTGAGCAGCGCGCTCGACGACACACGCGCGAGCGTGCCCGACACCCGGCCCCAGAAGAGGTACGGATCGTGATCGATCGAGAGGTCGAGGAAGTGCATCCGGTCGAGAACGACGGGGAACGGGTAGCGCGGGACCGAAACGCGCTCCTGCACGACGTACGAGCTCGCGAGGGCGGCCAGGAAAGACTGCTCCCACTCGTGCTGGTCGATCGTCCAGCCGAGCACCACGCCCTTCCCGCCGTATTCGTCGTTCGGTTTGAGAACGAGCCGGCTTCGGTGCGCGATGACGAAATCGCCGAGGTCGACGACCTTGCCCGCGTACGTGGTGTGGCCCTCGCGGACCTTCCGCGTCCAGGGGATGTGCTTCGCGATCGCGGCCCGCTGCGGCGCGGTGTAGAGGGCGGCATAGCGGTCGTCCGAGAGGAGCGCGAGGCTCATCTTCTTGTGCAGCAGCTTCGCGCGGAAGCTGTTGACGAGGGTCACCGCTCCCTCGAGGTACGCGCGGACCAGCGGACGCGAGACATCGCCCTTCGCCAGGAGCTCGCTGGTGAGCACGCGCCGGTAGACGAGATTGATCGACTTGCCGGCCGCCCGAAGGGTCCCGCGCGAATACGTCAGGTCCTCCGGCGCGCAGATCACAGTCGGGATACCGCGTGACTCGAAATAGCGCTCGAACATCTCGAACTCGGTCAGGGTCGGCAGACCGCGCCAGTCCACGATCGCGATAGCGGGCGCGCTTTCCGAGCGCGACCGATGCGCGCGAAGCATCGCGGTGAGCTGGCGCCCGCGTGTCGGGACAACCTGGCAGGGGAATTTCGCGCGGAATCTCTTCATGACCGGCAGCGACGCGAAGACCTCGGCGAGCTCGTCGTTATAGGCCATGCCCGCCGGGGACTCCGCGTTGTATTCGACGAAGCGGATGACGCCGTCTTCGCCGATGAAGCCATCGAGCCGCGCCGAAGGCGACGCGGCGCGGAAGCCGGGATCCTGCAGGGCGAGCGCCTCCTCGCGCGGATCGAGATCAAGCTCTCGCCGAAGGTCCGCGTCCTCGATGAGCTCGCGCTCGAGCCGGCCGAGGGCGGCGTAGATCGTCTGCGAGGCCTCGTTCACCGCGGCGTACTGCCAGTCGCTGATCAGGTTCGGTCGGAGCGAAACGCAAAGGGGGCGGTCGCCGAACACCAGCCGGCGCACGCGCTGTCCCTCGGCGAGCGCCGACGCGCTTTCGTCAGCGAGCCCGGGATCCTCCAGGAGCTCGTGGTACGCGACCAGCGGGTCGCGCGCGGCCTTAGAGCTCCGCCGTGTCAGCGCACGTGCCGCCACCACCGATGCTCCCCCTTCCACGGCGGCTCCGCCTGCCCCGTGGCGTACGCGATGACGAGGTCGCTCATCTTCTCGAGGACCCACTCGAAGTTCGCTTCTTTGATCGAGAAGCTGTCGAAGTCCGGCGCCGGATTGAGCCAGTCGATGGCGTACAGCTCCCCATCGCGCACCGCGAACTCGACCGTGTCCATGTCGTACCCGAGCGCGTCCGTCAGACGGATCGCGTTGAGTATGGCGCGAGTGCGGAGGTCACCCTCGACCGGACGGCTGATCACGTACCGCTCGTGGAACGGCGCCGTCGGGTCATACCGGATCGGCAGGACGTCCTTGCGACCGATCGCGATGCATCGGATGTAGTCCTCCCATTTGATGAACTCCTGGAGGATCATCGTCTTGGGCCGGTACCCAGGCGACAGACCGCCGGACTGGTCGTAGGCCCAAATGAGCTCCTCCTTCGTGTCCACGCGATAGACGTCCTTCCAGCCGCCCCCGGTGTTCGGCTTCAGGATCGCGGGCAGCCCGGTGTACGCGATGAGCGAGTCCCAATCGAGCGGGTACTGCAAGTTGCGGAGCGACTGCTCGGAGATGTCGGGGATGTAGGCCTTGTTCGGCAGGACGACGGTCTTCGGGACCGCGACGCCGAGCTCGCGGGCCAGCGTGCACTCGAAGAATTTCTCGTCGGCCTCCCACCAGAACGGGTCGTTGACGACCACGGTCCCTTGCAGCACCGCGCTCTTCAAGTGAGCGCGGTAGTAGGGGACCTCGTGGCTGATGCGATCGACGATCACGGCATAGCGCTGCGGCTCGATCTCCCGCGCCCCACCCAGGGTCGCCATCTCGGCGCGCACCCCTTGCGAGGCGCCCTTGCGGTTTACCGTTTCGATGAACGGGCCGGGGAACGTGTTCTCCCGGCCGATGAGAAGTCCGATGACCTTCTCGGGGGATGGGGGGCGGAGCCCCCCAAGTTCTTGGGTCATATGTACCGATCCACCATGTCCTTCCAGTACGGCCAGTCGTGGGCCCAGCCGTCCCAGAGATCGAGCTCAGCGGGCACGCCCTTTTGTTGGAGCACGCCGGCGAGACGCCTCGATTCCTCGACGTTGGGATCATCACGGCCCGTCGCGATGATGATCTCGGTCGCCCGCAGCGGCGCGAGGAAACGATCGTCGTTCAGATTCGGGAGGAACGCGAGCGGATTCACGAAGTACGCGTCGCCGTCTCGTTCGCCGTCGAGCCAGCGGGCGGTGTCGTACGCGCCGGACATGCCCACGGCCTTGCGCGCGATGCCCGGGCGCCGCGTGACGAACGCGAGCGCGTGGAACGCGCCGAACGAGCTGCCCGCGACGATCAGCTGATCCACGGGATTGGCATAGCGGATCGCCGGGAGGACTTCTTCGATGAGGTAGCGCTCGTACGCGAGGTGCCGGCGTGCGCGGTCCTGCGGGGCCGCGGACTTGTTGTAGAACGACTCGCCGTCGATCGAATCGACGCACCAGAGCTGCAACCACCCCGCGTCGATCCGCTGTGCCATGTGCGAGACAAGGCTGAAGTCCTCCCATTGGTAGAACCGCCCCATCGATGTCGGAAAGACGAGGACCGGAGCGCCGCGGTCGCCGAAAACGAGTGTTTCCATATCGCGTCCGAGCGCGGGGCTCCACCACTTCCGGTATTCGCGCTTCACAGCGTCCTCCGCGCGCGGCCACGCGCCTCGCCGATGAGCTTCCAGGCGATGTCGGCATCATGCCAGCCCTTCACCTCGGCCGACTTGTTGGTCTCGAGCTCCTTGTAGGTCGCGAAGAAGGTCTCGATCTCGCGGAGCCAGTGTTTCCCCAGGTCGCCCAGAGCTCTGACCTCGTCGAACCGCGGATCGCCGACCGGAACGGCCAGTATTTTCTCGTCGTCGCCGTGCTCGTCGCGCATGAGCAGCGTCCCGATGGGACGCGCCGGCACGACGCAACCGGGGAATGTCGGCTCCTCGACAACGACCATGGCGTCGAGCGGGTCGCCGTCCCTACCAATGGTGTCCATGACGAAGCCGTAGTCGGCCGGATAGTGGACCGACGAGAACAGGACGCGATCAAGACGAATGCGTCCGGTCTTCTGATCCAGCTCGTATTTGGTGCGCGAGCCTCGAGGGATCTCTACGAGGACGTCAATGCTCTGATCCTGGCTCCCGCTCCTCACGCACCTGCTCCCCCGCGTTCTTGGCCGGCGCCACGACCACCGTGATCTCGCCTTTCGGGCGCTCGGAAGCATAGTGCGCGGCCAGATCCGACGCCGACCCGCGGACGATCTCCTCGTGCAGCTTCGTCATCTCCCGCGCAACGGCGACCCTCGCATCCGGCGCGACCGCGGCGAGGTCTGCGAGGAGATCGCCGACGCGGAACGGGCTCTCGTACATGACGAGCGTACGTCCCGCGCCGAGAAGCTCCGTGAGCTCGCGCCGCCGCGCGCCGCTTTTCTTTTCCGGGAATCCCACGAACGTGAACTCGCGCGTCGGCAACCCCGACGCGACGAGGGCCGCGATCGCCGCGGCCGGCCCGGGGATCGGGACGACCTCGTGGCCTGCCGCGATCGCCGCAGCGACAAGCTGCTCGCCGGGATCGGAGAGACCCGGGGTGCCGGCGTCGGTCACGAGCGCGACGTCCCAACCGCGGTCCATCTGCCCGACGAGCTCGGCTGATTTGCGGCGATGGTTGAACTCGGTGTAGCTCGTCAGATGTTTTGCGCGTATCTCGTGCTTGCGTAAGAGGATCTGCGTGTGCCGGGTGTCTTCGCACGCCACCATGTGCACTTCCTGCAAAATGCGCAGCGCACGCAACGAGACGTCCTCGAGATTGCCGATCGGTGTCGCGACGAGATAGAGCTTGCCTATGACCGGACCGTCGCGCTCCGCGGCTCGCCCTCGACACCCCAACTCGCGATCCGCCTCGGTCGAACGCGGAAGATCTGCGGGTCGTAACCGCGACCGAACCCTTCGCCTCCCGACGCGAGTACCTCGGCGATCCCGCGAACCTCGATGCCGCGCGGCCGCCAGGGCGAGACCGATGCGAGATCGTCGACCAGGAACGCGACGCGAGGGTTTCGCTGAGCGTCTCTGAACTTCTTGCTCCTCGCGAAGCCGTGACCGCCGATGACCGTCGCGATCCGCCCGAGGCGCTGACTTCCCAGGTACGCGATCTCAGCCGGGGTGAAGACGCTCATCGCGACACGGCAAGCGCTTGGGACGAATAGGCGGTCGGATCACACCACGCTGCTTCCTTGGTCGCTTCGTTCCGCACAGGCACCTCCCACGCTCGATTCTTGCAGGGACCGCCGCTATGCGAATCCTGCGCGGCGCACTCGCGGGCGCCATTGCCGGGCTCGTCGGCGCGTACGCCATGGAGCGGTTCCAGGCGCTTTGGGCCGAGACCGAGAAGCAGGCACGGCCGAGACAGACCGCGAGCGCGGCGAAGGACGAGCCAGCGACCGTCAAAGCCGCGGAGCGCGTCGCCGAGACCGTCCTTCACACGGAGCTGCCCGAGGAGCTGAAGCCCGTCGCCGGAGAGGCCGTTCACTACGGCATGGGCCTGCTCTCCGGTGCGACCTACGGGGCCGTCGCGGAAGTCGTCCCGATCGTTCGCGCCGGCAACGGCCTGCTCTTTGGCACCGTGCTCTGGTGGCTCGCCGACGAGACGGCCGTGTCGGCACTCGGGCTCGCGAAACGACCCTCGGCGTACCCGCCCTCGACGCACGCATACGCGCTCTCGTCGCACCTCGTCTACGGCTTTGTCACCGAAACCGTGCGTCGCGTCCTTCGACTCGTCCCCTAACTGCCCGAAGGGAGCTCGCCATGCACGTCCGTCTCTCGCAGAAGGAAAAGCGCTACTTCGATCGGGCTCGAGTTGTCCGGGTGGCCTCAGCCGACGGACGAGGCACGCCGCACGTCGCACCGCTGTGCCATGCGTTTGACGCGCCGCGGCGCACCGCCTACGTCGTCACGAGCGGGCGGACGGCTCGGAACCTGAGCAAGCGACCCGCAGCCGCGCTCGTGTGCGACGAGTATTTCGAGAACTGGAGCCGGCTCCGCGGACTCGTCGCGCACGCTCGAGCACGAATCGTCCGGCGCGGTGCCGAGCTAAATCGCGCCGCGCGCTTGCTCAAGAAGAAGTACAAGCAATACGCCGACTACGAGTTCGAGGAGGCCATCGCGTTACGGATCACGCGCGTCTCGTCCTGGGAGCTCTGAAGCCTAGACGCTGGTCGCGGTCGGTCGGAGGGACTGCGCGATCGCGATCCCGACCAAGACAACGACACCGCCCGCGATCTGGAGCGGGTCGAGGTTCTCACCCAGCGCGACCCAGGCGGCGACCGCCGCGACCGCAGGCTCCAGAGTCGCAGCGAGACCGACCCGCGCCGCGGGGATGAGCCGTACCGCGGCAAGCGTGAGCGCGAACGGGATGACGGTCGCGATAACCACGACCGCGGCGATCTGTATGTAGCCGTCAGCGCTCGTTTCTGCCCACGGCAGGAGCCACGGCGGACGGATGATGCTCCACCCGACGAGCGCGAAACCGAAGCCCCAAACGAGGAGCGTCGGAGTCGCGTAGGTCCTGCCGAGACGCTCGCCGAGCGCGAAGTACAGCGCGAAGACAAACGCGTCGATCGCGGCGAGCGCGAGACCGACCGCGTTCAGCTCGCGGAGCCGCGCGTCGTACGCCCCGGCCGCGAAGAAGCACCCGATGACGGCGAGCACTGCGGCGATCCACAGGCGCTGGCCGACGACTCGCCCACGAAGGCGCGCGTAGATCAGGAGGAGGACCGGTCCCGTGTACTCGATGACGAGCGCAACACCGACCGGGATGCGCTTGATCGCTTCGTAGTAAATGAGCGACACCCCCGCGAGGCCCACGACGCCGAAGACCGCGAACCAGATCAGATCGCTTCGCTGGATCCGCAAATCAAAGCGCAGGGCCGCGAAGATCGAGACGAACACCAGGAACGCGAACAGGACGCGCCACTCCGCGAGGATCGACGGCTGCACACCGGAGTTGAATGCTGCCTTCGCGATGATCCCGCCCACACCGAAGAACGCGGCTGCCGTCAGCGCGAAGGTGTAGCCGAGCCCGACACGAAGCGGCGCGGAGCTGGCCGAGGGCCCCCGCGCGGCGGAGGGGTCCCCGGCCCATGGGGGCTGGGGAGACCGCCGCGTAGAGAGGGTTTCGGCCGGCTCCGCGCCAGACGTGGAGCTCAGTCCGCCTCCCAATCGCGCGGATAGAGGAAGTCGTGTCCGACGGTGCGGAGACTGAGCTTCGCGATGAGCGGCATCACGCGCTTGTAGTGGTTGCGCCGTACGAGCTCGCGGATGCGCGTGACCAGTTGAGCGTCGAATCCGTGTTCGATCAATTCAGCGGGCCGCAGGCGGCGATCGACCATGTGATACAGGATCAGGTCGGCGTCGGCGTAGGTGAAGCCGAGCTCGTCTTCGTCGGTCTGCCCTTCCCAGAGCTCGGCCGTCGGCGGCTTCCGCACGATCGCTTCGGGAATGCCGATGGAGAGCGCGAGCTCGCGGAGCTGCGTCTTGTAGAGATCGCCCACCGGGTTGATGCCGCTGGCCATGTCGCCGAACTGCGTGCCGTACCCCAGCAGGAGCTCGGTCTTGTTGCTCGTGCCGAGGACGATCCCGTCGGGCCACGAGCGGTCGTACTCGATGCTCTTCCGCTCGCGCGCCATTTTGTTTCCGATGCGGACCTTGTCGACCTTTTCCTTCCGTACGCGAAAGTAGGCGTCCACCTGCTCGGTGATCGGCACCTCCTCGAGCGCGAACCCGAACATCCGCGAGAGCTGGTACGCGTGGTCGCGTGACTCCGCGGATGACACGCGGTACGGGGTGAACAAGCCGAGGACTTTCTCCGGGCCGAGCGCTTCGGTGGCGAGCGCGACGGTGACGGCGCTGTCCACGCCGCCCGATACCCCGACGACCGCGCGCTGCAGGCGCGCTTTCGCGGTCTCATCGCGGATGAAGAGCACGAGCATCTTGCGCACGAGGACCTCGTCGATCCGAAGCGGGGACGGATCCTTCGGGTCTGGCCGGATCACACCGGTACGCGAGAGCGCGCTAGTCACGGCGGTCGAAGGGCAGCCCGAGACGACCCGCGATGTTCCGAAGCACGATGTCCTCGCGCTCATCGCGGAGGAGCGGGTTGCGCGCGCGCTCACGCGCAACGAGCTCAGGGTCGATCTCGCCGATGAGCAGGTCCTCGTCGAACTCCGGTGCGCGCGCCGCGACGGTCCCGTCGGGCGCGACGATCTCCGACCCGCCCCAGAACGCGATGCCGTCCTCGTGACCGACCCGATTCACGTACACGACGTAGACGGTGAGATACGACGCGTAGAAGCGATCCATGAGCCGGCACGATTCGGCGGTACCGAGATCGCCGCCCTCGGCGACCCCACGGCCGGGACTCGCGGACGGTGCGAGCACGATCGTCGCCCCGGCCGCGGCATAGAGGTAGGGGGTCGAGACGTGCCAGAGGTCCTCGCAGATAGCCACGCCGGTCGTGCCGCCGGCCCACGTGTATGTCTCGAATCGATCGCCCGGCCCGAAATAGCGTCCGTCGTCGAAGATCCCGTAGGTCGGTAGGTAGACCTTTCGGTGGACGTGCACGAGCTTCCCGGCGGACCAATGTCCCTGCGCGATGTGCAGCTTCGCGTCCGCGGAGCGCTCGACGAAGCCGGCGCTGATGTCGATGTCCCGCGACGCGTCGGCGATCGGAGCGAGCTGCGGGTCGTCGGCGGCGCAGGCCACGTCGGCGGCGAGATCCTTCAGGTAGTACCCGGTGAGCGACAGCTCGGGAAAGATGACGAGGCGCGCGCCGGCCGATCTGGCGCGGGCGATCCATTTCTCGTGCATGTCGATGTTGCGCTTCACGGCGCCGAGCGCCGGCGCGCACTGCGCGATGGCGATACGAACGCTCACGCTGCGCGCATCCGCTCGAGCTTGTCGGCGTACTCGTGTACGAGCACCCACGCCCGCGCATCGTCCTTCGCCTCGGCGTACACGTTGAAGAGGGGCCGGTCGGCGTCCGGCAACACGAGGATCCACTCGCCGTCGTTCTGGTGCTTCACGCCGTCGATCTGACGCGTGCGCTCGGTCTGCGGGTCCTGCGCGAGCATCCGCATCACACGGCCTTTCTGCTCCCACGGGCAGACCACCTGGAGACGCGCGAGGTGCACGGGCGGCGTCTGGTCAAGGACCTCGCTCAAGGTTTGCTTCGCGGCGACCACGAGCTCGAGCAGCCGGACCGTCGCGAAGAGGCCATCGAACGACGGATGGAACCGCGGGAAGATGAAACCGCCAAAGCCGTCGCCAACGAGAAGCGGATGCTCGCGCGCCGCGAAGCTCATTTGCGCCTCGGCCGATGCCCGCACGCGCTGCACGCGGCCGCCGTGTGCAGCCACGATCTCCTCGATCGACGAGGGCGCGTAGACGGGGACCGCAATGACGCCGGGCGCCTGCCGCACGGTGAGCGACACGAACGCGGCGAGGAAATGCATGTCGTTGACGACACGCCCGCGATCGTCGACGACGAAGATCTTCTCGCCACCGGCATCGACGATCACGCCGAGCGACGCTCCGAGTGCGGGCACCAACACCGCGAGCTGACGCTGTTCCTCCTGGAATTCCTCGAACGAGCGCGATCCGATGTTCTCGGACACGACTCCATTCACCGCGACTGCCTCGACCCCGATGGCGTTCAGGAGCTGCGGGAGGAACTGAGCGGGCGTGCCGTGCGAGTAGTTGACGACGATCTTGGGTTTCGCCTCTGTGATCTCTTTCCGGCGCGCCACCTCGGCGAGGAACGCCTCGCTGTAGGCCTCCCCGACGCGCGGCGACTCGTAGATCCGACCGACGTCCTCGTATGAAACGCGACGGAGATCCTCGCGGAAGAAGATGGTCTCGACCTTCCGCTCCTGCGCCTTGTCCATGTCGAGCGCCTGGCGGTCGAAGAACTTCACGTCGCAGACGCGCACGTCGAAAGGCGACACGCGCACGTGAACGCCGCCGGCGGCGCCGATACGCCGGGTGTGAAAGCGCCCGATCGGGAGAGGAGCCTGCGAAAGGTCCGCCACGTGCACTCCCGCGCTCACGATGCCGCTCATGAGTCCGCGCTTCAGCATGCGGCTCGTGCGATGCTGGTCGCGATTCATCGTGATCGTCGCGCCCTGCTTCAGCGTCGAGGCGTACGCCGCGCCGAGACGGGCGACGAACTCGGGGGTGAGGTCGATATTCACGATGCCCGTGACGCCGAAGCGGCCGAAGAGAGCGCGCCGGCCCTGCGCTCCCCAGATCAGACTCGAGCCGATCACCGCCCCCGACTCGACCTGTTTGTCTGGCCAGACTTTCACCTGCGCCCGCACGCGCGCGTGATCGCCGACGATGGTGTGGTCGCCGATGACGCTGCCCTCCTCGAGGATGACGCGCGACTTCAGCGCGCACTGCCGTCCGACGATCGCGCCGTGCAGCTCGGCCCGCTCGCCGATGTATGAGTTTCGCCAGACGATCGAGCTGTCGATCACCGCGCCGACGTCGACGGAGACGTAGTCGCGCAAGACGGTCGGTCCGATGATCTCGGCATGGGGGCCGATCTTCACGCCCTCTCCGAGGTAGATGGGGCCGGTGAGCTTCGCGGACTCGTTGATCTCGACGTCGCCGGCCGTCCAGACGCCAGGCATGAGCTCCTTCCCGAGGTCCTCTCCCTTGACCTTTCCCTGAAGGAGGTCGGCGTTCGCACGCGCGTACTCGGTGATCGAGCCGACGTCGGTCCAGTACCCGTCGGCGACGTAGCCGAAGAGTGGCTCGCCCTCCGCGAGGAGGCGCGGGAATAGATCCTTGCTGAAGTCGAAGACCTCGCCGACGGCGAAACGCTCGAGGACACGCGGCTCGATGACATAGATGCCGGTGTTGATCGTGTCGCTGAACACCTCGCCCCATGACGGCTTCTCGAGGAACTTGGCGATCCGCCCGTCCTCGCCGGTGATGACAACCCCGTACTCGAGAGGATTCGGGACGTGGACGAGCGTGAGGGTCACGGCCGCGCCTCGCTCGCGGTGGAACGCGAGGACTTTGGTGAGGTCGATGTCGGTGAGAGCGTCACCCGAGATGACGAGGAACGTTCCGTCCAGATCGTCCGCGATCTGCCGGACCGATCCGCCCGTGCCGAGGGGCGATTCCTCGATGCTGTAGCGAAGGCGCATCCCGACTCCGCCGCCATCGCCGTAACTGTCCTGGATGACGGAGGCGAGGTACTGCAGCGTGACGAAGGAGTCCTCGATGCCGTGCCGCTTGAGGAGCTCGAAGATGTGCCCGAGGCACGGCTTGTCGACGATGGGCACCATCGGCTTGGGACGATTGATCGTCAGCGGTCGAAGACGGCTCCCCTCGCCGCCCGCCATGACGACAGCCTGCATTGACGCGAGTCTAGTTCGGTAGTGCGCGCACGCGCGATCTCCACCGTATTGGGACCTGCGTATGTTTTGCCAGACCCTAGGCTCCGCGAAACGATGTCGTCGGTGAAGCAGTCACACCGCATCCACCTGGGGGCGGCACTGCTGATGACCGTTCTCGTGGCGTGCGTCCGAGTCCAGAGTGGCTACGGACTCGGTCCCGAGGACGACGGAACCACGAAGAACGTCCGGGTCGGGAGCGAGGTCCGGCTCGTGCTCCCCGGGGAACTGGACTGGCAGCTCGAGGGGAGTAACACCAAAGCGCTGATGCTCAAGGGCACTTCGGTCGGTTCGGTCGGGGGGTCGGTTCTGCGTGTCTGGACCTTTGACGTGACCTCACCCGGAGACCTGACCATCATCGCGACCGGCAGCCCCGCGTGCCTAAAAGCGAGTCCGCCTTGCTCCGCACCCACGCTGCGTTACCGCTTCACGCTGCACGCAGTGACCTGAGATCGACCGGAGCTAGCCTTCATCCGCTCCGATCGCGAAGAGCGCCTCGAGGTCGTGGCGCGAGTAGGCCTTGAACGCGACGTGGGTCTGGGTCCGCGCGACGCCGGCCACCTGGGCGATACGCCGGGTGACGATGTCGGCGAGCTCCTCGTGCTCTCTCGCCCGGACCATCGCCACAAAGTCGAAGTCGCCCGTCACCGAGTACACCTCGGAGACGCCCTTCACCGCCGCCAGCGCCTCACCGAGCTTCGGCAGCGCGCCCCGGTCGGCCGTGATCAGGACTACCGCGGTGATCACCTGGTCATTCGCTCACAGGCTCTTGACGTCGATGTCGTGCAGCGCTGACTTCACGTAGTGGGCCGCTTCCTGAAAACCCATCGCCTTGCCGCGGTTGAGAGCGGCCTCGTACGAGTCGAGGGTGTCGAGGCTCGACTTGTCGTCGTAGACGTGGAACTGCTCTTCGCACTGATCGATGGCGAGCTTGACGCGTTCACGCGCGGCCGTGCTGATCAAGGAGAGTCCTCCGAACGAAAGCGTGTCTGAGCCTGAGAATAGCGCCGTTGCTCGCCCGACACGAAGAACGGATCGCGCTCGCGATGGTCCTGGTCTACTTCGTCGTGTTCGGCTCGCTGTCGCTCGTCCGGCACTGGGCGTGGCACTCGACGGCGCTCGACCTTGGTGTGTTCGACCAGGTGCTCTGGAACACCGTTCACGGCCGCTTCATGGAATCGACCCTCAGCCTGGAACGCTGCGATCCGCACTCTTTCTTTCTCGACCACTTCTCGCCGGCTCTTCTTCTCATCGTCCCGTTCTATGCGCTCGTCCCGCGCCCGGAAACGCTCATCTTCTTTCAGACCGTCGCGCTCGCTCTCGGTGCCTGGCCCCTCTACCTGCTCGCCCGGCACTTTCTTCCGCGCGGCGCGGAACGGCTCATCTGGGTCGCCCTGTACGTCCTTTCGGCGCCGCTCGCTTGGATCACGTTGTACGACTTCCACGAGATCACGCTCGCGGTGGTGCCACTTGGGCTCGCGATCTACTTCCTGGCGACGGGGAGGACGCTCCCGCTCCTTCTCGCGCTCGGCGCCTCGTTCCTCGTCAAGGAGGAGGTGCCGCTCATCGCTATCGGGTTCGGAGTCGCGCTCCTTGCGCGGCGACGGTTCAGGCTCGGCGCGCTCGTCACCGTCGCGAGCGCCGCGTGGTTCCTCGTAACGCTCAAGGTCATCATCCCCGCGTTCGCGGGCGGCGCGCCGTACCAGTACCTCGGCCGCTACGCGAGTCTCGGCAGCGACGAGCTCGAAATCGCGCGCAACCTTGTCCTCGATCCGCTCCGCGTGATCCGCGTGCTTCTAAGTGGCGAGGTGAGCTCCAAGATCACCTTCGTCCTGACGCTCTTCGCGCCGGGACTCTTCCTCGCTTTTCGCGCGCGCTCGGCGCTCATCCCTTCGATCGTTCCACTCGGCTACCTGCTGCTTTCCAACTACGGCGGGCAGCACACGCATCACAACCAGTACGGCGCACCGGTCATCCCGCTCGCGCTCGGTGCCTCGATCCTCGGTTTCGCGACGCTGCAGCCGAGTCCGACCGTTCGCCGGAGGCTCACCGGTGCGATGCTCGCGAGCGCGGTGGCGTTCTCGCTGGTATACGGGGCGATCCCGTTCACGCCGGGCTTTTACGACGCGTACCTCCGCGGGAATCCCGAGCGCGCGCCATCCGAGGGACAGGTGTTCGCACGCGAGCCGCGTTACGAGCAGTTCCTCCCCGCGGTCGCGGGGATCCCACCCGACGCGTCCGTCTCAGCGCGAGACTTCTTCACAACGCAGCTGCCGGAGCGGCGGTTCAACTATCACCTGAACGGGCTCGACCCGTGCGAAGCCGAGTACGTGATCCTCGATTACGCCGACCCGAGCGTGAACCGCGACGAGCAGAAGCATCTCGCCGAAGTCGCCACGCTCAAGGCGCGGGGGTACGAGGAGATCGCGTCCGGCAAGGGCCTCTCGCTACTCCGTCACCGCTGAGGTCGTCGATCAGTGATGGTGATGCTCGTGCTCCTCGACGACGTGCTCCTCTTCAACGACTGTGTCGCCGGACTCCTGGACGTTCGTCGTCCCGTCAGGGCCGACGTTGACGTTCGTCACCTTGCCTTCGATCGGCTCCTCGCGACGCACGGTCCGCTTCTCGACGACTTCGTGCTCTTCCATTGCTGGCCTCCTTCGGGTGTTCGAGCGGCCGACGTGCGGGACCCCTGCCAGCAGGGGATCACGGTCGACGAGGGAGCGATGAGCCGCGGAGGACCGGGTAGGTCCGGAGCTCGTCCGCCACGGCGAGGAGCGCCTGGCGAGCGCGCTCGCGATCGAGGCTGACACCGGGAAACGCTACAGGGTCAAGATCTCGTCCTTCGAGCGAGAGAGTGCGTAACGCCGACCCGAGGGCGACGCGATCGGCCGCACCGAGCCGTGGGAGGAATTCGACGAGCGCTGGGACCGCGCCATCGCCCAGCGAGGCGAGGTACGGTGCGTCGAGGTCTCTGCTTGCATCGGCGGGCAAACCGCTCGGGTCGACGACCCGCTCCAGGTTCTGTCGTGCGACGTAAGCACTCGGGCCGATGAAGTTCGCGGCGATCGCGACCGCCAGACCGATGAGCGCCGCCGCGTGCGGGAGCCATCGTGTCGCATCGCGCCAGAGAAGCACGGCCGTGCATGCGCCGCACGCCCCGAGCCACGCGATCCCCGCGAGCGCGTAGAAGCGCTGCTCGGTCCAGCCGTAGGCGAGCTGATAGAGCTGCATGCGGTCCGCGGCCGAGACGACGATCACGAGCGTCGCGAGCGTGAGGGTGAGGGCGGCGCCGACGTAGAGCCGGGTGCACCTCGCCACCACGAGCTCGACCGCGAAGAGGAGACTGCCCGCCAGGACGGCGACCGCGATGAGCTCGAAGAAGCCGCGACGCGCGTATGTCGAGTACGTCAGGCCCGTGGCGTTCAGCGTGTCGATGCCGCCGAAGAGATAGGCGATCTGCAGGCCGACGAAAAAGACGAACAGCGCGTCGATCGCGAGAAGCGTTGTCGCGCCGGCGGTGGAGCTCAGCAGGCCGCGAAGCCGCGGCAAGACCGGGGACATCGCCGTCTCGGCGCCCCGCCCCGCGAGGAGGAAGAGCCCTCCCCCGACCCAGGCGAAGGCCGCGGCGAGCAGGGCGCGGGCGATGAGCTCGCCGATGGACCAGTTGCGGAAGTCGAAAAGATTGGTGACGGCGCTCGAGAACACCGCGTCGGCCCTCGCGAACAGAAACGCGAACACGAGCAGGAACGGGAGGGCCAGCGCGATTCCGACACCGATGGACGCGATCCGTCCTCCGGCGCGACGGGCCAGCGGGCGACCGAGATCGGGAAGAGCCGCGAGAAGGAGCGCACCGCCCGCGACTAACCGGCCAACGACCACGAGGCCGAGGACCACGAGGATGTCGGCGGCGCGGCGGGTCAGCGGCACGCCGGCGAACGAGACCGCGGCCATCGTGACAAGTAGGAACGCCGCAGGGATGTCGAAGACGAGCAACATCGCATCGACGCGGAGCGCCGGCAGGAACGCGAAGACCACCGCGGCGGGCGCGATCCATCGATCACGACGATCGATCCGCGCGCCGGTCGGACGCAGCCGCGAGGCGATAGCCAGGACGACGAGCGCCGCGATGCCGACGTTGATTCCGAGCGGGGTCCGGTAGAAAAGCGATTGGGCGAGAATCCCGAAGAGGAGCGCGAGCGAGAGGAGCACCGCGGGCGAGTACCGATCGATGGAGCCGACGCGCGATGTCGCGTGATCGATAACGTGATCGGTCATGCGTCGATCGTGTCATCCCGCCCGTGTGTTTTCGTATGAGTTAGACGGCCTCCTAGTAGTTACACCGCGAGGTGACCTTGCGGCGACACGGATTGAGGTCTATAACGCGGGCGACTGGCCGGGCGAGCGGTCGCCCGGTCGAGTTGGGGGAGGCGTCGATGCTTGATCTGCTTGCTCGTAACTGGTGGCTTCTCGCGATCCGAGGTGTGGCTGCGATTCTCTTCGGACTGGCCTGCTTCTTATGGCCCGGAGTCACTCTGCTCGTGCTCGTCTCGTTCTTCGGCGCATACGCGCTTATCGATGGCATCTCGCTGCTCTTCGCGCTGATCCGCGGCGATGCGACAGCGCGGCGTCATGGCTGGTCCGTCGGCATCATGGGCCTGCTCGGAGTGGCCGCGGGCCTCGTGACGTTCTTTGCGCCCGGTCTAACGGCCATCTCGCTCGCGCTCGTGGTCGGAGTGTGGGCCGTCATTCTCGGAGCGTTCCAGGTCGCGGCGGCCGTTGCGCTCCGGCGGGAGATCCAGGGCGAGTTCTGGATGGCGTTGGCCGGACTCGCGGCGATCCTCTTCGGCGTCTACATCATCGTGCTGCCTGGGGATGGCCTGATCTCATTGCTCTGGCTCCTCGGATCGTGGGCGATCGTGTTCGGTGTTCTGACGCTCGGCCTCGCGTTCCGACTCCGCGGCCATCCGCGAGCCGCTGCGAGCCCGATGAGCGCCTAACCGATCTCGAGCGGCTTCGTCGGCACGGCGACATCCACCTCGACGACGCCGTCGCGGATGCGCACCGGATACGCGTTCACCGGGAACACCGCGGGCAGGGCACGGACCTCGCCGGTGAGGAGGTCGAACCGCGCCCCGTGGCGCGGGCACTCGACCAAGCAGTCCTCGAGCTCGCCTTCGCCGAGGACACCGCCGTCATGTGTGCAGACGTTGTCGATCGCGCCCCAGGTGTCGTCCTCGCAGTGGCCGAGGGCGAGGCTCTTGTCGCCAGCACGAACGACCTTCACCTCGCCGGGCGGGACATCGCCGACTCGCGCGACCGGAACGAACTCGCTCATGCGAGGATCCCCATCTCGGCGATGTTGCCGATGCGCGGGCGCACCGCGTTCAGCACGCGCTGGCGCACATGCTCGTCGTCGATCTGGTTGATCACGCGGCGGAAGAACCCGTGTACGAGGAGCTGCTGCGCCTGGTCGCGGTCGAAGCCGCGCGACATCGCGTAGAAGAGGTCCTCGTCGCCAAGCGCCCCGGCGGTCGCACCGTGGCCGCAGCGCACGACGTCGTTGGTGAGGATCTCGAGCACCGGGATCGGGTCGGCGCCGGCGTGATCGGAAAGGAGCATGTTGCGGCACTCCTGGTAGCTGCCGGTACCGCTCGACGTCGCTTCGACGCGGATCTTGCCGTAGAAGACGGCCTTCGCGTAGTCGTAGAGCGCGGAGAGGTAGAGCAGATCGCTCTGCGAGGCCTTGCCGTCGAGGCCCTGGAAGCTGTTCACGTCGATGCGCTGGTGGTCTCCGGCGGCGACCAGTCCGTAGAGCTTCACGGTCGCGCCGTTCCCTTCGATGTCCGACTCGATGCCGACCTTAGACTTTCCCTCCCCGGCGAACACGTTGTGGACGGCGAGATCGCTGTCGCTGACCGATCGAAACCGTTGAAAGCCGAGATCGAGAACGCCCGGCGCGAAGCGTCGGATCCCGACGTAGCGGACCTTCGCGCCCGGGCCGGCGAATAGGTCGACGTGGGGGATCGCGAGCCGCGGCGACGACCCCTCCGAGGAGAGATCCTCGACGATCGTCACGGACGATCCACGCTCCGCGACGACGATCGTGCGCGAGAGCATCGCCTCGTCGCCGGCGGGCCAGACCTTGTCGACGACGATCGGCATGTCGACGGCGACGTCGGCCGGGACGTGCACGAATGTGCTTCCGGCCGACCAGAGCGCGTCTGCGATCGCGCGGAACGCGGCGTGAGAGGGGATGCCGCCGCCGGGGGCGATGTGCCGGCGAACGAGCTCCGGGTTGTCGAGCGACGCTCGGAGGAGGCCCTTGAAAATGACGCCCTGCGCCGCGGCCTCGGGCTCGAGCTTGAACTGGATACCGGGGAGGTGGTCGAGGGTCGAGACGAGCGAACCTTCGGGCACGTCCTTGAGGGGAAACCGGCGCCACTCCTCTTCCTGACCGGTCGGCCAGCTCTCGGGCGTGAATCTCCTCACTGCCTCGAGCCTGGCGTCGCGCAGCCACTCCGGCTCTTTGCGCCGAAGACTGTGCTGCTCGACCGTTTGAGGGTCGAGCAGCAGCGGGACCGATACGAGCTCTGCCGTGCTAGCCAATGGCGCCTTGCATCTGCAGGGTGATAAGCCGGTTCATCTCGATGGCGTAGTCCATCGGGAGCGTCTTGACGATCGGCTCTATGAAGCCGTTCACGACCATGGCGGTCCCCTCGGCCTCGGAGAGGCCGCGGCTCATGAGATAGAAGAGCTGTTCCTCGCCGACCTTCGAGACCGAGGCCTCGTGACCGATGGTCACGTCCTCCTCGTCGACCTCCATGTACGGGTAGGTGTCGCTTCGCGCGGTCGGGTCGAGGATCAGCGCATCGCACCGGACCGTGCTCTTGGCGCCGTGCGCCCCGGGGTAGATCTTCACCATGCCGCGGTAGGTCTGCTGCCCGGTTCCTTTGCTGATCCCTTTGCTCTGGATGAGGCTCGTCGTGTTCGGAGCGGCGTGGATCATCTTGGCGCCGGCGTCCTGGTGCTGATCGCTTCCTGCGAAAGCGACCGACAGCACCTCGCCGTGCGCGCGCTCGCCGACGAGGTAGACGCTCGGGTACTTCATCGTGACCTTCGACCCGAGATTCGCGTCGATCCAGGTCATGCGGCCGCCCTCTTGCACGACCGCGCGCTTGGTCACGAGGTTGTAGACGTTGTGGCTCCAGTTCTGGATCGTCGTGTAGCGAACGTCGGCGTCCTTTTGCACGATGATCTCGACAACAGCGCTGTGCAGCGTGTTGCTCGTGAAGACGGGGGCGGTGCACCCCTCGACGTAGTGCACGCTTGAGCCTTCCTCGGCGATGATCAGCGTGCGCTCGAACTGGCCCATGTTCTCGCTGTTGATGCGGAAGTAGGCCTGCAGCGGGATCTCTACCTTGACTCCCTTGGGCACGTACACGAAGGACCCGC